>Ga0233425_10000500_pt1 | contig 101160 bp, 114 predicted proteins | sample Watercolumn_Towu_2_FD_181712 | JGI IMG/M metagenome (GOLD analysis project Ga0233425, IMG submission 181712) | Freshwater microbial communities from Lake Towuti, South Sulawesi, Indonesia - Watercolumn_Towuti2014_140_MG | ecosystem: Environmental > Aquatic > Freshwater > Lake | place...
CTCTACCCCGCTGTGATATTTTTTAATCGGGCCAGCCGAGCTACTCCCGCCGAGGCGGGACTCTACCCCGCTGTGATATTTTTTAATCGGGCCAGCCGAGCTACTCCCGCCGAGGCGGGACTCTACCCCGCTGAATGAAACTATTACTCAACCTAGCAAAAAAATGATGCTTTGTCAATGTTTTGTGCTTTTTCGATTTGTATACCCCGTGTGCAGCAGCTTTTCCGCCGTTTCGGATCCGGGATGGCCGAGAAATTCTTTGTAGAGTTTTTTCACCGCCGGGTTTTCGTGCGATTTTCGAAGCGGCATATTCTTGTCGCGCGCCAAAACCGCTTGGATTCTCATATTGCGTAATTTTTGGCCGATCGGTTGGGGCTTGCCCGCCGAAGCTTCAGCGCAGGCGGGTTGTCCTCCTCCGCCGATGCATCCGTCGGGACATGCCATCACTTCGACAAAATCATACTCGGTCTTGCCCAATTTTATGTCTTCGATCAGCTTTTTTGCGTTTTTTATCGTATGGACGACGGCGATTTTCAACTTGATTTTGCCGACTTGTCCGCCGAAGCCTCGGCGAAGGTGGATTTCCGCGTGCTTATATCCCGCTTCGCCCCGCACCGCCTCAAATTCGACTTTCTTCAATTTTTCGCCTGCCAATTCTTCCGCCGCCGTCCGAAGAGCCGCCTCTATCACTCCCCCGCTTTGAGCGAACAATATCCCCGCCCCGGTCGAAATGCCAAGCGCCGGATCGAATTTTTTGTCCTTCAAACCGGCCAGATCAATCTTGCGCTTCCGCGCGAGCCGCGCCAGTTCGCGAACCGTCAAAACGATATCAACGTCTTTTTCCATTTCTTTTCTCTGAGCTTCATACTTTTTCGACGTGCAGGGCATAATCGAAACAGAAACGATCTGCGCCAGATCAATTTTTTCTTTTTGGGCAAAATATGTCTTCACAAGCGCGCCGAGCATCTGCTGGGGCGATTTGCAAGTCGAAAGATTCGGAATCAGTTCGGGAAAATATTTTTCGACGAAAAGAACCCACGACGGACAGCAGCTCGTGAACATAGTCTCCCTTTTGCCGGATTTCATCCGGCCGATCAGCTCGTTTGCTTCTTCCACAATCGTGAGGTCGGCCGCGAGCGTCGTGTCAAAAACTTTGTCCACTCCCAGTTCCTTGAGAATTGCAATGAGTTTTCCTTCCCAAAATTTTCCCGGCGCCTCGCCGAATTCCTCGCCAAACGTGAAGCGCACCGAGGGCGCGGTCTGCACAATCACCATTTTTTTGGGATCGGCAAGCACTTCTTCGAATTTTTCCGCATCGTCGCGCTCGGTGATGGCCGCCGTCGGGCAAACCGCGCTGCACTGTCCGCAAAATATGCAGTCGAGAGGCGTTTCATATGGCGTTCCGACATTTGTTTTTGATCCACGATAGTTAACGCCATAGGATTCTATCATCTGAACATCACGACAAGCCCGCACGCATCTTCGACATTCGACGCAATATTGACTGTCGCGCGCGATACTCGGATTATTCTCATCGACGACCGTATGCGACCGGTTGTCTTTCAACAAAGACAATTCATCCTCGCTTTTCAGCTCCTTGCGACGAGGCACGAATTTGAACTCGTCAACATCATATTCTTCCGCCAATTTTTGCAGTTCGCAACGGCCGTTTTTGCGACATTTGGCGCATTTTCCGGCGTGATCCGCCCAAAGCAGTTCCAGATTTATCTTTCTGGCCCGATTTATATTCTCCGTTTCCGTTCGCACTTCAAGACCTTCGCAGACCTTTTGCGTGCAAGAAGACACCAGGCCTTTCGACTGGTTTATTTCAACAAGACACATCCGGCAAACTCCTTCGCTAGGCAGCAAATCCGGATGGGCGCAAAGAGTCGGCAAACGGATGCCGTTTTTTTTGCAGACGGAGATGATGGTATCATCCTCGTTGCAGGAATATATTTTGTTGTTTATTTTTATATTCATATTTTATGATTTGGTCTTTAGCAACAAGGCTGTGGGTAGTTGGTCTAGTTGTATGTCGTTGGTCATTGGGTTTTTCCCAACAGCCAAAGACCAACGACCAGTCCCACCGCCAATGACCTTGTTACTAACGACCTATCATTCAAAGATCTCCTCCCTGAATATCCTCATCGCGTCTCCCCACGCCGTCGCCGCAAAGCGCCCCAACGGGCAAAATGTCGTGTTGTTCAGCGTCCACAATATATCCTCGGCATTTTCGCGATCGCGTTCGCGCAAATCGTTGTTTTTCAAACGTTTCGCAATTTCCCAAAGTCGAAACATCCCTTCCCGGCACGGCACGCATTTTCCGCAGGATTCGCGGTGAAAAAAATCCGCCCAGGAAAAAAGCAGTTCTTTGATGTCAGTCGCCTTGTCAACCACAAAAATTGATCCCGAACCGAGAGGATATTCGCAATTTCTGTATACGAGCGGCTGATCCAGCTTTCCTTTCGGAACAAGCCTTCCCGATGCACCCCCGATTTGCGCGAACCAGAATTCGCTCCCGTCTTTCAATCCCCCGCCGTAAAGCGAATTGAAAATGAGTTCCTCGGCCGTCGTCCCGAGCGGCGCTTCGAAAACGCCCTCGTTTTTCACCGCGCCGGAGAGGACGAAAAGTTTCGTTCCCGGCGACGATGGAGATCCGATCCGCGAATATTTTTCGGCACCGTTGCGGATGATATACGGAACGTTGGCCAAAGTTTCCGCGTTGTTCACGATCGTCGGCGCACCGTGAAGGCCCGCCACCGGCGGAAAAGGCGGCTTGAGGCGCGGCTCGCCCCGACGCCCTTCGATTGAATTGAGAAGCGCTGTTTCCTCGCCGCAAATATACGCTCCTGCCCCCTTGAAAATCTCCACCTCGACGTCGATCGCCGAACCCAAAATTCCGCGTCCGGCAAATTCCTTTTCACGCGCCTGCTCCAGGGCGATTTTCAAAATTTCCGCCTGCTTTTGATAGTGTCCGTTTATGTATATATATGCTTTTTTCGCCCCGACCCCGAAAGCCCCGATGAGGAGTCCTTCAAGAATCTGGTGCGGATTTTTTTCGGTGATCAGACGGTCTTTGTATGTCCCCGGTTCTGACTCGTCAAGATTGCAAACGAAATATTTCGCGTCCGCCGGAGTCCGGGCCGCCAGTTCCCATTTTTCTCCCACCGGAAATCCGGCCCCGCCCCGCCCCTGCAAGCCGGAACGCTTCACTTCCGCCGTGACATCGCGCGGTTCCATTTCGCGAATCGCCTTGCGAAGAGCGTCGTAGCCGCCCTGCGCCACATATGTTCTGATATCAAGGGGATTAATTTTATCCCAATTGCGAGTTAATAATTTCATATTATTTTGTCATCCCCGCGAAAGCGGGGATCCAAAAATTACGTTCGAAGATTTTCAACTGGATCTCGGGTCAAGCCCGGGATGACAAGTAATATCTTCAAAAATTTCTATAAATAATCTCTCAACAAATCATCCACTATCTCCGCCCTCACTTTTTCAAAAATCTGCCCGTCCACCTCCACCACCGGACCGCGGTCGCAGATTCCCCGGCAGCTCATATATTCCAATTTCCATTTCGGATGCGCGTCGTTTTCGATTTCAATTTTGAGAAACATTTCGATCTGGCGGACGATTTTGGCCGATTTTTTCGAAAGACAAGGCCCGCCAAGGCAAACCCGGATGACCTTTTTGGCCGGTTTTTCCGTTTTCAGCTCGTCAAAAAAACTCGCGACCTCGAAAACTCGTGCCGGCGGCAAAGAAAAATATTCCGCGACCTCCGCGCAATGCTCTTTGCTCAAATATTTGTGTTCTTTTTGTATTTTTTTGAGAGCCGGCAGAAGATTTTCCGCCTTCGGCGCAAATTGAAGAAGGATTTTTTGAATGGACGACATATGGCTGATTTTAGCACAATTGCAGAAAAGAATGAAGTCATATAATATACACTTGCAAGCAAAATAATTTTCAATTCAGCGCAGGAGCGAGGTTGCACCTTGCTCCGCAAGTTTTGAGCAGCCATTGAAATATTTGGAGCAGGTTGCAAACCTACTCCCGCAGAAATTTAAAATTACTGAGAATTATGGAAAACAATATTCAAGAAAAAGCAATTGTAAAAAATTATTCTTTAGTTTCCTATCAAATCAAGGATATCGCTTGGACTTTCGCTTTCACTCTCGCCGCGGCGGCCGCGCCGGCGATTTTCGCCCACACGCCGGCAAACCAGTGGATCACCGGCACAATCGTGAACGCGATTCTGTTTCTCGCCGTTTGGCGGACGGGAATCGCGAATTCTCTTCTCGTCGCCGCCCTGCCGTCGTCGATCGCGCTCGTCCGCGGACTCCTTCCGGCTCCGATGGCTGTTTTGATTCCATACATAATTCTTTCAAATATAATTCTTATCGCCGTTTTCTACACCACAAAAAAACACCCCCTGTCGGGCGTTTTCCTGGCTTCTTCGGCAAAATTCCTGTTTCTCTTCGCGCTTACGTCCTATTTTTTGAAAATAGACACTCCGCTTCTCGCAATGATGCACTGGCCTCAACTCGCAACGGCTCTCGCCGGCGGGCTGGTCGCAATCGGCGCTATTCATTTCCTACCATCCGATATTAGGAAATAGCAAGTTCTTCCTTCACCTTCGCAACCAAATCTTCAAGCTGCCATTTTGATTTGACGAAATAGTACGACGGGCCGCTGGCCATAATTTCGTTGAGAGTCTTGTCGTCCGGATTGAGATTGGTGAGGATGATGATCGGCACGTTCTTTCCCCATTCGTCCTCGCGCAATTTCTCCATCATCGCTTTTCCGTCCATCACGGGCATAAAAAGATCCAGAATGAGAAGATCGGGCTTGTTTTCGAGCGCCATATTCAGCCCCTCCTCGCCGTTCCGCGCCTCGAGAATCGAAAAACCTTCCCGCGAAAACTTGTCCGAAAGGGCTTTGAGCATCGGAAGCTCGTCCTCAATGATGAGAATCTTTTTTTCTTTTTTCATATATTTATTCAGGTTTACGATTTATACCACTCACAGACAAAGAAACAAAAAACGTTGTCCCTTTGCCTTCTTTTGATTCGAAGTGTATCTTTCCCCCCAACTCCTTCATGATTGATTTGGCGATGAAGAGGCCGAGTCCGGTCCCGTCCGTCACTTTGTTCCTTATATTATCAGCCCGGAACATTTTTGTGAATACTCTTCCCTGCTGGGACTTCGGAATGCCGTATCCCGTGTCGGCCACTTTGATTTCAACGCGCGGTCCTCTAAGCGCGATTTCCGCAGTCACCTTTCCGCCGACGGGCGTATATTTCACCGCGTTTGAAATTATGTTCTGAAAAACAACTCTCGCCATTTCCGGATCGGTCCGGACATCCGGCAGATATTTTTCAAAATTCTCTTCGACGATGATATCCTTTTCTTTTATCAGGGGATCCATTTCCTCAATGACGCTTTTGAGAATGCCTCTCAAATCAACTGTTTTCGGTTCGATGTTGAGCATTCCCATTTCAATGCGCGAAGAATTGAGAAGATCGTCCACAAGATCGATCATCCGGCGATTCTGGGTGAAAATTTCGTTGAGGTATTCATTTTGTTTGGGATTGAGCGGCCCGACCTCTTTTTTGACAAGCATTTCAGTGAACCAGGAAACGGACGTGAGAGGCGTGCGCAGCTGATGGGAAGCCAGCGAGACAAATTCCGTTTTCGCCCGATCGACTTCGCGCAGATGCTCAAGGCTTTCCTCAGCGGCAATGAGTCTGTCAAGGGATCGGAAAGAGAAAAATATCAAAAAAACGAAAACGCCCGCGACAATGAGAAGATGAATGAGGGATTCATACGCAATGCCGAAAAAACCCATTTTCCCGCCCAGCATCACAAAGATTTCGATCAGAAGTATGGCAAAAAGCGCCAGGAGCAGCCGACGGGCTGCCATCGCGGAAATGCCCCGCGAAACGAATATTTTCACAAATCCTGCTTCGGGACGTGCCGTGAGGATTCCGAAAAAAACCGCCGTGAACGCCGCCGCTGTGTGAGCCGCCATTCCCTTATAGGGTGCGATCGTATAAAGTCCGGAAACGCCGTATATGAATCCGAAAAGCGAAATGAGAGCCGTCACGCCGGCCGCCGCAACCGCGATCTGGCCCCACAGCACGCTTTTTTTGCCGCGACGGGAATAAAGAAAAATAGCCAAGCCGACAAGAAAAAAATTCAGTGCGCTTTGCGGCGACATCCGGATGATGTTCGCGCCCATTTTTTGGGAAAACAGGATCCCGTCAATTCCGAAATTCAGCTTGAAAATGTATTCGAAAAGCGTTGCCGCGCCGAGAAAAGCGATGAAAATCGAAAAAACACCCACAATCATCCGAAGCGGCCTGCTGTTTTCTTTCCCAATTCCCAGAAAAAAGACAAAAGCCCCGATCAAAATGAAAAAAAAGGCCGTGTTTGGAGCGATGATGGGAAAACTCGGCGCCACTCTTTTGAATATTTCCACATCGAACTGCCATCCCGCCGTCGCGGAGCAACCAACCAAGAAAACCAAAACCGCGCAAATTCCGGAAAAAAATCTGAATCGGGAGACCAGTTGTGCGTTTGCTTGAGTTCTCATGGATTGCGAAACATCTCGATCTTTTTTTCCACCACGTTCTGCACCGCCTCGCGGGCTTCCGCCATCACCACGCGCGGATCAATGATGTTGCATCGCTCGCGCGTGAACTGGCAAAGAACTGTGTTGAAAGCGATGCGAAGGTCCGTGTCCACGTTGAAACAAACCACTCCCCGCTTCACGGCTTCCGTAACCTTTTGATCTGTCCAGTCGCTCGCCCCGTGAAGCACAAGCGGGGTGTTCGGGATGAGTTTGCTGATTTCGGAGAGCCGGTCCCAGTCCGGTTCCGACCTTTCACGAAAAAATCCGTGAGCGTTTCCGATGGAAACCGCCAAGGCGTCGATTTTGGTTTCATCGACGAGCCACTTGGCATCGAGCGGATTGGTCATAATTTTCTCCCAATCCGGATTCTGGTCGGTTTCCCCGAGATAAGGAACGTTTCCGAGTTCGGCCTGAACCGCTACGTTTCTTTGGTGGGCATAATCAACAACTCGTTTGGTGATCGCCATGTTTTCCCGCAAAGAAAAATCCGACGCGTCGATCATCACCGAGCTCATACCCGCGTCAATCGCCCGCACAGCGACGTCAAAGCTGTGCCCGTGGTCAAGGTGGAATCCGATCGGAATGGAGGCGGATTCGCGCTCGATCACCGACTTCACCACGTCGTATATCACCCCGTCCCCGGCGTAGTTCATCGTTTTTTCCGTGATTTGAAGAATGACAGACGTATGCTTTTTCACCGACGCCCGCACCACCGCCTGCGCTTCCTCCATATTGAAAACATTGAACGCGCCGACGGCGTATCCGTTCATCTTTGCCTCCTCCAAGATGTTTTTGACGCTTGCAAGCATTATTTTTGTATTATGTATGAAGTATTTTGTATAAAGTATTACGAAGCGAAAAAAATACGTTATACGTTATACTTGATACGTTATACTAATTCGTATCAACTATCCCCGCGATTTTCACAAATTCATACGGCACAAGGCTCTCCCTCCCGATCAAAGCCCCGTCCATCGCCGGCTCGACGCAGACGCTTCCGGCACAATGCGATTTCACGCTCCCGCCATAGAGAATTTTCATCTTCTCCGCCGCTTTTCGCGAATAAAGCTCGGCAAGCGTTTTTTTGATCACGATTTTCGCCTCGAGAATTTCGTCCGATGACGGGATTTTGTCCGTCCCGACCGCCCAGATCGGCTCATAGGCGATTGAAACACATTCGGCTTTTCCGATTCCTACTCCGGCAAATGAGCCCGCGAGCTGCCTTTTGAGAACCGCCGCCGTCCGGTTTCCTTTTCTTTCATCAGCGCTTTCCCCAATGCAAAGGATCGCCTGCATTCCGCATTTCAAAATCGCTTTGAGTTTCAGATTGACGATTTCTTCGTCTTCGCCGAAATATTTGCGGCGCTCGCTGTGTCCGACAATCGAAAATTGCGCTCCGGCCGCTTTGGCCATTGCGGCCGAGATTTGTCCCGTGTATGCCCCGTTATACTCCCAATACGCGTCCTGCGCGCCCAATTTCACATTTTTGAATTTGCGTTCCAAAAATTGGCGAAAATATACGGCCGGCGGACAAACCACGATCTCCGTTTTTTCGAATTTTTTTCCCTTTGTTTCTTTTTCCAGCCCGTCCAGCCAGCGCCCGAATTCGGCGGGAGACACGGGGTTCATCTTGAGATTTCCGACAATGAGCTTTTTGTTCATTTATATCCCATTAGATAATAACGTCAACGCGACGACTATGATCCCCGCTGTCGCGCAGCCCAAAATTATGAGCGGGATAGATTTTTTCAATTTGATGTCAAACACGAACGCCGCCAGCGGCCCCGTCCATCCGCCGACAAGCGGAACAGGAATGGCCGTCAAAATGAAAACGGCAAATTCGCCCCATTTTTCGAACTTTTTCGCGCCCCGCCGGCGGGTGTGCTCAAACAGCCACTTGAAAAACTTGTGGAACAACTTGAAATGGCGGGACAAGAAATCGGCAATCGGCGCGAGAACGAGAACAATCAGAATCATCGGCACCAGATTCCCCAAAACCGACCAGAACCAGGCCGACGCAGCGGAAAGGTGATAGGCTTTTATCCCGATTGGAATCGCCGCCCGAAGCTCGCCGATCGGAACCATCGCGATGAGAAACGTCGCGAGCTCGGGGGGGAAATTGGCAAATATGCGGGAATAGTCGATGTGAAACAAATATTTGTATATAGTATTTAGTATTTTGTATCTAGTATGTTTAATGCAAAAATACTAAATACCAAATACTAGATACTAGATACTAGATACTAGATACTTTCCCGAAGCTCCTCCGCCGCCACCTCCGGCTCGATTGTCGAAATTTCAATTCCGGTGGACAATTCAAACCCCGCCCAGGTCGCCGTGCGCGGCAGAATTTCGATGTGCCAATGGAAATGCGGATAGTCCTTCCCGTCGCAAGGCGAAGTGTGGAGATAGAAATTGTAAGCCGGATCTTCAAGCGTCTTGTATATCGAGCCGATCGCCTTTTGCAGCGCTTCACCGAGGTCGATTTTTTCCTCGTTCGTGATGCGCTCGAAATACGGCTGGTGATTTTTCGGCATCACCCAGATTTCGAACGCGGCCCGGGAGGAAAAAGGACAAAACGCCAAAAAATTGTCGTTTTCAAAAACCAGCCTCTTTTTATGCGTCAGTTCCCATTTGGCTATTTCGCAAAAAACGCATTTCCGGTTGGCTTTGTGAAACGTTTCCGCCCCGTCAAGTTCGAGCTTCACCCCCGGCGAAATCACCGGGATCGCCATCAATTGCGAATGGGGATGTTCGACCGAAGCGCCCGCTTCCCGCCCGTGGTTGTGGAAAATTTCAATATAGTTCACGGACTTCTTGTTCATCAGGCTGATATAGCGATCCTGATAGGCATCGACGATTTCCGCCACTTCGATCGGATCAAGCAGGGCGATCTGACGGTGATGGTCGCGCGTGATGACAAGTTCGTGGAATCCGACCCCGTTCATCGCGAAATACGGCCCCTCTTCGAAACTTTTGAGTGGCTGGTTTTTTGAAAAAGCCGGATATTTGTTCGGAATCACCCGCAAGCTCCAGTCCCCGTCAGCCCGGCGGAAAATGAGCGTGTCTTTCTCCTGCCCCGTTTCCTCCGGAAAGCAGAAAAAACATTCGCTCTCAAGCGGCGGATAGGGCTCGCGGGGTTTGGCAAAATCGCCCGGCCGCTTTCCTCGCCCGGTGGCGATCAGCACCCAGTCGCCCGTCACGATGTCCTGCCTCAATTCGGATATTTTGTTTTTCTTGGTTGTATTTTTCCCGCCTGCATCCCGCCCAAGGCGGGAAGCATTGCGGGCAGGCTTTTCCTCCACGGTTTTGTGTTATATATTTTTATTTTTTACTTTTTTATACACAATACTCTATACACCATATTCAATACTTATACTGACCCGTAATCATTCTCCATTTCACCTGAAAAAGCTCTTTGAATGTGAGGATATATCCTTTGATGCCGACGAGGCTCTGGCCCGCGTCCACCCAGACGACAGGCACCTGGTTAATTTTGTATCCTTTTTTCTTCGCCAGCATCAGCATCTCAAAATCGCCGCCCCACCGATCGACCTTGAGCAAAGGCACGATTTCCTTCACGGCCTTTTCGGAAAAAACCTTGAAACCGCACTGCGTGTCGTCGATTCCCCAAAGACCCATCAGCGCTTTGATAAGAATGTTTCCCGCGTTTCCCAAAAATTCTTTCCACTTCGGCTGGTGCTTGAGGATTTTCGCCGCCGCGAGATCGCGCGAGCCGATGACGATGTCCTCGCCTTTTTCCATCAACGGCCAAAAGTCCTTGAGATTGTCGATGGCGGTCGCGCCGTCGGCGTCGGTGAGTAAGCGGTATTTTCCGCGCGCTTTCAAGTATCCTTCGCGCACCGAAAACCACTTTCCGCGGTTCACTTTGCGGTCGACGACCACCAGCTTCTTGAGAACTTTCGAAAATTCGTTGGCGACGTCGACTGTGTTGTCCTTCGATCCGTCGCTCACCACCACCACTTCGTATTCGATTTCCTTTTTGTCGAGATATTTCCCGATGTCTCCGAGATTTTTGCGAAGTTCTTTTCCTTTCCGTCCGCCTTCGTTGTAGGCCGGAATGACGACGGAGAGATAGGGTTTGTTTTTGTTTTCAGGCATAGTTTTTTTAGTCATTGGTAACAATGGTCATCGGCAATTGGTTTGGTTATGAGTTGTGGGTCATTAGCTTTATTCTCCAAAGACCTAAAGATATTCTATCACAAAATAAAAATCGGCGAAATGCTATCCATTCTTGTCCAACCACCCTTGCAAAATAATCCTCGCCGCTTCTTGGTCGTCGTATTTTTTGACGCCCTTCACGCCTTTTTCAATCAGGTTCTTCTGGGCTTGTTTGGTGGTGAACATTTCCTCCTGATATTCGACTTCGATTTTCAATTTCTCTTTCAAGAAATTCCCCAACTTGGAAACCGAATTTCCAAGTGCACTTGGAAATTCGGTTTCCAAGTTGAGTTTGCCGATTATGACCTTGGATATATTTTCCTTCTCGACGATTTCCGCCAATTTTTGCAAAAAGTCCCTGTCGTTTTCGAGCGTCGAGAGCGCAAAAGCGATTCGGGTCTCCGAATCAGCCACAGCCAGCCCAATTTTCGATTGGCCAAAATCTATGCCCAAAAAGTGCCTTATATTCGCTGTTTTTGAAGGGGTTGTTGACATCTGGTTAAAGATATGATAAAATTAAGAGCTGGACATTAAAATCAGAATCAAAAAAGGAGGAAGTTGATGATTTCGATGGGTTTTGTAAAAAGAAATATTCGCAAAGGGTGGGCGATGCTGGCGGTCATCAACTTGCTGGCCATTGTAGAGATCGCATTTTGGCCCTCTGCAGTTACAGTAATAGCGGTGACAATCGCATCGGCTTTGGCCTGCGATCTTGTCTGGTTCCGCATCCTGTATCTTCTGTACCGCGGCAATTAATCTCCTCCTTAATTTCCCCCAGACGATTTCAGCCGATTTCGTTCCGGGGGCTTTTTTTATTATTTACGAACTACGAAAGAAACGAACTGCGAAAATTCGCAAATGGGAGAATACTCAGTTCAAACAAAACGGGTACTTTACAGATTTCGTAGTTCGCTCGATTCGTGGTTTGTAAATTTATATTTTCGTCAGCACCTCGCACCCCTCTTTCGTCACCGCCACCGTGTGCTCGAAGTGGCCGTTCAGTTTTCCGTCGGCGGTGCGATATGTCCAGCCGTCCTCTCCGAGACGGATTTCCCAGCCACCAACGTTCACCATCGGCTCGAGCGCGAGCGTCATCCCCTCTTTCAATTTTATATCATTCATTTTTCCGGAAACATAGTTCAAAATCTGCGGCGGCTCATGGACGGCGTGCCCCACCCCGTGCCCGACGAGATCGCGCACGACCGAAAATCCGTTTTTTTCGGCGTTTTTCTGGACAGCCCGCGCGTATTTTTCCAAAGATGCTCCCGGCCGAATCTCCCCCGCGCCGAGCTCAAAGCATTCTTTCGTCACCCGTATCAGTTTTTCTGCCACGGGGGGAATCTTCCCGATTCCGAACATAATCGTCGCGTCTGTGAAAAGATTTTTCCACTTCACGCCCAAATCCAACTTCACCAAATCCCCTTCGAACAGGACTTTGTTCTCGAGCGGAAGCCCGTGAACAACTTCGTCGTTCACTGAAACACAAAGCGCCGCCGGATAACCGCGCCCTTTTTCTCCGGGAGTATAGTTGAGAAAAGAAGGCGAGGCGCCGGATGAAAAAACAAGCTCGCGGGCGAGCCTGTCCAAATCTGCGGCGTTTGTTCCGGACTTCGCTTTTTCCTGCAATTTTTCAAGCGTTCCGGCCAAAATCTGCCCGCCCTCGCGCATAATTTCAATTTCTTCTTTCGATTTGATGGAAATCATATTTTTAAGATCGGATCTTAAAAATCTTTATTTTTCAATTCGGAGACAATATTTTCAAAAACTTCCCCGATGCTCGGCGTGCCGTCGATTTCGACGACAACATTCTTCTTTTTATAATAATCAATCACCGCCTGGGTGTCATTGTGGTATATCCCGAGCCGCGTCCGAATTCGTTCCGGAGTGTCGTCTATTCTTTGCATAATTTCACTTCCGCAAATCGGACATTTTTCTTCTTCGCCTTTTATATCCTTCCCGAGAATCAGCACGTGCTGGTTTTTTTTGCAAATCCGCCTTTTTGAGATTCTTTTTATTGATTCTTCGTCGGGAATGACTATGTTCAACACCGCGTCGATCTTCCTCCCGAATTCGCGCATCGCCTCTTCGAAATATTCAAGCTGGTCGCGCCGTCTCGGCACGCCGTCGAAAATGATTCCCTGCTCCCTCGGGATATCCGCGAGTTTGATGTGCAAAACTTTTTTCAAAATCTTGTCATCGACAAGTTTTCCCTGGATGTTTATGATCTCGTGGATTTGCTTTCCGAGTTCCGTACCGGTTTTCGCCACTTCGCGCAAAAACTTGCCCATCTCGATGTGTTCGAGATTGAATTTTTTTGCAAGCAGTTCGGCTTGCGTCCCTTTTCCGGATCCTTGAGGTCCGAGAATTATTAGATTCATAACTCGCGAATTATGAACAAATTACAGCGAATGAGAACGAATATTCGCTCCAATTCGTTTTTAATTTGTTCCTCAATTCGTGAGTACTCCTAAAATCCCTCATAATCCCTCATTATCATCTGTGATTCGATTTGTTTCATAATCTCGATCACCACGCTCACGACGATGAGGAGCCCCGTTCCGCCGATGGTGAGCGATTGGATGTTGGTGATCCCTTGGACGACAAAGGGCAAAACGGCGATGGCGCCGAGGAAAAGCGCGCCGGCGAGGGTGATGCGGTTCAAAATTTTGTGAAGATACTCGGCCGTCGCCTGCCCCGGGCGGATTCCCGGCACGAACCCCCCCTGCTTTTGCAGGTTTTCGGCGATGTTTTTGGGATCAAACGTGACAGCCGTGTAAAAATAGGTGAAAAGCACGACGAGGATGAAATAGAAAAGGCCATAGAACATTTGGTTTTTGAAGATATTGTTCACCGAATTGGCCACAGCCGCCACCGTCGGATTTGCTGAATTGATGAAGAAATTGGCGATCATTCCTGGAAAAAGCATAATCGACATCGCGAAAATGATCGGGATCACGCCCGCCTGGTTCACTCGGAGCGGAAGATGCGTCGATGTTCCGCCATACACTCGGTTTCCCCGCACTCTCTTTGCGTACGAAACGGGGATGTTGCGCTGCCCTTCGGTGATGAAAACGACCGCCGCAATGACCAGAACGCCGAAAACTCCGTATCCGAGATAGGTGAAGACTTTGGCCGGATCCCAAACCGCGAAAAGCTGGGAAAGCGAGGTTGGCAGACCAGCCACGATTCCAGCAAAGATGATGATCGAAACCCCGTTCCCGATGTTTTTTTCGGTGATGAGTTCCCCAAGCCACATCAGGAAAATCGTCCCGGCCGTCGCCGTCGCGATGATCGTCCCGAGTTCGAATCCGGTGAGATCGCCAAAGATTCCCTGCGAACGGAAAAGCGAAATCATTCCAAAAGTTTGCAGAGCCGCCAGCGGCACCGTGATCCATCTCGTCCACTGGTTGAATTTCTGCCGTCCGGCTTCCCCTTCTTCCTTGTATATCTGTTCGAGACGCGGGATGATCATCGTGAGAAGCTGCATTATGATCGAAGCGGTGATATACGGCCCCACGCCGAGCATCACGATGGAAATGTTGCGAAGCCCCCCGCCGGAAAACATATTGAGCAGTCCGAAGAACTGGTTGTTTTCGAAGAACTGGCGCAGTTGCTCGACGTTCACGCCCGGGACCGGAATGTTTGCCGCCAGCCGAAAAACAACAAGAATGCCAAGGATAAAGAGGATCTTGTTTCGAAGTTCTTTGACTTTGAAGATTTGGAGGATTTTTTGTAGCATATTCTCTACGAATCTGTACGAATATACAAATAAATATTTTCCGCACGAATATCAATCAGATACTTCTTGCCAACAACGCGTTCATTCGTACATTCGTAATCAATTCGTAATTCGTAGAGATCCACCGGCTTTCTCGATCTTTTCTTTCGCGTTTTTCGACACAAGACATTTTTCCACGGTTATTTTTTTCGAAATTTTCCCGTCTCCAAGAATCTTCACCGGCGTTTTTATTTTATCAATAAGGCTCTTTTTCCGCAAAGATTGCGGATTCACGATGTCGCCGTCCGAAAAATGCTTCTCAACCGCCTCGAGATTCACGACCTGGTTTTTCGGAAAAATCGACTTGAATCCGCGCTTCTTGGGAAGATGTTCGATGAGCGTCGAGCGGCCGCCTTCAAAAATCGGGTTGATCTTCGCGCCCGAGCGAGATTTCTGACCCTTCACTCCGCGACCGGAATAGGTGCCCTTCTTGCCGCCCCGTCCGACGCGACGCTTCTTCTTTTGAGATTTTACTTTGAGATGATGAATCTGCATAAATATAATGCTAATCTACGAATTCTATGCCAATCAACAAATCACGAATCTGCGAATAATACGAATACGGTATTTGTGATTCGCAGATTGGCGTATATTTGTTGATTCGCATTACAGTTTCTCTCTTCCCGACAAAACTTTCACACTCTCGAGCGCTTTTATCGTTGCCCGCGCCACGCTCAATTTGTTCGCCGAGCCTTGCGATTTTGAAACGATGTCCCGAATTCCGGCGAGCTCCACAACCGAACGCACCGCTCCGCCGGCGACAATTCCGCGCCCGGGCTTGGCAGGCTTGAGCATCACTCTGGCGCTCCCGAATTTGGCCTTTGCGTCGCAGGCAATCGTGCTGTTGCGCCTTTTGATCTGAATCATATTTTTCTTCGCGCTGTTGAAGGCTTTTCTCACCGATTCGCTCACATCCACTCCTTTCCCGACCCCCACGCCGACTTTTCCGTTGCGGTTGCCCGCCACCACCGTCGCGCGAAAGCGAAAACGGCGGCCGCCTTTCACCACGCGGGTCACACGGGCCAATTCCAAAAGCTTCTGGTCGAATTCGGGTTTTTCTCGTCTTGATGATCTTCTTTTTCTCATAAATATGATGCTAATCTACGAATCTTATGCCAATCAACGAATCACGAATCTGCGAATGATGCGAATCTGGCATTCGTGATTTGCAGATTGGCGTGCATTCGTTGATTCGCATTACGATTAGAATTTCAATCCCTCTTCCCTCGCCCCTTCGGCGAGAGCTTTCACTTTGCCGTGATACTTGTATCCGCGGCGGTCGAAAACAACTTTGTCGATCTTCTTTCCCAGCGCGATTTTCGCAATTTCAGCGCCAACTTTGCGGGCCGCCTCTGAATCGTTTTTCGCGCCCTTCGCCTTTCGCCCGTCAAACGCGGCTATCGTTTTTCCCGTTTCGTCGTCAACGAGTTGCGCATACACATTCCGGGAACTGCGAAAAACACAAAGCCGGGGGCGCGAAGCTGTGCCGAAAATTTTTGCTCGTGTTCTTCGTATTCTCTTTTTTCTCGAAATATTCTTATTCATAATTTCACGCAACGTATAGCGCATAACACACAACACGGAACGATTCAATTGTTATGTGTTCTATGCTCCATGTTCCATGTTTTGTGATTACTTCTCCGTTCCCACCGCTTTCTTTCCAGCTTTCTTTCTCACAATTTCCCCGACATACCGGAAACCTTTTCCTTTGTACGGCTCAACTTTCTTCATCGCCCGGATGGAGGCGGCAAATTGGCCGACCTTCTGCTTGTCCATTCCGGAAATTGTGAGAATGCTTTTGTCGATTTTCGCTTCCAGTCCCTCCGGAATTTCCACCTCAATTGGATGGGAGAATCCCAGCGCCATATTGAGTTTTTTGCCCTGCACGGCCATTCTGAAACCCACGCCTTGCAGCTCAAGCTGCTTTTCGTATCCTTTTGTCACCCCTCCGATCATATTGCTCACAAGCATTCTCGTCAAACCCCAAAGGGCGCTGGCTTGCTTCGTGCTTCTTTTTGCCGCAACCAAGACTTCCTTTTCGGAAACTTTCACTTCGACATCGTCATGAAAATCAAAATCCAAAGAACCTTTCGGCCCTTTCACTGAAACTTTTCTTCCGGAAACTTTCACTTCGACCCCGTCCGGAATTTCGACCGGTTTTTTGCCTATTCTTGACATAATCTTACCAGATTTCACAAATTAATTCGCCTCCCAATCCCGCGCGGCGCGCCTCTTCGTCCGTCATCAACCCCCTTGAAGTGGAAATTACGGCAAAACCGCATCCGTTTTTCACGATTGGAATCCCGCTTTTCCCGACATATATTCTTTGACCCTGCCGGCTGACTCTTCGCAAGCCCTGAATGTATGGATTCTCACGCCCCTTTTCGTCCCGTGAATATCTGAGTCTGATCTTCAGGTTTTTCTTTTTTTCATCTCCCTCTTCGAAAACATCCTCAACAAAACCTTTCCTTTTCATCACCTCGGCGATTTTTTTCTTCAATTTGGAAAAGGGAACAGCCGTTTCCGGATGTCCGGCCAAAGTCGCGTTTCTTATTCTTGTTAGCATATCACTGATTGTATCCATAATTGTACTCGCGAATTACGAACGAATTAATCGCGAATGAGAACGAAGGGTTTGCTCCGATTCGTTGCTGATTCGTTCACAATTCGTGAGTTTTAATTACCAGCTTGACCTCTTCACCCCCGGGATTTCCCCCTGACTTGCGAGTTCGCGAAAGCAAATCCGGCACAGCCCGAAATCCCGCATATACCCGTGTTTCCGCCCGCAACGCCAACACCTCCGCACAATGCGGCTTGAAAATTTCGGTTTCTTCTTGGCTCTTGCTTCAGTCGATGTTTTCGCCATAATAGCTACTCGCGAATTATGAACGAATTAATCGCGAATGGGAACGAGAAGTTCGTTCCGATTCGTTTTCAATTCGTTCCCAATTTGTGAGTTTTTATCGGAAATCCCAGCGCTTTGAACAACGCTTCTCCCTGCTCCCTGTTTTCGGCCGTGTTCACGATCGTCACCTGAAAGCTGAAAATTGTTTTCACGCTTTCGGCGGAAATTTCGGGAAACACGAAGTGTTCCTTGATTGCTATGTTGAAATTGCCCTGGTTATCTATATTTTTCGGATCAATTCCCTGAAAGTCACGCACTCTTGGAAACGCCGAAGCGACCAATTTGTCCAAAAACGACCACATCCGTTCACCGCGAAGAGTGACTTTCACCCCCACTTCCTGCCCCTCACGCACCTTGAATCCGGAAATTGATTTTTTTGCTTTCACAAGGATCGGCTGCTGTCCGGAAATATTCTTCAAGGCCGAAGCAATTTCGTCGATGGCCTCTTTTTCTTTCAAATATTTCCCGATACCCGCATTCAAAACAACCTTGGTGATCCGCGGAACAGCCATCGCATTCTGCACGCCGAATTTCTCCCGAAAAACCGGGGCAACTTCTTTCTGATATTTTTCCTTGAGAATACTCATGTTTCATGGAGCATGGAGCATGGAGCATGGAACAAAATTTTGTCATGTGTTCCATGTTATGTGTTCCATGTTATGTGATCTCGCTTCCGCACTTCTTGCAAACTCTGAATTTCGCTTTTTCCGCCACCTTGTGACCGACCCGGGACGGTTTCGAACATTTCGGGCAAACCAACATAAGACTCGACAAATGAAGCGCCGCCGGAACGGAAATGCGCTGGCCTTTCTCCCCCTGACGCCGCGGACGACTGTGCTTTTTCACAAGATTCAATCCTTCCACGACCGCCTTTCCCTTCTCCGGCGCAACCCGCAAAACTTTCCCGGTTTTTCCGCGATCCTTCCCTGACAATATTTTCACGTTGTCACCTTTCTTTATCTTCATGGAGCATGGAACATGGAGCAAAATAAATTATGTTATGTGTTCCATGTTATGTGTTATGTGATCACTACCAGACTTCCGGCGCCAGCGAAACGATTTTCGCGTACCCCCTGTCCCGAATTTCTTTTGCAATCGGCCCGAAAATTCTTGTTCCTTTCGGTTCCATTCCCTCCACAATCACCGCCGCGTTGTCGTCGAATCGGATATATGACCCATCTTTTCTTCGAAACGGCTTTCTTTGCCGGACAATCACCGCTTTCACAACCGCTTTCTTTTTCACCGCGCCTCTCGGCTCGGCAAGCTTCACCGAAGCAATGATCAAATCACCGATCCGGGCATATCTCCTTCTCGTCCCGCCGGGCACCTTGAAACACTCGATGATTCTGGCACCGGAATTATCCGCGACCTTCAGTTTTGTCTCAGCCTGTATCATAATTTTGATTCGCGAATTATGAACGAATCAATCGCGAATGAGAACAAAGAGTTCGCTCCGATTCGTTTTCAATTCGTTCTTCATTCGTGAGTATACATCACAGTCCACTTCTTCCCTTTGCTTTTCGGGCGCGTTTCGACAATCTTCACTTGATCCCCCGCTTTGAACCTGTTTTCCGGATCGTGCGCTTTGAATTTTTTCGTCACAATGTATCTTTTCAGGTATTTCGGATGCGCCTTCAATGAGTCCGCCGCAACAACGACGGTTTTGTCCATCTTGTCGCTCACAACCGTGCCTTCGATATATTTTTTTCCTTTGGATTCATTCATAACAAAAACTTAACTCTGAAAACTCAAACGGCTTGCCCGCCCGGCTTGCCCGCCAAAGATTTATCGGCGGCGGAAGCTTGGCGGAGGAGGGTCAATACTCTCGCTATATCTTTTCTGGTCTTCCTGATGTCGCGGTGATTTTTCATTTGCTTGCCCGCAACGTCAAAACGCATCTTGGAAAATTTTCCGCGAAGTTCGTCAAGATTTTTTTCCAGTTCTTTCTTTTCCATTTTTCGAATGTCGGAAATTTTCATAAGATATTTCAAAATTATATCTTCTCCTCGATTCTGGTTCTCACGCTCAATTTCGCCGAGGCCAGTTTCAGGGCGTGTTTCGCCGTCTCAGCGGCAACTCCGTCCATTTCGAACAATATCTTTCCCGGCGCAACCGCCGCCACAAAATGGTCGACCGTCCCTTTTCCCTTCCCCATCGGAGTCTCATCGCCTTTTTTCGTCATCGGCTTGTCGGGAAATATCCGAATCCAGATTTTTCCGCCGCGCTGGACATATCGCGTCATCGCCCGCCGCGCCGCTTCGATCTGCCGCGCCGAAATGAGCCCCGGTTCGAGCGAGCGCAAACCAAAACTTCCGAAACTCACTTCCGATCCTTTCTTTGTCCTCCGGCGCAATTTCCCTCCGCGCTGGTGCTTCCGGTATTTTATTTTCTTGGGCATCAACATGATTTTCTCTACGAACTACGAATCAAATACGAATATACGAATACTTGCAATTTATATTTCCCCTTTCATCCACGAATTACTTTTTTTGCACAAATTCGTACATTCGTACAAAATTCGTAATTCGTAGGGACTATTCAAATTTTTCTCCCCTATACACCCACACCTTCACTCCAATCACTCCATATGTGGTTCGGGCGGCGTATTTCGCGTAATCGATGTCCGCGCGGAGAGTATGGAGCGGGAGAGTTCCTTTCGAAAGCCATTCTCGACGGGAAATTTCCGCTCCGCCGAGCCTTCCGGCGATTTCGATCTTGATTCCCTTTATTTTGCGCCCTTCCATCGCCTGATCAACCGCGCCCTTGAGCACTCTTCTGAACGGCATTCTTTTTTCGAGCTGTTCGGCGATATTTTGGGCGATAACCCGCGCGTTTTCCTCGCTGTTCTTGATTTCTTCGACTTCTATCTTGAGTTCAATCTTTCTTGTCTTGAAAAATTTTTCTTTCACCGCTTTCTTGAGATCTTCCACCCCGGTCCCGCCGCGTCCAATGATGATTCCGGGTCTCGCGGTTTTCACGATCACCCGCACGAGTCCGCTTGAACGCTCGATCTCGACCGATCCGATCGCCGCATTGCGAAGCCGCTCCTCAACCATCCGGCGAATTTCAAGATCCTCCTTCAATTGCTTCACATATTCTTTTTTGCTGAACCAGCGGGATTTCCAGTTGGATGTGATTCCGATGCGCAGCCCCCGCGGATTGATTTTCTGTCCCATAAAAACTACTCGCGAATTATGAACGAATCAATCGCGAATGAGAACAAAGAGTTCGCTCCGATTCGTTTTCAATTCGTTCCCAATTTGTGAGTTCACATTGATTTTCTTCTGAACACTTTTCTCAAAAAACCCTTGTTTTCTTCCGGCTTGCCCGCCAAAGCTTTAGCGTCGGCGGGAGTCTTACTAGCAAAGGCGGATTCTTCTTTCTTTATCTCTTCTTTTGCTTCTTCTTTTTCGCTTTCGATTTTTTTCAGATCCTCGGCTTTCACATCTTTGATTGCCTGCTTTTCGACTTTTTTCCTGTCTTTTCCTTCGATCTTTTCCGCCAAGGTCATTTTGATATGACTTGTTCTTTTGAGAATGAGCGACGCCCGTCCATACGCCCTCGGGAGCCATCTCTTGAGTTTCACGCCCTCGTCGACCAAAATGTTTTTTATGTATAAATTGTCTTTGTTCAGTCCGAAATTGTTCTCGGCGTTGGCGATCGCGCTTTTCAAGAGCTTTTTGAAATCAATCGCCGATCCTTTCACGAGAAAATCAAGCTGATTTTCCGCTTCTCCCGCGTCCAACCCCGCAAGAACTTTCGCCACAAGACGAACTTTTCTCGGTGAACATCTGAAATTGTTGAGTTGAGCTGAAACTTCCATAATTTTATCAAACTATTTCTTCGGCTCGGCCGCTTTCTCGACCTTGGCCGCTTCAGATTCTTTGGCGGCCGCCGCTTGTTCGATTTCTTTCTGGATTTTTCCTCCGTGGCGGACAAATTTTCTCGTGGGGGAAAATTCCCCAAGTTTGTGACCGATCATTTCCTCTGTCACAAAAACCGAAACAAAATCCCGTCCGTTGTGCACTCCGAATGTGAAACCGACCATTTCCGGCGTGATCGTCGCGCTTCTCGACCAGGTTTTGACAACCGACCGGTCACCAGGTTTCTTGTCCTTGATTTTCTTGATCAGTTTTTCGTCGATATATGGACCTTTTTTGAGACTTCTCGACATTATTTTCTTCTTTTTAATATAAACTTATCGCTGTATCTGAATTTCTTTCTCGTCTTTTTACCGAGCGCCGGCTTTCCCCAAGGAGTTTTCGGATGTTTGAGGCCGATTCCCTGTCTGCCCTCTCCGCCTCCGTGCGGATGATCGACCGGATTCATAACCGTCCCCCGAACCGTCGGCCGGACACCCATCCATCTCGATCGTCCCGCCTTCCCGACAACGACTGTGTTGTGCAGTGCGTTTCCCACTTGTCCGATGGTCGCGAAGCAGTCTCCGCTTGCGAGCCGCAATTCTCCCGAAGAAAGTTTGATTTGCGCCATATTTCCCTCAACCGACATCAGCGTCACCGACGTTCCGGCGCTCCGCGCGAGCTGGGCGCCCTTCCCCGGAAAAATCTCAACGAGACAAACCTGCGTTCCAATCGGAATATTTTTGAGCGCGGTTCGGTTTCCGATTTTCACCGGCGCCTTTTGAGACGAAACTATTTTCTGCCCTTCCGCAAGACCGGAAACGGCAACCATATATCTCTTTTCTCCGTCTTTGTAGGCAAGAAGAGCAATGTTCGCGCTTCTGTTCGGATCCCTTTCAATTTGAATGACAGTTGCCGGAATGTCAAATTTATCCATCTTGAAATCAATCTCGCGATATTTCCTTTTGTGGCCGCCCCCCTTGTGGCGAACCGATATCTTTCCGCCTGAGCGTCCGCTGTTCCGTTTCAAAAAATATGTCAAACTTTTTTCCGGTTTTCCGAAATCTTTTTCCAGTTTGTTCACCGACATTTGTCTGCGTCCGGGAGTGGTTTTTCTATATAATTTTACCGGCATACTGTTAAAATGATATTCGTATATTCGTACAGATTCGTAATTCGTAAGGCCTACACACCTTCCGCGCCGATCGCATCCCCTTCCTGCAGCGTGACAATCGCTTTCTTGAATCCCTTTTTCCAGCCGACTGTCCGGCCGTGGAGTCTTTTTTTGGGACGGATTTTCACAATATTCACCTTCGTCACTCCGACTCCATAGTATCCCTCAACCGCTTCTTTCACCCGATTTTTTCCCGCGTCCTGGTTCACCTTGAACGCGTATTTTCCGAGCTGGCCCAATTCAGTCGATTTTTCCGTGACAAGAAGCTCCAGAAGGACATTGTGGGCAATGTTATTTTCTCTCTTGGAAACTTTTTTTCGCTTTGCTTCCCCGCCTGCAACACTTTGCCCGGCAATGCGAGCAGGTTTTTTCAACACTTCTTTTTTTGACTTCAGCTTTGCCTTTTTTTCCGCCGCAACATTTTTCGACCCCCGCTTCTTTTCAGCCGGTTTTTTTTCCTCTTTTTTTTCACTTTTGAATCTATCGAAAATTCCCATAATATCAGTCAATATCAGTTCTTATTTTTTTCTCGAGCAACTTCGCGCCCTCTTCGCTCACAATCAGCCATTTGCTGTTCAACATATCGAAAACGTTCAAATTTTCCACGTCGATGTTGCTCGTTTTTGGAATATTCCGGCTGGCTCGCTTTGAATTCCTCTCTTTTTTCGAAAATCCGATCAGCGCGCTTCCCTTGATTTTGAGCGCACCGAGAACCTGGCTCATCACCTTCGTTTTCGGCTCTTTCATCTCAAGGCTTTCGACGATCACAATCTCTTTTCCGACCGCTTTTCCGGAAAGAGCGACGGAAATTGCTTTCCGGTTCATTTTTTGCGGGATGTTTTTCTTGAAATTGCGGTCTTTGGTCGGACCGAAAATGATTCCACCTTTGCGCCAAATCGGACTTCGCACCGACCCGACGCGGGCTCGCCCCGTTCCTTTTTGCTTCCACGGTTTTTTTCCCGATCCGGCTCTTTCCGACCTGTCTTTCGTGTGAGCCAGCACCTTTCTGCGATTGGCATATTGGGAAACATAGACTTGGTGGAGAAGCGCGTCGTTTTTTTTCAAACCGAAAACACTGTCGGACAATTCGATGTCTTTGATTTTCTCACCTTTCAGGTTGTATACGGGAAATTTCATTGATTTATAGAAATTTATTGCAGGACTATTTCCACAATCCTTCCCTTCACTCCCGGCACCGCTCCCTTCAAAAACAAAATGTTGTTCTCTTTGTCGATGTCGACAACTTTCAGATTTTTCACGGTCGATCTCCCGCCACCCATCCGACCGGCCATTTTTTTTCCTTTCATCACGTGTTCCGGAAAACTCGAACCGATCGAACCCGGCGCACGCAAATCGTGTTTGTGTCCGTGGGTTTTCGGCGAACCCTTGAATCCGTGCCTTTTCACCACCCCCTGAAAGCCTTTGGCTTTGGCGATTCCCGACACTTTCACTTTGTCGCCGATTTCGAATTGATCGATTTTCACGTCAGCCCCAACTTTCAAGTCTTTCACTTCACCCCTGAATTCTTTTATTTTTAAAAATGCTTTCCCTTTTTTCGGATTTTTCGCGCCAATTTGCGCCGCCTCGTATCCGTCTTTTTCGGCACTTTTGACCTGCGTGACTGCCGCCGGCAAACATTCAACCAGCGTCACGTTCAGCGCGCCTTGCTTTTCATCGTATATCGTACTCATCCCAAGTTTTCGACCTAAAATGAATTTCATATTCTTCAACAAAAAAAGGCTTTTGTAAGCCAGATTTTGTCTATATTTCAAAACATCAATCTTGGCTAGCTAGTATCCGCTTGAGCTTCAAAGAAGCTTTGGCGGACTTAAACTAGGCACTCATTAACACGAAAAAATGAAATGTTCGTAGTTTGCTAAATTCGTAGTTCGTAAATATATCACATCTTTATCTCCACATCCACTCCGGCCGGCAAATCGAGACTCGTGAGACTGTCAATCGTCTTCGGCGTCGGATTGAATATGTCAATCAGTCTTTTGTGCGTCCGCATTTCATACTGGTCGCGGCTGTCTTTGTGCACAAAAGTCGATTTGTTCACGGTATATTTTCGGATCTGGGTCGGCAAAGGAACAGGACCGGCGATTTCCGCGCCCGTGCGCTCCGCCGTTTCCGCGATCAGCTTGGCGCTGCGATCAATCACTTTGTGATCGTAGGCCTTTATTTTTATCCTGATTCTGGGCTTTGCCTCTTCTTCAACTGGAGCCGATTTCTTAGTCGCCATCTGAAATTATAATTGTAAAAAAATATTAAACAATGACTCAGTATTCAGTATAAAGTATCAAGTAGAAAGTATAAAGTATATTTTAAAATACCTTATACTTAATACGATATACTTTATACTATTTGATAATCTTGGTCACCACGCCCGCGCCGACGGTCTTGCCGCCTTCACGGATGGCGAATCTCATTCCGTCTTCCATCGCGACCGGCGCCATCAGTTTCACCGTGAGATTCACTGTGTCTCCGGGCATCACCATTTCCGAACCTTCCGGAAGCGTGACGTCTCCGGTCACATCGGTCGTGCGGATATAAAACTGCGGCTTGTATCCTTTGAAAAACGGGGTGTGGCGGCCACCTTCTTCTTTGGTCAGAATGTATATTTCGCCTTCGAATTCCGTGTGGGGAGTGATTGAACCGGGCTTGGCAAGAACCTGCCCTCTTTCCACGTCTTCCTTTTTCGTCCCGCGCAGAAGAATTCCGGCGTTGTCTCCGGCCTGCCCTTTGTCAAGCGTCTTGTTGAACATTTCAACTCCGGTAACAATCGTCTTGGTTGTCGGGCGAATTCCGACTATCTCCACCTCGTCATTGATGTTGATGATACCTCTTTCAATCCTTCCCGTCACGACAGTTCCGCGCCCTTCAATCGAGAAAATGTCTTCGATCGGCATAAGGTACGGCTTGTCAATGTCGCGAACCGGTTCAGGAATCTTTTCGTCAAGAGCGGCAATAAGGTCAAGGACTGGCTTGGCCGCCTCGTCGTCTTTGCTTTTCGCTTCAAGCGCTTTGAGCGCTGAACCGCGAATCACTGAGGCATTGTCGCCGTCGAATTCATATTTTGTGAGCAACTCGCGGACTTCCGCTTCCACCAAATCAATGAGCTCCGGGTCATCCACCATATCAACTTTGTTCAAAAATACGACGATGGCCGGAACACCCACTTGCCGGGCCAACAGAATGTGTTCGCGGGTTTGCGGCATCGGACCGTCGGTCGCGCTCACCACCAAAATCGCTCCGTCCATCTGGGCGGCGCCGGTGATCATATTCTTGATGTAGTCGGCGTGTCCCGGACAGTCAACGTGGGCGTAGTGCCGCTTGGACGATTCGTATTCGCAATGAGTCGTCGCGATCGTGATTCCGCGCTCCTTTTCCTCGGGCGCATTATCGATTTCATCGACACCCCTCTCCTTGGCCTGGCCAAGAAAACTCAAAACGTGCAAAATCGCCGCGGTCAAAGTTGTTTTTCCGTGGTCAACGTGGCCGATTGTTCCGACGTTCACGTGGGGTTTTGTTCTTTCAAATACTGCCGCCATATTTTTCTCTTTTTCGAACAGGCATAGAATCACCTCGAATCCATGCCGATTCGTTTTGATTATAATTATTAAGTTTTATTATGACAAAAATTGATTACGAAAGTAGTATAATATACTTTTTTTATTTTGGCAATACCTCGTATTCAATATCTTCCAATTTTTCGATTTCGTCAACCAGAACTTCATTTTCTTCCGCCTTTTCCTTGTTTTCGCGCCAAAGCGCGATATCGAGGTTTATCTTATCAACAAGTTCTTCTTCTGTCAACGACTGGATAGATTTTCGGTCAAGAATGGCGGATTTGTACTCGTCGAAATTCATCACGATATATTTCGGCCGGCCGTTTTCGACGATGATATAGCGCCCGCCGGCGAGATCTATTATATTTTTTAGATCGTCAGACAACATAATATGCAGATATATTAAGTCATTGGTAACAAGGTCATTGGCTGCCTGCCTGCCGGCAGGCAGGTGGGACCGGTCTTTGGTCTTTGGTTGTTGGGAAAAATCCAATGACCAATGACCCAAAACCAGACCAACAGCCCACAGCCTTATTACCAAAGACTGGATTTACTTCTTCTCTCCGCTCTTTATCTCTTCCGCCACGTTTTTCGGAACCTCCTCATAGTGATCGAACTCCATATTATAGTTCGCCCGGCCCTGTGACATCGAGCGAAGTTGGGTCGCGTACCCGAACATCGAAGCCAGCGGCACGAGCGTCTTGATCACCTTCACGCGGGCGTTTCCCTCGCCGCGGTCTTCGATTTCCTGGATAATTCCTCTTTTCGCGTTCACATCGCCCACCACATCACCCATAAAATTCTCCGGCGTGATCACTTCCACGCGCATAATCGGCTCAAGGATCACCGGATCGGCCCGCCGCACCGCTTCCTGAAGCGCCATTGATCCGGCGATTTTGAAAGCCGCTTCCGACGAGTCAACATCGTGGAAAGATCCGTCGTAGACCGCCACTTTTACGTCGACCAGCGGATAACCGGCCACCACTCCGCGGTCAAGCGCTTCTTTGACGCCCTTTTGGATGGCCGGAATATATTCTTGCGGGATGATCCCGCCCTTGATTTCATCCTCAAACTCAAACCCCGCTCCCTTTTCAGCCGGTTCAACGCGCAGCCAGCAATGTCCGTATTGTCCGCGTCCGCCGGATTGGCGGATGTATTTTCCTTCTGCCTCGGCCGTTCTTTTGATCGTTTCGCGATAGGCAACCTGCGGCCGGCCGACGTTTCCTTCGACTTTGAATTCCCGCTTCATCCGGTCGACGATGATGTCGAGATGAAGCTCTCCCATTCCGGAAATGATGGTTTGTCCGGTTTCTTCGTCCGTGCGGACGCGGAAAGTCGGATCTTCTTCGGCCAGTTTTTTGAGAGCGATTCCCATTTTTTCCTGGTCGGCCTTCGTTTTCGGCTCAATCGCGATTGAAATCACCGGCTCGGGAAAAGTGATGGATTCCAGAATCACGGGTTTTTCCGGATCGCACAGCGTGTCGCCGGTCGTCGTGTGCTTCATTCCGACCAACGCTCCGATTCCGCCGGCGTATATTTCCTGCACTTCTTCGCGATGGTTCGCGTGCATCTGAAGAATTCTTCCCACTCTCTCTTTTTCGCCTTTTGTCGCATTGAGAACATATGACCCGGCTTTGGCGACTCCCGAATAGACGCGGAAAAAGGTGAGTTGCCCGACAAACGGATCGGTTGCGATTTTGAAAGCGAGAGCCGCGAAAGGCGCGCTGTCATCTGCAACCACTTCGATTTCTTTTTCCGTTTTCGGGTCGATTCCTTTCGCAGGAAGAATATCAATCGGGGACGGCAGATATTCAATCACCCCGTCCAAGACCGGCTGGATTCCCTTGTTTTTGAGCGCCGAGCCGCAATAGACCGGGAAAAGCTTCACCTCGATCACGGCTTTTCGCAAGGCTTTTTTGAGATCGGAGACTGGAATTTCCTCGCCCGACAGAAATTTTTCGGTGAGCGCGTCGTCCGTCTCGGCGATTTTTTCCACCATTTTTTCGCGCCATTTTTTGGCTTTTTCGAGAAATTCCGCCGGAATCTCGTCTTCTTTCACGTTTTCACCCTTGTCGCCCTCGAAATACACGGCTTTCATCCTGAAAAGGTCGACCACTCCCTTGAAATCACTCCGTTCTCCGATCGGAAGCTGAACAGCCACCACGTGCGGATTGAGGCGGTTTTCGATTGAGTCGAAAGAAAAGAAAAAATCGGCGCCTTCCTTGTCGACCTTGTTGATGAAGCAAAGCCGCGGAACGCTGTATTTGTCGGCCTGGCGCCAAACCGTTTCCGATTGCGGCTCCACCCCTTCTTTTCCGTCAAAAACAACCACGCCCCCGTCAAGAACGCGCAGACTGCGCTCCACTTCGACGGTGAAGTCGACGTGTCCGGGAGTATCGATGATGTTGATCTGGCAATCCTGCCAAAAACAGGTTGTCGCGGCGCTCGTGATGGTGATGCCGCGCTCGCGTTCCTGCTCCATCCAGTCCATTGTCGCCTCCCCCTCGTGCACTTCGCCGATTTTGTGGGAAATTCCGGTATAAAACAAAACACGCTCGGTAGTCGTGGTCTTTCCGGCGTCAATGTGGGCGATAATGCCAATATTTCGGTATTTTTCGATAGGATACTGTCGTGCCATCAAAATATAATGCTAATCTACGAATTCTACGCTAATCAACTAATCACGAATCTACGAATAAAATATTCGTGATTCGTTGATTGGCATTCATTCGTTGATTCGCATCACAGCTACGCGAAGTGAGCAAACGCTTTGTTCGCCTCCGCCATTCGGTGAACGTCTTCCCTCTTTTTCATCGCCGCTCCCTGCTTTTGGGATGCGTCAAGCAACTCGTCAGCCAGTTTTTCGGCCGTTTTCTTGCCTTTTTTCGATCTCACCGCCGAAATTATCCAGCGCATCGCCAAAGTCGCCCTCCGGTCTCCGATGACCTGGATGGGAACCTGATAATTCGCTCCGCCGATGCGTCGGGACTTGAGTTCGACCAGAGGAGAAACGTTTTTGATGGCCTGTTCGAAAATGTTGAGTCCGCCTTTTTTCGTCCGACTATGGATGATGTTGAAAGCGTCGAGCGTGATTTTTTCCGCCGCGTTTCTCTTTCCGCGCTCCATCAAATGACCGATAAACCGGCCCACGATAACACTCGAGTGCTTTGCGTCAGGTTTCCAATTTTTGCGATATACGCGCTTTCGTCGTGGCATAGAAAAAATATAATGCTAATCTACGAATTCTACGCTAATCAACTAATCACGAATCTACGAATAAAATATTCGTGATTCGTTGATTGGCATTCATTCGTTGATTCGCATCACAGTCAGGCCTTTGGCCGCTTCGCTCCGTATTTCGACCTTCCACGCTTTCTGTCCGACACGCCCGCGCTGTCAAGGACTCCCCGCACGACATGATAGCGAACTCCCGGCAGATCCGGCACGCGCCCGCCGCGAATCATCACGATCGAATGTTCCTGCAAATTGTGGCCGATTCCGGGAATATACGCCGTCACTTCCATCCCGTTCGTGAGCCGAACTCTGGCGATTTTCCGAAGAGCCGAGTTCGGTTTTTTGGGGGTGGTCGTCGAGACTTTCACGCACACTCCCCGCTTGAAGGGACTTGTCGTTTCGAGCGGCCGGTTTTTGAGCGTATTGAAAACCCTCGCCATCGCCGGCGATTTGGTTTTTTTCTTCTGTATCTTCCGCGGTCTTTTTTTGAGCTGGTTGATCGTGGGCATGAATTCTCTACAAATTACAAATCTGTACGAATATACGAATGTGAATTATAAAGTTGCAAGCAAAAACAAAACAACTGCTAAAGACTAGCAAAGGAATATTACTAAAATGCAAACAAATTGTCAACAACTCGACTCTATACGCCGACCACTATCCGAAAAAAAGCCGACTGCACAAAGCGCAAAAACAAACTGATCGGTCCGGAGAGAATGTATATCACAAAAAACAGGAAAAACAGCCCGAACTGCTCAAATTGCAATTTCGTTTCCTCGCGGATGGGAAGAAACGCGAAAAGAAGCTTCGAACCGTCAAGCGGCGGAATGGGAATAAGGTTGAAAAAAGCGAGCAAAATGTTGATCATCGCGGCATAGCTGAAAACGATCGAGATCAGCCCGCCGTCGGAAATTGAGACATTCCCTGTCACCAAAAGCACTCGCAAAATGAACCCGAAAACAAGCGCGATGAGGATGTTGGCGAGCGGCCCCGCCGCGCCGACCAGCGCCGGCCCGTATTTCTGGTCACGGAGGTTGTAAGGGTTGTACGGCACGGGTTTCGCCCAGCCAAAAATGAACCCGCCGGCGAGATATGTGATGAGCGGAACCAGAACCGACCCGATCGGATCGATGTGGCGCGCCGGATTCAGGGTGAGCCGGCCTTGATATTTGGCCGTCGGGTCTCCAAGCCAAAGAGCCGCGAGACCGTGTGCGACCTCGTGGATGATGACGGACATTATGAAGATAAAAGCGATAATGACGATTTCAATCATTGAACATTCGATAGGAGCTAAACTTCCACGATGGAAGTTTAAATTTCTACTACCGGGTTGCCAAAAACTTTTCTTTATGATATCTTGAACGGGTTAATTTAGCAACTTGAATTCACATAACATGGAACATAGAACATGGAACAATTTTGTTTCGCGTTTCAATTCGTATGTTCCATGCTCCATGTTTCATGCTCCATGAGTAGAGTTTGCCAAATCTGCGGCCGCGGCCCCAAATCCGCCCAAAGCCGCTCACACTCAAACATCGCCTCAAAAAGAGTTCTCGCCGTCAATCTTCAGACGAAAAAAATTGGCGGGAAAAATCTCAAAATCTGCACGAAGTGTCTGAAGACAAAAGCGAAATAGGCTCACTACTTGATGTTTTTTCCAAAAAAACGGACTGAAATCCGTTTTTTTATTTCCCGATATCGAATATGAGAAGAAAAAAAGAGGGCGACTGCTGTCGCCCTTCTGGGAAAAAAGAACAAAATTCGTCTGCTGCTGTTGCTCTCACGCCACCAACTTCTCTTGAAAAATACCGCGCCTCGACGGCTTTGGAAAGCAGTAGCCGACTTCCACTCCCATGTTTTGGGAATAGCTCGTAATCTCTTTCTCCATGGGTGGAAACTTGTCGGAGTGAAAATACACGGTCGGTTTACCCTTGCCTTCGCGGCCGGAAATGACCTGAATCACCTTCAGACCTCCGATTTCATCCACGGGACATTTCTCGCAAGATTTTTCCGGAAGCCCTAGATCCAGCACGATCTTTTCGAACTGGACAAGATCCAGCGCTTCTACGGCGTCGTCGGTGCAGCCCACGGCCACAACGTCAAATCCCATTGATTCCAACATCCGCCCGACAGTTTTTCTCACTGCGGGCGCGTCCTCAACCAGCAATATCCGTTGACCCATCACCCGCTCCTCCTCAAAAAATATAGGGTTAGTCAGCAAAGATCGGATACGCAAAAACATTGCCAGTCACCCACATGGCAATTTTGTGCTTCTTTTGTTTTCTTTTTTGTTTGAAAAGAAGGGTAATCCCCTATGACGCTATTTTCTCATTTCCGCCAAATCGTGTCAATTTGAGTTATCCACAAGTCGATTTCGAATAATACACGAAGTGAAACGCATGACACTTTCGGAAAATGGAGAAATGCGATAGAATGACTCTGTTGGGAATTTTCAATGTTAATTAATTTGACACAAACCTCGCTATGAAAAAAATATTCATAATAATCGGGGCGGTTATTTTAGCTCTCCCAAAGACGACATTTGCCGTCGTCTGTCCCGTCTGCACGGTGGCGGTCGGAGCCGGGCTGGGACTGGCCCAATGGCTCGGCATCGATGATTCCATTTCCGGACTTTGGATCGGCGCGCTCGCCGTTTCGATTTCGCTTTGGACGATCAAATGGCTGGACAAAAAAAATATAAAATTCAAAGGCCGAAAGATTTTGGTTTTTGCCGGCTATTATGCGATAATCGTCTTGCCCCTTTGGTGGAAAGGAATGATCGGGCATCCGTTCAACAAATTATGCGGGATTGATAAACTGCTGTTTGGAGTGATTCTGGGAACAATTCTCTTTTCCGCCGCCGTAATCCTTCTTTTGCATCTTCTCAAAAGAAACGGAGGAAAATCATACTTCAAGGGACAAAAAATTGCCTTGCCGGTGACTATTCTAATAATAACCAGTGCAATCCTGTATTATACGTGCTAATCAAATCCTATGCCCGACGACGAAAAACTGAAGAAAATAAACGATCTCATTCAAAAAGTCGATGAAATGAAAAAGGCCGACAAGATGGACTTGTCGTCCGATCAGGATCTTTCGATTGCCATTATGAACCTCGTCTCAATCGAAGAGCATTTCTTTTTCACCGGAGCAAAAACCGGAAAGCCGGAATACTATGACCTGCTTCAAGAAGTTCGCCAGATGCGCGGGGAGCTTTTGCGCAAAATCATCAAAGAATACGAAGGTGAAGTCTGGTGCATCTCGAAACATCTTTTGGCCGCTTCGATGCGCTTGATGGAGGTCGGCACAAAACAGCACAAAGCCGGAAACAAAAAGGAGGCCGAGGAGCTTTTTGCAAAATCTTACGATTGTTATTCCCTTTTCTGGGGACTGAATATGAAACTCGTCGCAGCGGAAGACATAAAAAAAATTGACGCAAAAGCCGTCAATGTTCACGACACGAAAAAAACCGGATTCTTGGGAAAATTAGGCGAGTTGGTCCGAAAGGCGGTTGATTGTTGTTTGGAGTAAACTTGCGAATCCGTACAAATACGCCAAAAATACACCAAAAACAACCCCGATTTATCCCGCCCCACGAGTTAATGTTATAACTTCTGCTGGGCGGGGTTCGTTGATCGAGGCTGTTTTTATATCACCCTATTGAAAAATTTTCCGGACTCGGAATTACTCCCGGCAGTCGCAAACCCCGTTTCCGTTCGCATCCCGGAATTCGCCACACTGTCCCTGACCTTGACAGCCCGCTTTCGTCATCGAGCAATTTCCGCATCCGCATCCGCTTGTCTTCCCACTCATCATTCGAAAATCATTTCTATAATTCCCCATCATTGCCCAGTTTCCCGAATAGGCTTTCGCGGAGTAAAACACGGCTCCACCCGCGACAATTATCGCCAGAACAATCGCTGCAATAACTTTTTTGTCCATAAATACTTATTAAAACTTAAAAGGAAGCGGCCGGCTTCCTTTCTTACTACGCTCTTTATCGTTTCAACTTTCGTTTTTGCGGCAATCAATCTCCCATCGACATCCACGGCCGAATTTCCCGCGCCCGGAAAAAATATTCGTCTTCTTTGTCTCCGATTATTTTGATCAATATTCCCGTTTGTGGAACAAGATTTCCGCGCCAGACAACGTTTTCCCCCTCAACTCTCCATGGGCCGCCGAAAAAATCTTCAAGCAAAAACTTGTCCGCGCTTTCCAATTCTTGTATTTTCCCGCCCAAAAGGCCTTTTTGCGGCTGAGACCAAAGCGCTTTTTTGCGGCAGCACTGGCACCCGATGTTTTCATAAAGCGGAACACTTCTGAAAAAAGCGTCGTCGATCTTTTCACCCAGTCCGAAATAATAGTGAAAGGCAAGCCCCAAAGCGGCGCTTCCCGCAACACTCGAAGCAAAAATCAGGACTGTCCGGCGGCGATATCCGTTTTTGGTGTGCTTGAAGTTGTAAAAAGCGATTCCGACGAACACAACAAGAAGCAGAATCCAAAAATATGGCAGCGACAGGAGAATATATTCGAAAAAGCCGTGTCCCGCCTGCCGGTATATGTCCCAATCATTATCGATGGCCACCGTGAGAACGACGCAAAAAGCGAGTCCGCCGACCAGAACCGAGCCCAAAAAGGCGATCCAGACGATTGAATCTTTCAGCAAAAACTTCCACTTCGGCGCCGGCGTGATTTTTTCCTCCCTTATCTTGTTCAACACCTTGTCGCTGATTGTGCCCATATGCTTCGCTTATTATTGAAATTTTATGCTTTTTCTTTCCGTAATTTTCGCAAATTGTTTTTTCGCCCGGTTGATGAGCGTCGCCACCGTGCCAAGCGGCTTTTTGAGAATGTCGGAAATTTCCTGATAGTTCTTCCCCTCCAAAAACTTCAAAACGAGCGCCTCGCGGTATTTTTCGTCAAGTTCGCCGATGATGCGGCGCACTTCTTCTCCCGTGAATTTCCGCTCAACGTCCCGCGCCAAATCCCCATCGGCCGCGATGAACTTCAAAAAATCCTCGTCGGCCTCGAATTTTAGTACTTGCGGACGCGATTTGGTCTTTCGCCAGGCGCTCACCACGCTGTTGTGGGTGATGCGGTATACCCACGAGGAAAACTTGAGGCGCCGGTCGAAATCATTGAGATTGCGATACACTTTCACGAAAACGTCCTGCAAAAGATCTTCCGCGTCTTCTTGCGTCGCCGCCGAAATCCGCCGGACATAGCGCATCAATTTCGGCTCGTACCGCTCGACAAGGCACGCAAAAAATTCCTGGTTTTTGAGCGCCAGAACAACAAGTTCCTCGTCGGTTTTCTCCGCGCATTTGTCTTTGTCTATCACGCAATTTCCAGTTTCTATGAATTACGAATTTCGTATAAATATACAAACAAATACAACATAAAAAATTTATGCAAATCCGACATTTCCACTATAAACAAATTTCGTACATTCGTATTGATTCGTAATTCGTAGAGAAATCTACAACTCTAACTCTCCCGCCTTTTCCCAGTTTTTCTCATCCAACACGATCAGCTTGTTGTCGCCGATCACATAGAGGAGATCATTGATGTACACCGCCCGTTTCACCAATGAATCCGAAACGGCTTTGGCGAGCTTCAGGCTGTCTCCCGCGTATGAAAACACATATCCGCCATTCGATCCCGGCAGGAAGAAAGCATTATGCTTTGCGTCCTGCAAAAACGCGTGATGGTTTGCGGAAACCTCGGAATAGTATTCGTCCAGATTGTATTTTGCAATCTCCGTCGGGTCGGCCGGGTCGGAAACATCAAAGAGAGAAATTTTCACCTTGTTGTTTTCCTCGCCGATCCCCAAAATCCGATCTTTTGAAATCGGATGGAGATATGACGAGTATCCCGGAATCTTGAGTTCCCCTGCTTTCGCGGGATTCATCGGGTCGGACAGGTCAAGGACATAGAAAGGGTCGACCTGCCGGAACGTGACGACATATCCCTTGTCGGCGATGAAACGCACCGAATATATCTGCTCGCCCTTCCCCAGATCAACAACCGAGCCTTCGATTTTGAGGTCATCGCCGAGAATATACACGTCGTTGGCCGTTTCGCTCGCGGCGCCGGACCCGAACCCGAAGCTCCAGCCGAAGAAATTCTGCCCGACGGTCGTCGCCGCGCGAAGATCACCCTTGTATTCGTCCATCGAAAACTGATTGAGAAGTTTCCCGGGCACGGTTCCGGCCGCCTGGATGTCGAGATTTTCGGCGCCGATCTTCACAACGCCGGTGCTGTCAAGTTCGCGCCGTTTTTTCTTGAGAAAGTCCGTCATCCGGTTTCCGATTTCGTTTTCGGATTTCAGCCGGTCGTCTTTCGAAAGAGAGGTCTGGTATTTTTCGATGAGATTCCAGATTTCCGTCGACTTGGCGGACATTGAAATGTCATATTCCTCAAGCTTCGCCAGTTTTTCCAGAAACCAGTCCGGAACCAGATCTTTGTTCTCCTTGAGAAATGAATTCAATATCTTCACATTGTCGCCGGGATAATAGTATGTGAGATACAGCGCGTTTTCGGACATATACACGACCGAGGAGGTATAATCGCTTGATCCCACGAAAGAAATATCTTTTTCGATTCTTCCGGTCTGCGGATCAATTATCATCGCCGTGTACGTCGCGTCGGCCGGAACAACCGCCGTCGGATGGAAAATATCGGCGCATCTCACCGGCCAGGGACGGCCGTTCACCACGAGTGGCTCGAGCGCGCAGAACCTGTTTTCGTCGACGATGTCCGTTTTCGTCGCGAGGTATATTTTGCCATTGCGAAGCCTCGCTCCGGCAACCGAAACTCCCTCTTTCATTTCAATGTTCCAGAGTTCCTTGGGGTTTTTCGGATCAGAAACGTCAAAACCGTATATTTTGTTTTCTTCCCGCAACCAATAATATCTCTGGGAGGGAATGATTATCAATGTTTTTCCTGCAAGCAACAAATCCCCCTTCTTTTCGATTTTTCCGTCGATTTTGAGATCTGAAACGGGAAAAGCCCGAATATTTTTCGTTCCGCCCGTGATCCGCGGCTGAGGAAAACAATCCGTCGTCCCCTCGCTTGACGGGGCGCAATCCGTGATGGGCATCTCTTTGAAAATAACCGGGCTTGATTGCGTGGAAAAATATATTTCTTTTCCGTCCGTTTTCACCGAGTCCGGTTCGTCGATTCCCGCCGTCTGGACGTTTGTTCCCGAAACGCGATCCGGCGCGGCAGCCGTCTCCGGCGCACCGAGTCCTTCGCTGCTCTTCGTGGCGGAAAGTTCCGAAAATCCCCCGCCGCCCCTTCCGCCCGGGAAACCGGCGATGCTTTTGGCTTTCGCGACATAATCCTTGAACGCCTGCTCGGATCCGAATTTTTTGATCTCCGCCACTCTCTGTCCGTCCACTCCGACCGGCTTCTTGCCGACCAAAGGAGTCGGACTTCCGCCCCTGAATTTCTGAAAGACGAAAATCATCCCGGCTACGGCAATGACCGCCGCCAGCACCACCCAAAGATATTTGGGATTCGCGTTGTTTGTTGTTTGTTCCATTTGTTTTAAAATCACTAATTAGAACACGTCGTAAAGGGTTCGCTCCTGTTCGTTTATAATTAGCTCTTTATTCGCGAGTTATTATGATTATCTCACAAATCCCCGCGCTTTGCCAGAAAAAATTTTGTATAACCCAAAAGAGGCCTTTTTCAAGGTTTTTTTTGATGCGTCAATTGACATACCGAATGAAAAGTGATATAATAAAAAGAAGGTACAGAAGATCTTTTGCAGCGAAAATTCCGCTGTTTTTTATTCGCATATCGAATCAAGACTGCACGGATCAACCCAGCCCGAAAGATCCGCTTCTTTGGAAACGTATCCGCGGATGTCAACACTGGAACCCCTGTGAATCCCAAGATGCAAATGCTTGCGCTCGCCGCTCGTTTCCGCGCTGAAATTTTTCCCGAGTATTCCGATTTCCTCTCTTTTGGCCAACGTGTCGCCGGCTTTTTTCGCGATACTCGCCAGTTTCAAGTGGCCATATACGACCGTGACCGGCTGCCCGTCCAGCTCGCAACTTTCAACTAGCAATCCACCGTATCCGGAGGCATATTTTTTTTGCGCGATCTTCCCGTCGCAAACCGCGGCTGCCAGAACATCGGCGTCCAATTCATCCGGGAAAATTTCAAAATCCGTTCCCGTGTGAAATCCACGGAATCTCTCCGGCCGAACGGGCGAATTTTGCGGAGCAATGAAAATCCCGAATGGTTTTTTTGTGATCCGCTCTTCCGCCCGCTCGAGCGGCGGCGAAAACGGCGACGGCGAAACCTCCGGCGACGCCTTTTCAGCCGCCATCTGGCTTGCGACGATATCTTTCACTTTTTCTGGAAGATTGTTTTCGACAATAGTTTGTTTTGCGGTGATTACATTATATATGTTATAAGTCATAATCACGGCCAACACAACAATTATCGTCGCCAAAACGGCAATTTTTTTGTCCATAAAATTTCGGGCTGCCGGGAATCGAACCCGGTCTACATGCACCCCATGCACGCGTACTGCCGGTATACTACAGCCCGATATTTTGTAGACGTCGGACGTCTACAAAATCATCTAGCTTTGTTTTTTTTCCATTTCTCTTATTTGTTCTGACATCTTTTCAACGTTTCGCGCCATATCTTTCAATTCATCTCCTTTCTTTTCCAATTCCTTGGCCATATCTTTTATTTGGTCGCTCAATGCCATAGTTTTTTGTTTAATTATTACGAAAACCTGAAACAAATTTATCATACAAAAATAAAAAAGGGAAGTTTGGTTACTTCCCAGGAAAGCGGCGTTTGCGCCATTTGCCTCCCCTCGGATACGCGGCGGTGGGCCGCGCCCGAAAACTTTTTGCCCCGCGGATTTGATATAAGCGAGCTTCCCTCCCGGGCATCCCCTTGTCAGAACACGATTCAAAGCGCGATTATACTCCACGAATTTTCCGGATCATTGTCAGTCCAAACAACGTTGCAATCGCCGCATTTCCTGTTTTTCTCTCTTTCGTTAAAAATGATCTTTTTCACATTATTGCCCCCGCAACGAGGACAAGTCTTCTTATCTTTGTAAAGAACCATTTCGCTGTCGGCATACCCCAGTCCTCCCGCATGCTCCGGCATCGATCCTTCCTCCTTTTGCGATAAAAAAATCTCGCCGCATATGTTTTGCGCCGAGCGGAGGATTCTATGAGTGTTTTGAGAAATCCTAGACGGTTAGCTTATAAAACACTCTGCCCAGCGAAAAACGGACTACGACGAGCAATAGTACGAGGATAAACAAAATCTGGACCGAACTTTTCGCAAAGATTGTGGACATAACCGTCCGTAAGCTTATACCACGCCGCAAATTTCGTCAACCTCGACTTATCCACAACTGACAATCAGTTATTGCTCAAAATGAACTTCAATTTTTGATAAGCATCCTTGAGATATTCTTTTTTTATCTGACTCATATCATCATCCTTGCTGTGATACACAGTCATCAATTTTTTGATATCCCCCGTAAGCAAAAAGATTTTTTTCTGCAATTTTTTGGCATTTTTCACGGGAAAACCCAGCCTTATTGTCTCAGGATCGTTGTTGAACACGATCGTTTTTCCATTGCCGACCGAGTCGACAACGACTATGCACCGGCAATTTCTCAACAAACTCGAGTATTTTTTCTCGAAAAAGCGATATCCGTATCCCCAATACACCGGTTTTTCATGCGACAATTCTTCGCAACCGCTCAACACGAAAAGATTTTTTTCCGTTCCGTTTCTCTTTATAAATTCCATCACGACGGCTGTTCCGCAAGCATTGTCGGTTGCGCCGGTTTCAAGACTGTCATAATGCGCAAAAATTATATTTTGGGGATCCCGGGTATTGCCGATCAAAATATTGACTGCTCTATATTTTCTCATTTTTACATCCACTTTTCCCAAAACGCTTTTTGCCTTGATGATTCCAGGAATTTGATCGCGGCTCACCGAAAGAGCCGGCAAGAAGTAATATGTATGCAAAGATATGGCACGTCCCAGTGGATTGAAGATAATCGCCTTTTTGTCTTTTTGGCCGGAGTCCCGCAACGGATTCGACAAAAATTCTTTGCCTTCAATTTTCCCGGACTGAAAAGAGCAGGGCAAGCAAGGAATCTTTTTGCCGTCGACCGTCAGGGAATATTTTTCAGCTCGGGGAATCCGTACATCAAAAGTCTGAAATCTGAACAGAATATTCAATTTATTGAGATATTCGACAATGAATTTCCTTGCTTTCAACTCACCTTCGAATTGCCTCGGCGAAATTTTCACAAGTTGTTTGACAATATTCAGCATATTGATTGCATTAAAGATAGAATGATTATATCGCAGCCAAAGAAAAAATGAAGGGGATGAAAAGTCGCCGCTTTCCATCCCCAATGTGCACGAAATTCACCGCAAGGCCCGGGCAGGATACCAATTCAGAAGTTTTTTCTCCCGGGAATCAGGTCCTCCGGGGTGAAGAACGATGAGGGGCGGTAAAAAATTTTCACTCACCCATTCCCAGGCCGGCTCCACGATTTTCTTCCTGAATCTCAAAAGATCCGGAAAGCCGGGACTTTCAAAGGATTCAAAGAGAATACCCCGGGAAACAAAGACGAGAAAAAATATCCTGTAGAATTTTTCGGCCCGGCTCTCGCCCTTCTCTTTGAGCCACGCCGACGTGTCCAATGCGCTGTCGTTCCAACCGATGTTTCTCCGCAGGCGGTGATGAAACTCTCTCAGATTTTCTCCCGAATCCAGCCGAATTTCTCCGAGTGGTTTCCCCTCCCATTCAGCCGGATTTCCGAGCAGACGCAAAACTCGCATTTTCGCCCCTCCCTTTTTCCCGACTCCGCCGAACAAGCGCATTCTGACCAACCGCATTTTCGAGGGATTGGAAGAACAAAAAGCATCCTCTCCATACTCCAGCCAAATCGGCCGAAGACCACCGGCCCGGCACCGCTGGGCAAAAAGCAGATCTTCGTAGCGGCAAGTCGCAATTTGCCTGGGAATAAAGCCGAAATTTCCCGCGGGGATAGGACAATTATCCCCCAGAATTTCATCGATTCCGCTGGCCAGATCGCGGCATTCGCGCTGGCGGCGTGCAAGCTCCCGTTTCGCTTCATCCAAATTCCAGTACATATCCTTTCTCCTTCCGTTTGAATTTCGTATTTTGTGCAAAGAACAACAAAAAAACCGGCCGGGGCCGATTTTGGTTTGCTTGCAATTTTTGGGAAAATTTACGCTTTTCGCAAAATTCCTTTCAAACCAAAACCGGCCCGGTTGGTAAACCAGAAAAAATAGAAGAAATAGGTTTTGGCTTGCAAATGACTCATCGCTTCTATGATAGCAGATTGTTTTTTTGTGTCAATGGCTCCAATATAAAAAGCCGGATTCCTCCAATTTCCGGCTTTATTTTTGAGATTTCTCGAAATCAAGCGTTTTGTTGAAACATTTCCTTTGAATATTCACCGGACATTCAAAGGATTGCCCCCTTTTGCACAATTTGAAGGGGCTCGGGTTGCGCTCGACGCTGTTGGCTTCCATCGCCAACGCCTCCTTCGCGCTTTGGTCCAATAGGCAACCTCGAGGATACCGAAACTTGCTCCAGTTCCGTCTTTTTTCCGTCATTCTTTCCCCCTTTTGCAAAATTTTGCGCCCCCACGCGAAAGATGAAGAATGCGCGGGGGCGAAATGGCGGATTTTCCCGTTTTGCCCCTCACGAAGGCGATCCCTCGTGAGCGAGCAGGTTATTCTCCACAATCCTCCTCACGAGAAACCTGTCCTTGCCGGGATTTTTGTGGGCCGCGATCGCCGCCAACTCATCCAAATCTCTCCCCCAGCATTTGCGGCAGACGCAAAACTGTATAGAAGCCCTGACGGACTTCCCGCCATCCCCAAAAATCCAGGTGATTTCACTGCTTCCCAAAGATTCCTCGACTCCGCAAATCCAACAGGTGAATGGGGAAAGCAACGAAAAATCCGAGAGTCCCGACAGCGGCTTGTTTTTTTCGGACATAGATTGTTCCCTCCTTTTTTCAAAAAGCTGCAATCCTCTTTGAGGATTCATAAAAAATATCCTTTTTTGAAGGATATGTCAAGCGCTGGAAATATTCTTGAAGAAAACCTAAAATAACCCTTTTACTCTTCCCTTTTTATCAATATCTATCGTTTCCGCCGCGGGGATTTTGGGAAGGCCGGGCATTGTCATCATTTTGCCGGCGATCGCCACGACGAATCCGGCGCCGTTTGAGACGCGGATTTCGCAGATATGCAAAGCGAAATTTTCGGGCCGTCCCAAAATTTTCGGGTCGTCCGTGAAGGAGTATTGTGTCTTGGCGATGCAGACCGGAACTTTGTCCAGTTTTTCTTTTTCAAGAGTTTTGATTTGCGCTTTCGCTTCGGCGGAATATTCGACCGCAGCCGCGCCGTATATTTCTTTTGCAATTCTCGCGATTTTTTCGGGAATGGTTTTTTTGATGCCGTAGAGAGGCGCAAATTTCGATTTTTTCTTTTTTATCGTCTCGACAACCGCTTTCGCGAGTTTTTCTCCGCCCGCGCCGCCTTTCGCCCAGACTTCCGAGCGCGCAAACTCCGCTCCCGACGTTTTCACGGTTTTTTCCACAAACTTAATTTCCTTTTCCGTGTCGAATGGAAAAATATTGAGCGCCGCAACCACCGGCACGCCGAATTTCTTGATGTTTTCGATGTGACGTTCGAGATTGGCGATTCCCTTTTCGAGGGCGAGTGGATTTTCTTTTTTGAGATTTTTGATGTCCGCGCCGCCGTTTGCCTTGAGAGAGCGCGCCGTCGCCACGATCACGACCGCGTCCGGTTTGAGCCCGGCCATCCGGCATTTGATGTTGAAAAATTTTTCCGCCCCGAGATCGGCACCGAATCCGGCTTCGGTGACGGCGATATCCCCGAGCTTCAGGGCATATTTTGTCGCAAGCACGCTATTGCAACCATGAGCGATGTTCGCAAACGGCCCGCCGTGAATGAGAGCCGGCGTATGTTCAAGCGTCTGGACAAGATTGGGCTTGAGTGCGTCATTGAGGAGCGCGGCCATCGCTCCGTCCGCTTTGAGTTGCCGCGCGAAAACGGGTTTTCCCGTTCGGTCAAGGCCAATGACGATTTTGCCAAGCCTTTTCTTGAGATCTGAAATATTTTCAGAAAGGCAAAGAATGGCCATAATTTCCGAAGCCACGGAAATGTTGAACCCGTCCTCGCGGGAAAGATCGACTTCTTTCTTTTTCGTATGCAGAGTGATCCGCCGGAGCGCCCGGTCGTTGAGATCGACACACCGCTTCCAGAAGATTTTCTTCGGGTCGATTCCGAGTTTGTTTCCGAACCAGATATGGTTGTCGATGAGAGACGCCAACAGATTGTTCGCCGCCGTCACCGCGTGAATGTCTCCCGTGAAATGAAGATTGATGTCTTCCATCGGCATCACCTGGGCGCGTCCGCCGCCCGCCGCGCCGCCTTTCACGCCGAAACACGGCCCGAGCGACGGCTCGCGGAGCGCGAGAACCGCTTTTTTTCCGAGCCGGCAAAGCGCCTGCGCGAGGCCGATCGAGGTCGTCGTTTTTCCCTCTCCCGCCGGCGTCGGGCTCATCGCTGTCACCAGCACCAATTTCCCGTCGGGCCGGTGCCTGATTTTTTCCCAAAGTTCCGGTTTGAGTTTGGCCTTATGGTCTCCGTACAATTCCAAATCACGTTCGGCGATGCCGACTTTTTTCGCAATTTCGCGGATGGATTTCATTTTCGCCTTTTGGGCGATTTGGATGTCAGATAGCATAACAATAACTCGCGAATTAGGAACGCCTGCCGGCAGGCAGGAATTAATCACGAATGCGAACGAAGAGTTCGTTCTAATTCGCTTTTAATTTGTTCTCATTTGTGAGTTCTTTAATTTTATACTTCAAAACCACCGAATTCTCGTTTATCTTCTCAACGTCCAATAGTTTCAAGTCCTGATCGAAGTCCCAGCCCGCATCGCTACGCCCGCCTGCAGCGATGCAGCAGCTTCGGGCAGGCGAAGCGTTGCTGGCGGGTCCGCCGAAAACACCGAGGCCATCGCCGAAAATTTTCGGCTCGACGGTGAGCCAGATTTCGTCGATAAGCCCGCGCTTGAGAAAATCCGAGTTCACAAACGCCCCGCCGCCGAGCACGGCCGATTTGTATCCCATATTTTCCAGTTCTTCAAGAACTTTTTCCGGCTCGCCCGAAACCCATTTCACCCCGGGCGTTTCCGGAGGATTCTTTTCAAGAGTGAAAACGACGTTCAATCGGTTCGGCAGCGGCTTTGGGAAAGTCCTGAACGTTTTTTCGCCCATAATGACAACGCCGTGCTTTTTCGACACGGCCGCGAACATTTTCTTGTCTTCGCGGGACGTCCAGTCCGGGAAATGATCGCTTGATTTCGCGATCTTTCCGTCGGCCGTCACCGCCATCAGGAGGATGATTTTCATTCAAGTATTCCGTCCAAATTCACATCGTAAAGGATCTTTTCCTGGATATGATTATATTTCAACACCCCATTCTTTTCAAACCAAATTGGAATTTCTTTTTCTGCTTCTTCAGTTGAACCGGAGGCATGAAGCAGATTCCGCACGCTCCGCTGATCCATATCAGCCATTGCATAGGTATCGATGGCAAAATCACCTCGAATCGTCCCGACATCCGAAGTGAGCGGTTCCGTTCCGCCGGTAATTTTACGAACCAGGCCGACGGCTTGATTTCCCTGCCAAATCATCGCCACCACAGGACCGGAACTCAGATATTTGGCGTTGGACTTCATCACTGCTTGTCCATTTTCCATATTCGTTTTGTAGGGAGATTTCATTCCTTTTTTTTCATAAGCCGCCCTGGCTTTTTTCCCCACTTCTTCAAGCCAAGCGTCCCCTCCGACTTCATAGTAGTGCTTGATGGCCATTTCCTCGCTTGGAATTATCATTTTGAGGGCAATCAATTTGAGTCCGACTCTTTCATAGCGTTTGATGATTTCTCCGATAAGCGACCGCTGAACTCCGTCGGGCTTTATGATAACCAGTGTTCGCTCTTTGCTTGGATGATTCTTCATTTTTTTGCGCTGAATTTTTATAAAAATAGCCTTTCTTTATCATTGGCTAACAATCATATCCTATCAGAAAAAAATTTTTCAGGCAAGGAAAAGAGGCCGGGTTCGGCCCCTTTGAAAGTTGGCGGGGGAAACATTGTTTCAACCCTTGAGCGCAGCCAGGCCGCGCAGAAACACTTCCACCAGCCAGATCATTTTATCCAGAGTGAGAAATACGACCAGAAAAAGAAGAAATCCCACCCAGCCGACCACGTTGCCATCAATATTCCTTTCGACCATAGTTGCCCTCCCGACACGATTTGCGGAAAGTTTATCAAATCCATTCTGCGAAAGCAAGAAAAAACCGGCCGCGTTCGCGGGAAGCGTTGTTGCGCTCCGCGAATCACGGCCGGGATACGCCTATGGCAGGTCGCACTTCCAGTTTTTTTGTGTAGCAGCGCAGGAAGGTACTCCTGCCCCCGAGGAACCCTGCTCCGCCGCTCTTTTTTTTTGTGATTCTTCCAGAATCCGGTTCCATTCCCGGATTTTGGCGTCGGCATCGGCCCGGGAAGCACTTGCTTCCCGAATAGTCCTGTTAAATTCCAGTGTCGAATACATCGTGCCGGCAATGAAACCGACACACAGAACCATCAGGAATACCGTCACGACAACCAAAAACCTATTTTTTGCCATCTCCCCCTCCTCCTTTTCAAGGATTTTACACAAATTTCTGCCGCCGTTGCGACAATGTTTCATTTTATCACAAAAATTTGCAAAAGTCAAGAGCTGTGAAACATCCGGCAAATGAAGGCTTATACAAAGCCTATTTTCATTTTTAAGGTCCGGCCTTAAAAATCGTTTGGCCGCGTTTTGTCATTTCGAATTTCAGCTCGCGATATTCCAATACGCCGTCCGGTTCGATTGTCATTTCAACTCCCAGACCCTCCATCGTTTCTTTCTGGAAATACTGGTCGAAAACAAAATTTCCGAGAGAGAAATATATTTTTTTGCCGTTGTATTCTTCGCTCGCCTGCACGACGTGAGGATGAGTGCCGATGACCGCATCCGCGCCCGCGTCGACGAACTTGCGCGCCATATTCCGAACCGCCGGACCCGGATCACCGGTTTTGTATTCCGTGCCCCAATGAGGACAGACAATCACCAGATCGGATTTTTCTTTCGCGAGCTTTATGTTCTCAATCGCCCTCTCTTCCGATCCACTTTCGGAATAGTTGTATCCGACGAAAGAAACTTTTCCACTTGGAAACGAAGTTTCCAAGTCATTCGAATCGTCGAAATATTGCACCCCCGCCGCGTCCAAACGCTTTTTCGTCTGATCGACGCCGCCCGCGCCCTGATTCAGAATGTGGTTGTTTCCCAAATTTACTATTTTTATATTATTCTCCGCCAACACGGATGCCACCGCCGGATCGAAAGTAAAGACAAAATTTTTTCCTTCCCCGATTTTCGTGCCGGCGCTCACCGATTCGTTGTCCGTGATCGGCCCCTCGAGATTCCCGACGACAAGATCATACTCGGCCAATTTCTCTTTGAGCGACGCGAGGGGATAATTATAATTTCCGCCGCCGTATTTTCCCACCGCCTCGCGGATATGCCGATCGAACATCATATCTCCGACGAAGAGGATTCTTATCGGTTCTTTGATATCCTGCGACGCAATTTCCTCCTTGCCGGAATCCACGGGAACATTTTCAATCGTCACGGATTGATTCGGGATATTTTTCGCGCAACCAGAAAGAAAAAGACTACTTACGATCAATAGCAGAAAATTTTTTATTATAAGTCTTTGCATTGTATTTCGGCTGTTGGTAACAAGGTTACCAATGACCATTCAAAGCACAAGTATTGTCCCTGCATTCAAAAATAACATCCCCCATCTCGTCCGTCCTCAAAATTTGCGCTTTTCTCACTTTGAGCGCGTTGAGTACCGCCTCCGTCGGATGGCCGTACGAATTGTTCGCGCCGACCGAAATCACGGCTGTCTCGGGGCTCGCCGCATCGAGAAACGCTTCGGATGAGGAATATTTCGATCCGTGATGGGAGATTTTCAGCACATCGACATCGACGTTTTCGCCCGATTCGAGAATTTTCCGCTCGGCGCCGGATTCTATGTCGCCCGTGAAAAGAAATGAACTTTCGCCAAAATCAAGACGGGCGACGATTGATTTGTCATTGGCTTCGCCGATGTTTGGATCGACTTCCCCCTCCGGCGCAATGATTTTCAATCCTATATTATTGTCCAACTCCACTTCTGCGCCACGCCCAACTTCCACTGTTTCAATCTTATTGTATTCGAGCACATCCCGCCACTCCCGGAAAACCGCCGTGTCCTTGGATGCCGCGGTCGCGAGAACCTTCCCGATTTCACGGTTCCTCGCCACTTCGACAAGGCCGCCGATATGGTCGCGGTCCGGATGCGTGAGAACAACAATTTCGATTTCGTCGTCAAAATAGGGAAGATATTTTCCGAGCTCCGCCATCTCCGTTTTTCCGCTCGCCCCGCCGTCGATCAGGATCTGCTGCGTCCCTTTTTGAATCAAAATCGAATCTCCCTGTCCGACATCAAGAAAAACAATTTGCAGTGGCCTGCTCGCGACGAGAATCTGATAGGAAAAATATAGCGCCAAAACGGCCAGAGCCACAACAACAAAATATTTTGCTTTGCTTTTCGCCATAAAAATCTTTTTTAAGATCGAATCTTAAAAAAATTTGGATTCGCTTTTCCTTGCCCGATATATCACGCAAAACAGAATTGCGTAATACGCCGCGACATATTGCCAACCGAAGTTTTTCACTTCAATCGACGCCCAGCTCCAGCCAGCCATCCATTCGACGAGCCACAATTCGATTTTGAGCAGAATATAGGGGGCAAATCCAACCAACTTTCCCAGCGAGACAAACACGAACCCGGCCATCCCCGCCGCGAACCCCATCCCCATCATCACCGGAATCGCGGGCAAAATCAGAAAATTGGCGACGGGGGAGACCAAAGAAAGATTTTCAAATGAGTTGAGAATGACGGGCAGAACGAAAATCGTCGCCGCCATTGTGAGGATAACAGTTTCTCGTATGAATTTTGAAGGCTTCCCTATCCAAAAATTTTCCAAAACAGGGGAGAGGTAAACAATCCCGAACGTCGCCAGAAATGACAGCTGAAAACCGGCGTCATATCGGAGAAGCAAAGGATTGATCGCCAGCATCACGCCCGCCGCCAGCAAAATCGCGTTTGTGGAATTTGCCAGTCTCCCCTCTTTCATCGCCCAAATGACGAGAGCACCCATAATCCCCGCCCGCACGGCGGACGAAGGCGCGCCGGTCGCGAGAACAAACAAAATTATCCCGACCACCGCGAAAGAAAAAACCTGCTGCCGCCAAAGACCGAGCCAAATCCCCGCCCACATCAAAAACGCGGCGACGATCGCCACATTGTATCCCGAAACCGCGACTGTGTGCGATGTGCCTGTCCGTCGAAAAGCCTCCGAGAAATCTTCCGTCATCCGTTTGCTTCCGCCCAGAAGCAGTCCCTTGAGATAGGCGCCTTCCGGATCGGGAAAGATCGCCGACAATTTCTCTTCAAATTTGTTTTTGATCGCCAAAACCACGGCATAGGCTTTGTTTCCCCTGTTTCTGGCAAGCGTTTCCATTTTGGCTTTCGAGCAAATCCAGTATATCCCGTCTTTGGCCAGGTACATTTGATAGTCGAATCTCTCGGAAAAATTTTTCCCTCGCCCGCCGAAGCCTTGGCGAAGGTCTGGGGGCTTTTGCAAAACGCAACTTATTTTCAACTCGTCGCCGTAATCGTATTTCGGATATATGTCCGCGTTTATCAATATTTTGTTCTTTTGCTCGTTCTCGACAACAATTTTCTGGTATTTTTCATCAGTTTCCGGTTCTTTCGCAACCGTCCCGGAAAATTCCGCCGGACCAATCTTGCTGTTTGCCAAATTATGCAGTGTATTTTCAAGCGAAACATTCGTTCGCCACGCGCCCAAGGCCAAAAACAAAATCGCCACACCGGCGACCATTGTTTTTTTGTTTTTATAATCGACGAGAAAAATCGCCGCTCCCGAGGCGACAAAAATCAGGATCAGATAATTTTCAATTGAAAAAAACGAAGCCGCAAAAACGCCGGCCAGAAAACAAAACGACAGAACGAAAAATATTTTTGATTTGGCCACAAAGCAATTGTACTACAAAACATCGACAATTTTCACCCTCGCCGTTTTTCCGCCGGCGATGCTCACGCGACTTTTGGGCACGTCGAAAAAATCCGCGATAGCCTCGATGACTGCTTCGTTCGCTTTTCCCTTTTCCGGGGGCGCGACGACTTTCACCTTATACTCACCCTCGGAAACCTTCACGACTTCATTTTTTCCTGCGCGGGGGATGACTTTCGCGTATATTCTCATATATATGCCATCTACTAACATTGAATGTTGGTAGAGGTTGGAATAATTTTTCCGAATTTATCGACAAAAATCGCTTTCAGTTTCATTTTTTTGGCCCGCGCGATACCTTCTTTTTTTCCCGCAAGAACCAAAACCTTCGCCCGGCCGTCCGCCCACTCGGTTTTTTTGTGAATCACCAAAACGGTTTTGATGTCAAAAGAAAATTTTTCCGGATTTTTCGGATTCACGAGGTGATGAACTTTTCTTCCTCTGTGTTTCCAACATTTTTTTATCACGCCGGAAGTGGCCGCCCCCTGATTGGAAATGCGGATTGCCGCATTCCTGTCCCGCGCGCCCTCGATCAGCATTTTCCATTTTTTTCCATCGGTATCGAGCCCGGCGGCATACGCATCCCCGCCCGCGTTGATGAAAAAATTTTTCCAGCCGTTCTTTTTGAGAAAATCAGCCGCCTGATCAATGATATATCCTTTGGCGATTCCGGAAAAATCCATCCGCCGGCCGAAAAACACTCTGTTTTGCTTGATTTTCAGATCGACGGACAGGCTCTTTGTTTTTTTTGCGGGTATATTCGAATGCACATTTGCCGCGCTCTTGTTTTTATATCCGATATTTTCCAAAACATCAATGATTCGCGGATCGTACAGTCCCCCGCTTTCCCGATTGTAAAAAAGCGCCCGTTTGGCGAGATAGGCGATGTCCGACGACGCTTTTTGCCAAATGCCGAGACGGCGGTTGAGTTTTGATAGTTCGCTCCGGGAGTCGAAACGGGAAAATATTTTCTGCTTTGAGAGAAAAATTTCCTTCGCTTTTCGGACATCCGCCCGGGCTTTTTTCGTCTGCGCCTTGTTTTTGCAGACTATCCGAATTTCGACAAGTGTTCCCAGCGCCCTGAATTTCCCTGTTTCCATATTTTTAAGATCGGATCTTAAAATCAGTTTATTTTTTCTTTGATTTCCTGTTTCATCTTGTCATCGATCTGGTCGGGAAGAATGTCGCCCGGCGGATTGTGTTCGGTCGCCTCGCGATAGAGGATGCTTTTGGCTTTTTGCGCCGCTTTTTTCAGAATATCCTTTTCGGGCTTCGCGATCATCAGAGAAAAAGGATTCAGAGAAACGGAAAAAGCTCCGCCCAGCCAGGCGACGGCGATAGCCGCGATGATTGCAAGTAAGATAAATTTTTTGAACATAAATTTTGGTCTTTGGTAACAAGGTTATTGGCTGAGGGACAGGTCATTGGTCTTTGGTTGTTGGAAAAAACTAATAACCTGTGACTTATGACCAAACCTACAGCCAATGACCTCGTTACCAATGACCATACTACCGAATCTCCACTCTTCCAAAATACTTCTCCATATTTTTAGCTATTTTCCCCAAATCCATCTTTTTTTCTCCTATCTTTTCTTTCAATCTCGAATCTAATATTTTTCCCTTGTCCTCGAACGCCTGCAAAACATACTTTTTCGAGCCTTTGAGCCACTTGCCGATTTTCTCAAAATTCGCGAGTGTATGCAAGCCGGGAACGACGGTCGTGCGAAATTCATAGTCGACGCCGGAGTTGCAGATCAGATCGACGCTCAATTTGATGCGCTCGACGTCAACTTTGCTTTTTGAAGTCTTACCGTAATTTTCCAAATCGTTTTTTATATCCATCGCCACGAAGTCGAGAAGATTTTCGGCATATAATCTCCGCAAAACATCCGGCCGTGCGCCGTTTGTGTCGAGTTTGACCTTATAACCCAAATCCTTGATTTTTCGGACAAATTCGATGATATCCGGCTGAATGGTCGGCTCCCCGCCCGTGATGCACACCCCTTCAATCTTGCCTATTCTCTCTCTCAAAAAATCAAAAAAATCCTCAACAGCTTTTGTTCCATGTTCCATGTTCCATGTTGTGTGAACAAGCTCCGGATTGTGGCAAAACGGACAGCGAAAATTGCACCCCACGGTGAAAACCGTCGCCGCGATATGGCCAGGGTAGTCGATTAATGTCAATTTTTGCAAACCGCCGATTGTCATGGAGCATAGAACATGGAACATGGAACAAAACACGGTTTAATCCCATGTTATGTGTTCCATGTTCCATGTTATGTGAATTCAATTCACCACAAATTCCCGCCGGTCCACGAACTCCGTCGCTTTGCCGGCGTTCCATTGCTCGACGGGCCGGATGTATCCGACGATGCGCGAATAGACCTCGCATTTCTGCTCGACGACGCACTTCGGACAGGTGTGATGCTCGCCAATGAGATATCCGTGCGACGGACAGATGCTGAATGTCGGCGAAAGGGTGAAATATGGAAGAGAATACTTGGCCGAAATCGTCTTCACGAGCTTTTTTGTCGTTTCGATGTCGTTGATCCGCTCGCCCAAAAATCCGTGCAGGACCGTGCCGCCCGTATATTTCGTCTGAAGCGGCTCTTGCAGGTCGAGAGCCTCGAACAAATCCTGGGTGTGACCGACGGGCAATTGGGTTGAGTTGGTGTAGTACGGCTCAATCCCCTTTTTCTTGCCCACGGTGCCGTTCGCGAAAATCATATCCGGATATTTGTCGCGGTCTTTTCGCGCAAGACGATACGATGTTCCTTCGCCCGGCGTCGCTTCAAGATTATAGAGGTTTCCCGTTTCTTTCTGGTATCTCACCATCCGGTCGCGCATATATTTCATCACTTCCTCGGTGAATTTGACTCCCTTTTCCGTCGCCGTCGTTTCGCCGTTGAAATTCTTGAGCGCTTCGTTCATCCCGATGATGCCGATGGTCGAAAAGTGGTTTGACCAATAATCCCCCCGCCGCTTGTATATCGAGTCGAGATAGAACCGCGCATAAGGGTACAAGCCCTTTTTGATGAAATTTTCAATCAACTTTCTTTTCGTTTCAAGACTTTCCTTGGCCAAATCCATCATTCGGTCAAGTCGCGAATAAAAATCTTTTTTGGTTTTGGCGAGATATCCGATGCGTGCCATATTGATTGTCACCACCCCGATCGAGCCCGTGAGAGGATTCGCTCCGAAAAGACCGCCGCCGCGCTTATAGAGTTCGCGGTTGTCAAGCCGCAGGCGGCAGCACATTGAGCGCGCGTCTTCGACGCTCATATCGGAATTGACGAAATTGGCGAAATACGGAATGCCGTATTTGGCCGTCATCTCCCAGACCGGCGCGAGATGCTCCTCGTCCCAGTTGAAATCGGGAGTGATGTTGTAGGTCGGAATCGGAAAGGTGAAAACGCGCCCGTTGGCATCGCCCGCCGCCATCACCTCGGCGAAAGCCCGGTTGATCATATTCATTTCTTCCTGAAACTCGCCGTATTTTTCCTTTCGCGGCTCGCCGCCGATGATCACCGCCTCTTCGGCCATATTTTTCGGCGCGACCAGATCCATCGTGATGTTGGTGAACGGCGTCTGAAAGCCGACGCGCGTCGGAACATTCACGTTGAAAACGAATTCCTGCATACATTGCTTCACTTCCGGATAGGAAAGTTGGTCATAGCGCACGAAAGGCGCGAGCAACGTGTCGAAATTCGAAAAAGCCTCCGCGCCGGCCACCTCGCCCTGCAAAGTGTAGAAAAAGTTGATCATCTGACCGAGCGCCGTTCGCAAGTGCTTGGGCGGCTTGCAGGCGATTTTTCCCGTCACTCCCGTGAAGCCGCGCCGCAGAAGATCCTGCAAGTCCCAGCCGCAGCAATAGGCGGCGATTTTGTCGAGGTCGTGGATGTGAAAATCGCCTTCGTCGTGCGCGTCGCGGATGGCTTTGGAATACACGCGGTTGAGCCAGTATTTCGAACTCACGATCGAGGAAATATAGTTGTTGAGCCCTTGCAAAGAATAGCTCATATTCGCGTTTTCCTTCACTTGCCAGTCGATTTCCTGGATGTATTTGTCGACCAGGTCGACCGCTTCTTTGAGCGATTCTTCCGATTCGCGGATTTTGCGGTGCTGTTCGCGATAGAGAATATAAGCCTTGGCCGTTTCCTCAAAATCCAAGATCATCAAAACGCGCTCGACGAGATCCTGGATCTCTTCGATTTCAGGCACTTGGCCCTTTTTGCACTCCTTGTTGAGAAGCTGGACGACTTTGGCGGACACTTTTTGGGCGTCTTTTTCCGCTCCTTCGTTCGTTTCCGCGAAAGCTTTCATCACCGCCCGCGTGATTTTGTCCTGCTCGAATTTGACCACCCGCCCGTCGCGCTTGACCACTCGCGTTATGCGTTTTTTTTCTCCGCCTCGGGCGGATTTCTCGACCATTTTCTGGCCGCGTTTGACTGCGATCATTTTTGTTTTCACCCCCGGTTATTAGAAATTGATAGAAATTAGTTGTTTTGCGAAAGTTTCTCCGCTTCGCGCGCAAACATCTCCGCGCTGCCGAATCCTTTGTACACCGACGCAAACCGGAGATATGCCACATCGTCGAGTTCTTTGAGTTTTTCGAGAACAAGTTTTCCGATTTCCCGACTTCCGATTTCACCGTCCTTTTTCATCTGCAATTTATATTCTATTTCATCGACCGCCTCTTCGATTTTTTTTCCGTCCACCGGCCGTTTTTCAAGGGCTTTTCGAATTCCTCCCTCGAGTTTTTCCCGCTTGTAGTCTTCTTTGCGCCCATCTTTTTTCACGACGACGAAATTGAGAAGCTCCAACTGTTCATACGTCGAGAAGCGCCTTTGGCATTTCAAACATTCTCGGCGGCGGCGGATCACCTTTCCGTCGGCGGATTCGCGCGAATCAATCACTTTCGTGTCGTTGTGGTTGCAAAAATGGCAAATCATACCCGGTAGTGAAAATCGGAAATCAAAACAAGTTTTGATTTCTCTCACTTCGCTAAACAATAAAGACGATTCAGAGAATCCCCTTTTCCCACTATATCTTGTGTCTGCAGTGATAATTTTACCACAAGCAAAAAAGGCCTGCAAGTAGGCCTTTTTATGGCAAATTTTTGAGTTATCCACAGCTCCAACCAATAAATGTCTGTTCGTTCTAATTTGCGACTAATTCCTGCCTGTCGGCAGGCAGGCGTTCTTTATTCGCGAGTTTCTTATTTTTTCATTTTCCGGCGTATAAAGGCCGGGATTTCCAGTTCGTCATCCTCGTCTTCGGAAATCGCGCTCACCTTCGACTCAAAACTCAACTGCCGCTTCGGTTTCGAAGCCACCTTTTCTTCAATGATGAATTTCGGCTTTTCCGGTTCGATCGGCAGAGTTTTTGAAATTTCTTCCTCGATGAGCGATTTTCTCATATCCTGAATTGTCGAGCTCGACGCCTGGCTCGAAGGAGCGGCAAAAGAAGCTTCCGAGACCAGATTCACGTCAAAGCCAGCCGCCACGACCGTGATGCTCACTTCACCCTTCTTGGCTGATTCGTCGATTGTCGCACCGAAGATCACCTTGGCGTTCGGGTCGATGCTTTCCGTGATGATGTTGGCCGCCTCGTTGATTTCAAGCATCGTCACATCCGGTCCGCCGCTCACGTTGAACAGAATACCTTTCGCGCCGTCGATGGAGAACTCAAGCAGCGGGCTGTTGATGGCCGCTTTGGCCGCCTGCGCCGCCCGATTCTCGCCGGAAGCGGTGCCGATTCCCATCAGAGCCGAGCCGGAATCCTGCAAAATAGCCCGCACGTCGGCAAAGTCGACATTGACGATTCCGGGTTTCGTGATGAGATCCGAAATCCCCTGCACGCCCTGACGTAAAACGTCGTCAACCACCCGGAAGGCATTCACGAGGGTCGTTTTGCGGTCAATGATTTGAAGAAGTCGGTCGTTGGGAATGGTGATGAGCGCGTCCACGCGGTCTTTCAAGTTTTCAAGCCCCTCGTGAGCAATCGCTTTTCTCTGGGCGCCCTCGAAGCTGAAGGGCTTTGTGACGACGGCGATGGTGAGCGCGCCGGCTTCTTTAGCGGCTTCAGCCACGATAGGCGAGGCTCCTGTTCCGGTTCCTCCGCCCAGTCCGCAGGTCACAAAAACCATATCCGCCCCTTTCAGAACTTCGTGGATTTCGTCGCGGTTTTCCTCGGCCGCCTGGCGTCCGACTTCCGGATTCATCCCGGCCCCGAGACCCTTGGTGAGGTTTTTTCCAATATGTATTTTCTCTCCCGCTTTCGAATGATGCAAGGCCTGCGCGTCGGTGTTGATCGCCACAAACTCAACCCCCTTGAGTTTGCACTCGATCATCCGACTGATGGCGTTCGACCCCGATCCGCCGACTCCGACGACTTTGATCCGGGCAAAAGTTTCCACATCCGGTTTTATTTCAGCCATAAAATTTTTTCATAAAGACTAAACAAGCCGTATTTGGCTAGTAAAGTACACTAGCATAAGCCTGTTTTGGATGTCAAGAAATGAAAATCTCTACGAATTACGAATCAATTACGAATATACGAATGAATTTCTTTCCAGAAGAGACAGGGGTTTTCATTAATTTGTATATTCGTACGAAATTCGCCTGCCTGCAGGCAGGTAGTTCGTAGAGAATTCACGGCAAGAACTTTTTGAGCCATCCTTTCATCTTGTCAACCGTGTGGCCGATCTTTGGAAGGCCGTCTATGGCCGGAAGTTTTGATTTCAGCGCGCCCGGCGAGCTCATCGCCGCTTCTTCCATTCCCCAAAGCGCCAGCCCGACGGCCGCGACAAACGAGGGCTCGTCAACCTTGTCCACGATTCCGCCAAGTTCCGCCGGAAATCCGGTCTGGGCCGGAAGGCGCAGCACCTTTTTCGCCAAATCGACAACACCCGGAAGCTTGGCTCCACCGCCGACCAAAACCGCGCCGGCCGGAAGCATTCCCGACCGGTTGGTTGCCCGGAGATCTTTGTCGATATGGGTGAAGATTTCTTCGAGACGCGCTTCGACGATTTCTGCGACGTGATGGCGCGAAATTTCCCCCTCTTCGTTTTGATCAATTTCCGAAAGCTTGATTTCCTCTTTTTTGCTCACTTCGTCCGGAAGCGCCGAGCCGTAGTTCACTTTCACCTTTTCAGCGACGTCAATCGAAGTGCGAAGTCCGATGGCGATGTCGTTGGTGATGTGGCCGGAACCGATCGGCACGACTCCCACCTGAACCAGGTCGCCTTCTTCATAAACGGCGTAACTCGTCGTGCCTCCGCCCATATCGATGAGAATCGCCCCGAGCTCCTTCTGCCTTTTGTTGAGAGAAGCCTTGGCCGCCGCCAAAGCCGAAAAAACCATATCATCCACTTCAACGCCGGCCTGATATATGCATTTTGACAAATTTTTGACAACGGGCGCCGATCCCAAAACCAGCATCGCGTTCACCTCAAGACGGATGCCATTCATTCCAATGGGATCTTTGATGCCTTTTTGATCGTCAACCGTGAATCCGCGCGGAATCACGTGAAGTATTTCGGTGTTCGAGGGAAGCGAAATGGTTTCGGCCGCCGTGAGCGAGCGCATTATGTCATCCGCGGTGATTTCCCCGTCCGCTTTTCCGATCGCCACCACGCCCTGGCTTTCCTGGTATTTGATATGATTTCCGCCGATGCTCACAACCGCCCGACTGATTGGAATACCCGACGTCCGCTCGGCGTTTTTCACCGCTTCGTTGATCGCTCGTACGGTTTCCTCGACATCCGCCACAACTCCGCGGCGGATGCCAAAAGACGAAGCCGTTCCCACGCCCATCACGCGAGGCTTTTCTTCCTCTTCGAATTTCTGCAGAATCACCGCCCGGACATTGGAAGAACCGACGTCCAGACCGACGACAATTTGTCCCTTGCTCATAGCTACTCGCGAATTGTGAACAAATGTAAAACGAACTAGAGCGAATATTCGTTCTCATTCGCAATTAATTCCTGCCTGCCGACAGGCAGGCGTTCTTCATTCGTGAGTCCTTATTATTATACAAAAATTCTACAATCCTTGCAAAAGCAAATCTCTCAAATACGGATAGAAAATGATTGATCCGACCACAATCGCCCCGACCGACGCGATGAGAACCGCCGCCGCCATAATATCTTTGATAAGCTGGGCATATGGATGTATGCGGGGCTTCAAAATGTCCACGACTCGCTCCATAATCGTGTTCACGAGCTCCATCGCCAAAACGGAAAATATGACGAGGAAAAGAGCCACTTTCTGCCAGTCGCGGATGTCCAGAATGAACATCAGAAGCACCACGAAAATCCCGATTAAAATTTCAATCTGGAAATTCTGCTCGTTTTTGAGGACATATTTGAGCCCTCGGCCGGCGTGCCGAAAACTGCGGAAAAGTTTTTTGAAATTATCCACTAGTGTCTACGAATTACGAATTTCATACGAATATACGAACATACAAGGTCATTGGTAACATAGATATTGGCTGTCGGACTAGTCTTTGGTCCTGGGTTATAAGAAAAAACACTAATAACCAATGACCCATGACCAGACTCACTGCCAATGACTTTGTTGCCAGAGACTCCATTTTGTTTTCCCGCTCTTGAAAAATTTGCTAGCTCCATAGGGATCAACACACCTCGTCTTGTAATTCATACATCCTCTTCCCGTGCCTCATCCCCAAAAGATGCAAAACTCCGTGCGCCAAAACAAAAGCCAGCTCGCGTTCAAATTTCACCTTGTTTTCGCGAGCATTTCCGGCAATCACTTCGGGACAAAGAACTATCTCTCCCCCAATATAATTTTGTCCTGATTTGATCCCGCTTTTATTATACCCCAAATCCAATCGAAACGAAAGCACATCTGTGGATTTGTCCTTTTTTCGGTAAATCCGGTTCAAGCGCCGGATTTCCGCCTTGCCCGCGAAAATAACGGATAATTCAAAAATATCCGTCTTCGCTTTGGACAATTTTAGGGTCTTCTTTATGACGTTTTTCACGAAAGCCGGACTGATTTTCTTTTTTGTGAGATTAGAGGCTTCTATAGAGGCTTTCATCGAGTTTATAACATATTTATCGCCAAAAAATGCAAAACGCCTCGCGGCTCATAATCTGCGAGGTAAAGTTATCATTTCTGCTATTTTTTCAATATTCATTGACCGAAAGCTTGTCGTATCCACTTTGATAATTTTTCCTCCAATTTGCAGAGACTTGTAATCACCTTTCAGGAGATTATTTTTTATTTCCTCGCAAACCAGTTCGTCGCGATGACCAGGATGACGATTGCCTAACTCAACTCTTCTTTTGAACCGGCGATATATGATTTCTCCCTTTGTTTCACAAATTATCTGAATGGGTTTGAAATAATATTTTTTCTTGAGAGCCAGAAACTTTTTTGAATCAAATTCGTGCTTAAAGTTGCTCTCCACAATGAAAGATTTTTCGGCTTTCATCTGCGCTTCCATTATGTAATAGAGCAAATCAAAGGTCGCCACCCCCAGCTTTTTTGACCATTCCCGATCCTTCCATCCCAAACAATCGAAAAGCAATTCCTTTATTGCATCTTTATTGATAAGAGGGAGATTTAATTTTTTTGCCAACTTTTTACTCAAAGTGGTTTTACCACTTCCCGGAAGACCGGTAACAATAACTATGAGGAAATTTTTCATAACCCCTATCCCAGCTCTTCTTCCACCGCTTTTTTCACCGCCGCGCCGTCGGCCTGGCCGGCTGTTTCTTTCATCACCGCGCCCATCAATTTGCCAAAGCCGGACTTGCCCGTGATTCCGAGTTCGGAAATTTTCGCTTTCACGATTTCGCGGATTTTCGTTTCGTCCATTTGAGCCGGAAGGTAGCCTTCGATGATTTCGAGTTCCCTTTTTTCCTTCTCGGCCAGTTCCGCGCGGCCGCCCTTTTCGTATTGTTCAATTGAATCTTTTCTTTGCTTGGCTTGTCGTTTGAAAACTGAGACAACATCATCGTCGGAAATATAGTCTTTGTCCTGCAATTTTTTTTCGATCTGGAAATTTTTGACCGCCGAAATCAGCAGGCGCAAAACACCGGCCTTTTCTTTTTCGCCGGATTTGAGCGCCGATTTGAGATCGGATTCGATTTTTTCATGGAGCATGGAGCATGGAACATGGAGCATGGAGCAATATTGTTATGTGTTCCATGTTCCATGTTATGTGAAGATTAGCTTTCCAGTTTCCTTTTCACCCGTCCCAGCGATTCTTCGTCGAATTTTCCCATCTTTTTGAGCTTGTCGACTTCCTTTTTCACTTTGGCGCGATATTGAGCCGACTCGCGGACTTGGCGCCGGCTTTTCGGCTTGGCGAAAAATCGCCCTTTGCGGGCGGAAAACAAAACGCCGCTCTGCTGAACGCGGCGGGAAAACCGCCGAATGAGCGCTTCGGATGTCTCGCGGTCTTTCTTTTTGACTTGGATCATAGAAACCCCCTTTCTAAATAGGCTGAATATTTTCTTTAAGTCTCGCTCCTCCGATCAGATGTAAATGTATATGCTCCACTTCCTGTCCGCCGTGCTCGCCCACCCGAAACAACAGTTTATACCCTCCGCGCGAAATTTTCAAGTCCTCGGCGATTTTTTTGGCGGCCAAAACCATCCGCCCCATCAGTTTCTCGTCTTTTTCGGAAATGTCCGCGACGCTTGCGATATGCCTTTTCGGAATGATCAAAATGTGCGCCGGCGCGATCGGATGGATGTCGCGGAAAGCGACGACGAGGTCGTCTTCGAAAAGAAATTCAGTCGGGATTTCTTTTTTGACGATTTTGCAAAATACGCAGCCGTCTGTCATATATTTTTTGTCACTGGTAACAAGGATATTGGCAGTGGGACTGGTCACTGGTCTTTGGTTGTTGGGAAAAACCCAATGACCTATGACCCACAACCAGACCAACTGCCCACAGCCTTGTTGCCAATGACCTATTTCTTCAGTCTCTTCTTCATCTCCTCCACCACTTTCCCCGCGTCAACGACTTCCTGATTTCCGCTGGCCATATCCTTCACGATCACCGTGCCATCGATCGCCTCTTTTTGCCCGAGAATGAGCGTGATTTCAACTCCGAGCCGGTCCGCCGCCTTGAGCTGAGACTTGAGGCTTCCCCGCCCGAAACTTTCCGCGACCAGAATCCCGGCCCGTTCAAGCGCCTCGAACATCTTGAGGCTCTTTCTTTTGGCAAACACTCCGAGCTGCGCGAGATATACGCGGGGTTTCGGCTCCTTGAACGCCCGCGCGCCCAGTTTTTTCATTTCATTCGCGAGGCGGTCCATTCCGAGGCTGAATCCCACCGCCGGCGTATCCTCGCCGCCGATCATTTTCACCAGACCGTCATATCGTCCGCCGCCGCCAAGCGCGTTTTTCTTTCCCGCCTCGGCAGGATCGGAAACTGAAACAGAAATGAATTCAAAAACGGTTTTCGTGTAGTAGTCGAGCCCGCGGACAAGCGACGGATCGAGCTCAAACGGAATTTCCAGCTCTTCGAGATATTCCAGAAGTTCCTTGAAATGCACCCGACATTCGTCGCAAAGGTGATCGATCGACTGGGGCGCGGCGACCTTCACTTGGACGCATTTGTCCTCCTTGCAGTCCAAAACGCGCAGCGGATTCGTCTCGAGTCTCCTTTTGCAATCGAGGCAAAGTTTCTGTTTTTTCGACTCGAAATAGTGCACCAGCAAGTTGCGGTAGCTCTTGCGGCAAGCGGGACACCCAATGCTGTTCAAATGCACCCTGACATTTCTGATTCCGAGCTGATGAATCACCCGCCAGCCCATCTGGATCATCTGGGCGTCGATGATCGGATCTTGTTCGCCCAGCGATTCGCAACCGAACTGGAAAAATTCGCGGAACCGTCCTTCCTGCGGACGGTCATAGCGGTAGCAAGGGCCGAGATAGTACAATTTCACGGGCTTGGGCAGTATTTGCATTCCGTGTTGAACATACGCCCGCGCGACGCCGGCCGTAAACTCCGGCCGGAGGCTCACTTTTTCCCCGCCTTTTGTGGAAAAAGAATACATTTCCTTGTCCACAATATCCGTTCCTTCTCCGATGCTCCGCGAAAAAAGCCCCGTGTATTCCACGATTGGTATGTCGATTCGCCTATAGCCGAAATCAGCCGCCGCTTTTTCGGAAACACGCCGGATCTGCTGCCAGAAGGGCTGGTCGGCCGGAAGAATGTCGCGCATCCCGCGGAGGGATTGGAGGATGAGTTCTTCCTTGGCCGGCTTTGCGGGTTTTGGCTTGCGTACCGGTTTTTTTGAGATTTTTTGCTTGCGAGGCATATATATTTTTGGTCAATAGTAACAAGGATATTGGCAGTGGGACTGTTCACTGGTCTTCGGTTGTTGGGAAAATCCAATGACCTATGACCCACAACCGGACCAACTGCCCACAGCCTTGTTGCCAATGACTAAAAAAGCGTAGCTTTCCCCACTGGCCAAGCCCGCAGCAGCACTTTCCCGACGATATCTTCTTCCGGCACCGGGCCCCAGGAACGCGAATCAGAGCTATAGTTGCGGTTGTCCCCCATCACGAAATATTCAGTGTCCGAAAGATTGGCAATTTGGTCGCCCATCGTCTCGACGCTTGCCGAAAGATACGCGCTCTCGTCCAGATCGAACCCATCGGGATTTTTATTGTTAAAAATTTTCACTTTCCCGTCTTTGATCTCGATTTTCTCGCCGGGAAGCCCGATCACGCGCTTGATATAGTACACCGACGGATTTTTCGGATACCGAAAAACCACCACGTCGCCACGCACAAGCTCTTTGAAAGATTTCACCGTGAAAAGATTGGCCTTCTTTTCTCCGAAAGCAAAGCCGACTTTCGTCGTCTTGTATCCGAGCTCGTTGATGATGAGATATTCCTTGTCTTCGAAATTCGGCTCCATCGACGCGCCTTGCACGAAAAACGGCTGGACAAGAAACACGCGCAGGGGCACGATGATCACCACCACCCAGAAAACCATCTTCACAATTTCCCAGATTATCCCCTTGACTCCGTATTCTTCGGCAGCCTGCGGATTTTCTTTTTTTTCTTCTTCGGTCATAAAAAATATGATGCTAATTTGCGAATCTCGCGCCAATCAACCAATTGCGAATAAATATGAGACAAAACCAACAAAACTTGCCGGTTTTTCGCAGTTTCAAATGGATAATAGCAAATTTTTTGGGCTTTGGCAAGAGGAGGAATTCATATTTTATAAAACAAAATTCGGGTTTAATAAAATTCGAGAGGTTGTTTTTTTTGACGATGAATTTGACTTTTTGCCGGAGATGATATTTAATATCACATCCTGCAGAGCAGGTGCAAAAAAATCACTCGGAGGAAGAGATGACCAAAAAAGTTCTTTTTATTTTTCTGGCTATTGCGTTTTTCTGCCCTCTCGCCGGTTGCGGAGAAACTCCCGTGCAACTCGAAAAGGTAACTGTGGATGAAGTGGAAATAACCCGCCAGCCCTTCGTTAAAGGCAATACCATAATTCTCAGGCTGTTTGCGGAATCCGGAAAACATACCCTGATAAGTCTCGGAGCCACACAAGATGAAATTCGGATTGTGGATATGGGAGTCAAAAAAGGAGATGTAATAACCATTGGCTTCCAAGGTGCGCGACAGGGACACGGCAATATCGTTATAAAGTATGTCATAAATCATACGCTCAACAGAACGTTTCAATGATGCCGGCAATTCAACGGCACCGGACAAAAAATATATTTCTGTCCGCGCGTCGGCTCAGAGGCAAGGGAAGCATCCCTTGCCTTTTTATTTTCTGCTATACTGGAGATATGCAGTCGGGAAATCAACAGACATTTCAAAACCATCCGGGGCCGTATCAGCGACACCCGCAAAACAATGTTCCCCCTCGCCGCAAAAGGGGCCGTTTTTTGTTTTGGCTTGTTGTCGTCCTCGCGGTGTTCGGCCTCGTTTTTCTCGCTTCCGTCGGCGCGGCCTATAAATTCTATGCCACGAGCCGCAAAGTCATCACCGAAAACCCGCCGGCTTCGTTTCTGGAAAGTCTCAAAAATGTCACTTCTTCCGAAACAAAGCCTTTGCGGGGCGAAAAAGACGGGAGAATAAACATCCTCCTCCTGGGTCTGGCGGGTGAAAATTATCCGGGGGAAAATCTCACCGACTCGATCATCGTCGCGAGCGTGAATCCGAAAACGTTTCAGACGGCGATGCTTTCCATTCCGCGCGATTTCTTCGTCCGCATCCCCGAAACGACGAATCACACCAAAATAAACGCGCTTTATGCGCGCGGGCGCGATTTGCACGGAAAATCGACGGAAGGAATCGAGGATCTCAAGTCCGTTCTTTCCGAAATCACGGGGCTTTCGATTCATTACTACGTCGCGCTCGACTTCGACGGCTTCACGCGCGTGATCGACGAGCTCGGCGGCGTGAAAATCCAGGTGCCGAAAGACCTCCACGACGAAAAATATCCGGGACCAAATTTTTCCTATCAGACTTTCGACATCAAAGCGGGACTCCAGAATCTCGACGGCGCGACGGCCTTGAAATACGCACGCACACGGCACAATGAAGAAGGCGATTTCGGCCGCGCTTTCCGCCAGCAGCAGATTCTCGAAGCGACGCGGCAAAAAGCTTTTTCCGTCGGGACGCTGGTCAACCTGCCGGCGGTGAACAACGTTTTGAACATTCTCGGCGACCATTTGCGCACCGACGCGGGGCTCGACGAACTGGAATCGTTCCTTGAACTTTCCAAAAAAATCGACACGCATCTCACCGTGAACAAGGTTCTCGACGCGGGCCATCCCGACAGCCTGCTCGCCGTTTCGCATTTTTCGCTGGGCGGTGTCCGGGCGTTCACCCTCATTCCGCGCACGGGAAAATATGACGAGATCCGGGAACTCGCCGCGAATATTTTCGATCTCGAACTGATCGAGCGCAAGAAAAAAGAAGTCAAGCAGGAAGAGGCAATGATTGCGATCGTGAATCAAAGCGGCTCGCCAAGTCTCGGAGGAAAGCTTGAAGTCTTGCTGGAGAAAATGGGATATAACGCAGAATCCAAAAGCACAAAAACCGGATTGAAAAATCCGGCAGCCACATCCGAAAAAACCGCGCTGTTTGACGTCTCCAAAACCAAGCCTTTCTCACTCGAAGACATTGCCAAAAAATTCTCGGCTGAAATCGGGCAAACTTTGCCGGCGAATCTTTCCGCCGCCTGCTCCGGCGCCGACCTGTGCCTCGCCGGCGGCCAAGATTTGGTTGGAAACCTTGACTATGAAGAAGGCACGCTCGAAGAACTCGAAAACGAATACGACAAACAACAAATCGACGAACGGGAATATATCGAGCTTCTGAAAAAAGGCAGCGCAACAAAGTTCTGAAATCTCTTGAGCAAAGCCCGACTTAGCTCACCCGCTTTTCTATATTCCCAAAGCTTAGCTTTAGGAATGGTTAGAAACAGACTATTCCTTGCAACAAAGCACTTGGTGAGTATTCGAACAAGGATCGGAAGATGACTTGCTGCTTGCCCAGTTCATCCCTCGATCGCTGGAGTTGGATGAAGTCCAGCCTTCACAGTCATTTATCACGATATAATTGTCTTGCGCTCGTATTCCGCTGTTGTACCATCCATTCAGTGAGCCCGTATTGTGCGTTTGATAAAAACAAGCTATCTCTTGAGAGCTGCAAACATGGTATCCAGAACATCCATTGCTTTGAGCCCAGTCATACATTAATTTGTAGCTACCAAAGTTCCCGTTGTTGGCCGTACCAGTTGTCAGTTTAATATCCGACACATTGCACCACGGATTCGTCCCCGCCACCGCCGCTTCGATCGCGCGCTGGGTGACTTCGCCTTTGTCGTTGGTTCCGACGGAGCGGACGGCTTTCACTTGGTCAATTGTTGCTGAAGTAGCAAGTACTTTGCCACCTTGGTCGAGAAAATATATTTTACATGCGTCGGACCCAAACGCTGGAGGACATTTCACGGCATCGCCATCAACTGTTCCTATACTACTTATACTATCTGTTCCAGACCTTTGGGAAATCTGATTCAGCGCCCATTCTATCCCCGATTCGGAGGAGTAGAATGCCCCCACCGAACTTTTCGTTTTTTGGGACATTTTCTGCTCCATCACGGTGACATAACTCAAGCTCACAACCAGCCCCAGAACCACGAAAAGGAGAATCGTGGAAAGAAGGAGAGCGGAGCCTCTTGTCTTTTTTTGTTTCATTGTTTTTGGTGAAAAGTTTAGATTGGCTTCATTATACAAAAATGAGGAAAAACAGGCAAGTCCGAGTTTTTATCTGACAAAATTTGTGATAGTATAGAAGCAGATAGAAAAATGAAGATTATCCGAAACAATATTCGTACATTCGTGCTTAATTCATAGAGATTTCATGAAAACAATCCTCATCGCCGGGCTGGGAAATCCGGGAAAAGAATATGAAAAGACGCGGCACAACGCCGGGTTTCTGTTTGTCGATCTTTTTTTTGAAAAATATCGCGATGAATTCGGCTTTGGGGATTGGAAGTTTTCGAAAAAATTGAACGCCGGGGTCAGCGTCGGAAAACACAGCGGCGCAAAAATAATCCTCCTCAAACCCCAGACTTTTATGAACCTTTCGGGCAAGGCGGTTTCAGCAGCGAAAAAATATTACAAAGTGAAGCTTGAGGATATTTTTGTCGTCCAGGATGAAATAGACTTGCCGCTCGGGAAGTATAAGTTTTCCACGGATTCATCTTCGGCCGGACACAAGGGCGCCGAAAGCGTCATTGATTCGCTCGGCACGAAGAATTTCACAAGATTGAGGATCGGAATCGACAACCGCGGAGAAAAAAATATTCCGACGGAGAAATATGTGCTGGGAAAGTTTACAGAGAGGGAAATAAGCACTTTGAAAAAAATATTTTTAAAGTCAATGGTCGAATTGGTAGAAAAATTTCAAATTTAAAATTCGAGAGAAGAGCAAATTCCGGCAAAACCAACAAAAAAACCGCCAACGACAATATCGGCAGTTTCGTTTTTCACTCCGTTCTCTGTCCCGCCTGATAGTGCCGGGATCATCTGCAGTTGCAAATTACCCGAACTTACCAGAGATGCTTAAGGAGGGGTCACATCGTCTGACTATCAGACGAGACGGAAAACACAGTTATTCCTTTTTATAAGCCAAAAGAGCCAGAATCGCAATTTCCCCACGGTGATTGTCTATTATAGCAAATCTACGGAAAATGTCAACCCTGTAGTAGAAATTTGACTGGCCTTCGGCCAATATCGACGAAGTCGAGTCAAATTTTCACTACAGGGTCAAGTTCGCCTCGTTTCATATCATATGCCCAACAACGATCTCATATACTATCACGCTTTTTCCTGTATCGGCGGGTTCGGGCCCCAAAAATTCAAGAAACTGCTTTCTTTCTTTGGAACGCTTGAAGCGGCCTGGGGCGCGAGCCGCGACGACCTTGCCGCCGCCGATATCGGGCCGGCCGCCGTCAAAACTTTTTTGGAAAAAAGAAGCGGCCTTTCCCCGGAAAGGCTTTTTTCGGAACTTGAACGGGAAAAAATCGGTCTCATCACCCAAAATCATCCCGCCTATCCGCCCCAGCTCAAAGAAATCGCTTCCGCGCCGGCCGTTCTCTATGGCCGGGGAAATCTCGACGCCCTGAAACAAAAATCCGTCGCCGTTGTTGGATCGCGCAAATTCACCGAATATGGCGCGCGCGCAACTCAAAGTCTTTGCCGCGATCTCGTGCGCGCCGGACTCGCGATTGTGAGCGGGCTTGCGCTGGGCATCGACGCCATCGCCCACCGCGCGACGCTCGACGCCGGCGGAACAACGGTCGCTGTCCTCGGGACGGGAATCGACGATGCGACGATATATCCGCGCGACAATTTCAATCTCGCCCGCGATATTTTGGCAAACGGCGGGACATTGATCAGTGAATTTCCGCCCCGCACGCCCTCGCTCAAACAAAATTTTCCGGCCCGCAACCGGATTATGGCCGGACTGGCGCTGGGCACGCTCGTCGCGGAGGCCGCCCTCGATTCCGGATCGCTCATCACGGCCGGATTCGCGCTTGAATTTAACCGCGAAGTCTTCGCCGTTCCCGGCCCGGTTTTTTCACCCCAGTCGGCCGGTGCGAATTATCTCATCAAAAACGGCGCAAAGCTTGTCGAATCAGCCGCTGATGTTTTGCAGGAGCTCAACATCGTCCGGAGCGAAAATCCGGCTCCGGCGAAAATTTTCGAGCCGAAAACCGCCGAAGAAAAAGCCGTTTGGAAAGCGCTCGGCACGGATCCCGTTCACGTTGACAGACTTTCCAAATTGACTAAACTGAATCCAGCGGTCGTCGGCGCGACGCTGGCAACGCTGGAAATCGAAGGGTTGGTGAGAAATGTCGGGGGACAAAATTATATCAAAATGTAAAAATCAGAATGAAAAAGTTTGGATATCCCGAACACTCGCTTGTTTTGATATTTATATTTTTCATTAAACTATGAAATTGATCATCGTCGAATCACCGACAAAAGCAAGAACCATTTCGAAATTTCTCGGGAAAGATTTTCACGTCAAATCTTCTTTCGGCCATATCCGCGACCTTCCCCAGCGGGAAATGGGCGTTGATATCGAAAACAACTTCGCGCCGAAATACGTCGTGAACCGCAAGGCCAACGAGAAAGTGAAACCCCTGAAAGAAGAAATGAAAAAAGCCGAAAGCGTGATCCTCGCAACCGATGAAGACCGCGAAGGGGAAGCCATTGCCTGGCATCTCGCCGAAATTTTGAAGCTCGATCCGCAGAAAAAAAACCGGATCGTTTTCCACGAAATCACCAAAAAGGCCATCGAGGATGCGCTGGAAAACCCGCGCTCGATCGATTTTCATCTCGTCGACGCCCAGCAGGCGCGCCGCGTCCTTGATCGGCTGGTCGGATACGAACTCTCCCCTCTTCTCTGGAAAAAAATCAAACGGGGGCTTTCCGCCGGTCGCGTCCAGTCGATCGCCCTGCGCATCATCTGCGAGCGGGAGCGCGAAATCGAAAAATTCGAAAAGCGGGAGTTTTGGACAATCTCCGCCGACTTGGAAACGAAGTTTCCAAGTGGAAAATTCAATGCGGCGCTCACGGAGCAAAACGGGAAGAAAGTCGAGGAAACCGTCGTTCTCAAGCTTTTCACGGGAGAATATAAGACGAAAAAAACGATTTTCGCCGATGAAAAAACGGCCAGTGAAATCAAAGCGGAACTTGAAAAAGCGACTTACAAGGTTTCCGAAATCGCCAAAAAGGAAACCCAGCGCACTCCCCCGCCGCCTTTCACCACTTCGACGCTCCAGCAGGCAGCCATCAGTTCGCTCGGATTTTCGGCCAAACAAACAATGATGGTCGCCCAAAAACTCTATGAACAAGGACACATCACCTATATGCGAACCGACAGCGTGAATCTTTCCCTGCCGTCGATGATCACCGCCAAAAAGACAATTGAAAAAATGTTCGGAAAGGATTTTGCGCTCGAGAGTCCGCGATTTTTCAAGACCCGCGCGAGGGGCGCGCAGGAAGCCCACGAAGCCATCCGCCCGACGCGACCGGAAGTTTCGCCGGAAGAACTCAACGGTTCTCTTGACGCCAACCAGCACAAATTGTACCGCCTCATCTGGCGGAGAATGGTCGCTTCCCAGATGCAGCCGGCCGTTTTCGATTCGGTGAAAGCGGTGATCGCCGCCGATGCGGGAAAAAACAGCTATACTTTTCAGGCCAATGGATCGACGATAAAGTTTCCGGGATATTTGAAGGTTTACGGCGAGAAAATTCCCGTTTCGGAAAATCTTCTCCCGCCGCTCAAGGAGAGTGAAAACTTGAAACTTGACCGGATAAATGCCGAGCAAAAACAGACTTCTCCGCCGCCAAGATACAGTGAAGCGACGATCGTGAAGGTGCTGGAAGAGCACGGCATCGGCCGGCCGTCGACATACGCTCCGACGATTTCGACCATCATCGACCGCAAATACGTCGACAAAAACGAGGAACGGCGCCTTTTCCCGCTCGAAATCGGTTTTTTGGTAAACGACCTTCTTGTCGAACATTTCAAGCAAATCGTCGACATCCGCTTCACCGCAACGCTTGAAGAAGACTTCGACAAAATAGCCGAAGGAAAAAAGGAATGGGTGCCGGTCATCCGAGAATTCTATGGTCCGTTTCACAAAAACCTCGAAACGAAATCCCAGGAAATCAAGAAAGAAAATATTCTCGAAAAACTCGACAAAAAATGCCCCGAATGCGGCGGTGATCTTCTGGTGCGCTTCGGGCGGTTCGGAAAATTCATCGCCTGCAACAACTTTCCCAATTGCCGCTATACCGAAAAAACCGAAGAGGACAAAAAAATTGAACAGGAAAACAGCGGCGAGACTTGCGACAAATGCGGCGCGCCGATGGTTTTGAAGCGCGGAAAATACGGGGCGTTTTTGGGATGCTCGAAATATCCCGATTGCAAAAACATCAAAAAAATCACTTCCGACAAGACCACCGGCGTGAAATGCCCGAAGTGTCCCCCTACGGGGGATCGCCCGCAGGGCGACATCTTGGAACGAAGGTCGAGGAAGGGAAGGTTGTTTTATGGTTGTTCAAACTATCCTCACTGCGATTTTTCTCTCTGGAATCGCCCGACCGGAAAGACTTGCGAAAAATGCGGGAGTCTGATGGTGTATCAGATAAAGGGGAAGGAGAAATGCAGTAATAAGGAATGCAAGTAACTCACAAATGAAGAACAAATTAATCGCGAATAAGAACGAATATTCGCTCTAATTCGTTTTACATTTGTTCATAATTCGCGAGTCGTTCTTATGACCCTCCCCGAGCTATACACTCACTTCAAAAACCCCCTCAACGCCAAACAAAAGGCGTTCGTCGCCGAGGCTTTTGAATTCGCCAAATCGGCGCACAGCGGGCAGAAAAGAAAATCCGGCGAGGACTATTTCGAGCACAGCGTCCAGACCGCCGCCATTCTCGCTGAAATCGGAATGCGCTCCAAAACGACGGCGGCCGCCCTTCTTCACGACGTTCCGGAAGACACCGACCGGACGCTCGAAGATATCCGCGCGAAATTCGGCCCGGAAATCGCGAAGCTCGTCGACGGAATCACGAAACTCGGAAAATTCAAATTGCGCGGCGACAAAAAAGAAATCCAGCTCGAGAACCTGCGCAAGATTTTTATGGCGATGGCCGAGGATATCCGCGTCGTCCTCATCAAGCTCGCCGACCGCCTTCACAATATGCGCACGCTTTCCGCCCTTCCGCCGGACAAGCAGCGGAGGATCGCCCGCGAAACGATGGAAATTTTCGCCCCCATCGCGAATCGCCTCGGAATCGGGGAAATCAAGGGCGAGCTTGAAGACTTGGCTTTCAAGTATCTCGATCCGAAAAACCACGAACTCGCAAGATCTCTTCTCGACAAAGAATTCAAAGAACGCAAACGCGACGTTGAAATCGCCATCAATGAGCTAAAAAAAGAACTCCCCGCGAAACGCGTCAAAGTGATTGACATCCACGGACGGGCCAAGCATATCTACCGCTTTTTCCTGAAATTGCAGAAATACAATATGAACGTGAATCAGGTTTGCGACGTGATTGCCGTTCGCGTGATTGTCCCGGAAATCGCCGATTGCTACGAAGCTCTCGGAATCATTCATCAGAAATACCGCCCGCTTATCGGGCGCATCAAGGACTATATTTCCCTCCCCAAGCCCAATGGATACCGATCAATTCACACGACCGTTTTTGGCCCCAACGGAAAATTCTTGGAGGTCCAGATCCGCACGCCGCGAATGCACGACGAAGCCGAGTTTGGAATCGCCGCCCATTGGATATATTCCTCGGCCAAAACGTGGCGCGACTATTTTTTCCGGCGCTATTCCCCGGAACAAATCCCCGAAAAGGAGCTGGAATGGGTGAGACAGTTGCAAGAATGGCAAAAAGAGCTCGGAGCCGACAGCGCCGAATTCTTGCAAGGACTCCAGATTGATTTTTTCCAGAACCAGATTTTCGCTTTTACGCCCCGGGGCGACATCATCAATCTTCCCGAAGAAGCCACGCCCGTCGATTTCGCCTATGCCGTCCACAGCGAAATCGGGGCCCGCACCACCGGCGCCAGGGTCGACGGAAAATTGGTCCCACTCGATTTCAAAATCAGAAACGGGCAGGTGATCGATATCCTCACTTCAAAGGAAAACAAAACGCCCAACCAGGACTGGCTGCGCATCGTGAAAACCTCGAACGCCAAATCAAAAATCCGCACTCAGCTCCGCAGGGCGGGGATAATGACGAAATAGTGTTGCAGTATGGAGTATTTCGTATGAAGTATAAAGTATTTTGTTTTCGGTTTCAGGAGATTTTTTTCAGGATATTCTCCAATTCTTCCGTGGAATAAAAATCGATCAGGATCTTTCCCCCTTTTCCCGCTTTTTTGATTTGCACTTTCGTGCCGAGCGCGCCGGAGAGCTGATCTTCTTTTTCCTTGTATTCGGAAACGAATCCGGCGCTTCCGAGCGTCCGCTTGTGGGTTGAAACCGTCACCTCTTTCACTTTTTCTTCGGCTTCGCGAACAGTGAGGTTTTCTTTGATGATCATTTCAAAAAGCGCCCGCTGCTTCTCGGAATTTTCGACGGCCAGAATCGAGCGGGCATGTCCTTCGGTGATTTTTCCGGCTTCGAGCGCGCGCTGGATTTCAACCGGAAGATTGAGAAGACGCATTTTGTTGGCGACGGCGCTGCGGCTTTTTGCCACCCGCGCGGCGATGTCCTCCTGGGTGAGGTCGAATTCCTCGACCAGTTTTTTGAACGCCCGCGCCTCTTCAAGCGCGTTGAGATCGTGACGCTGGATGTTTTCAATGAGAGCCAGCTCCAGCTTTTCCCGCTCGCCCGCCTCCTCGCGGATGATCGCCGGAACAAGCGAAAGTCCCGCCATTTTCGCCGCTTTGAGTCGCCGTTCGCCGGCGATGAGCTCATATTGCTCCGGCGCGATTTTCGTGACCACGAGCGGTTGGATGATTCCGTGTTCTTTGACGGACGCCGCCAATTCTTCGAGTTCTTTTTCGTCGAAATTGTGCCGCGGCTGCTGTGGATTGGCGGCGATTTTCCCGATCGGAATTTCAAGAAAATCGTCCTGGGGCAGACTCGATTGTTTTGTTGGTATTTCTCGGGAAATATTTTTTGCGGACTTACCCGCCGAATCTTTCGCGTGGGCGGATTTTTGAGGAATAAGCGACGCCAGCCCGCGCCCGAGGCTTTGATTGTTGTTGGTCATAACTTTTTAAACTAAAATTTTTATACTAAGTAGATAATTATTTGCCTTATACAAGCCATTTTTTTCTCGTAGCTCTGGCGCTATTGACATAAGGCAGCATATTTGATGTATAATAATTATAGAATCACCACGAAAAGAGCCCTTTAAGGTTTTGTCCTTACGGGGTGCTTTTTATTTTTCAACTCCAATTTGTGCCGCAAATCATTCATGAATGCCAACTTATTGGCTGCGGTTTTTTTCAAGAGCGCAGAGTAGCGAAACTTGTTGGGTATCAAAACCTTTTCCAGCTTTTTTTGTTGGGATAAGAAATGGACCAAACAGTGGAAATCGCCATCCCCACTGACAATAATCGCTTTGTTATAATTCTGATAATCTATCATTGCCTGAAGTACAAGCTCGGCATCACAATTGCCTTTTATCCTCCCGTCTTTGTATTTCAGAGTGGGTTTGAAAATCAAAACATACCCGTACTTCTGAAGCGAATTGTACAGATCCTGATTCTCCGGCAAATAACCGATGAACAGATAGGCAACACTCACAGAATATTTTTCACGTAAATATATTCTAAAGCGGGCGAAATCTAATTTCCACCCCAAATCCCGAATTGACAAATTGAGATTTTGACTGTCCACAAAAGCATAATTTTTCAAGACATCATTGTTCATTCTGATTTTTGTATTTGGTTTACAAATGAAATTTCCCTTCTTTTTCCTTCTCCATCCGCAAAATTTCTCCCGCGAGGTTTTTGTAGGCCCGGGCGCCGCGCGAAAACAAATCAAAATCGAAAATTGATTTCCCGAAACTCGGCGCTTCGGCCAAGCGCACGCTGCGCGGAATGACGGAGTCAAAAACTTTGCCCGGAAAATGGTCTTTCACTTCGCGGACGACCTGGTATGAAAGCCGGTTGCGCCGGTCGAACATCGTGAGCAGGGCGCCCATCACTTTGAGATCGGGCTGGAGGTTGTCGCGAACGAGATTTATGGTTTCCAAAAGCTGGCTCAACCCTTCGAGGGCGTAGTATTCGCATTGCACCGGAATCAGCACTTCGTCGGACGCAACAAGGCCGTTCACCGTGAGCGGACCAAGGCTCGGCGGACTGTCGATGATGATGTAGTCGAAGTCCGTCCGGATCTGACGCAGGACGTTGTAGAGACGGTACTCGCGGTTTTCAAGATTCACGAGTTCAATCGTCGCGCCGGCAAGATCGCGGTTCGAAGGCAACAGGCTGTGCCCGAAAGTCTGAAGTTTCACGATGTGCGGCGCGGGATGTTCGCCCAAAATCATACTGTGATAGAGGCTTTTTTCGAGACTGCGCGGATCGACGCCGAGGCCGCTTGTGGCATTGGCCTGCGGGTCAAGATCCACGAGCAAAACAAACTTCCCCGCTTGAGCAAGAGACGTCGACAAATTGACGGCGGTGGTGGTTTTCCCCACCCCGCCCTTTTGATTGACGAGAGAAATAATTTTCGCCATTCCGAAATTATTATACTATAATTATTGACATCCGGCCACTATTTTCATAAGGTGATATAAGCGACAAATGCCGATGTGGTGAAACTGGAAAACACGCACGACTCAAAATCGTGTGCCGCAAGGCTTGTGGGTTCAACTCCCACCATCGGCACTGCAAAAGAAAAGCGCGTACGACTCCCGCCCGCATCGCTACGCGAAGCGTTGCGGGCGCGGCAAAATCGTGTGGAGGCGACTCCATGAGGGTTCGATTCCCTCCTTCGGCACCAAAGAAAATTTATGAACGATACACCACAAAAAACAGCTTTATTTAATCCGTTAAACGGACATCTTGAACAGTTATTCAGTTATATTGATATGGGTGATTTGGGATTGCCGGACATACAGCGGCCTTTTGTTTGGCGAGACGCAAAAGTTCGCGACCTTTTTGATTCACTTTACAGAGGATTTCCGATTGGTTCTTATCTACTTTGGCGAAATACCGCCAATGGACGCACACACCAAATTAGCACGAAAGAACATGAGCATAAAGACCCTAATTTGTTGATAATTGACGGCCAGCAAAGATTAACAGCTCTATACTCTGTTTTTAGAGGTGTTGCAGTCAAAGACGAAAACTACGAAGACCGAACAATTACAATCGCTTTTAATCCTATTATGGAAGAATTTAGAGTCGCGGATGCTGCAACACAAAGAAACCCGGAATTTATAAACAACATTACTGATTTATTTTCCAAAGCAAGTACTCGCACTTTTATCAATCAGTATTTGGAAAAATTGCGAAAGGAAAAGGATAATCTCCGAAAGAAATATCTTTTAATTTTGAAGAAGATAGACGAGAAAGAAGAATTGAACAAGGGCGACGTTGAATTGTTTGGCGACAAAATCAAAAGCTCCGATGTTTTTGATGATAATAGAATTATTTGGGAAAAACTTGGCTTAACAGAAAAAGAGCCCGCCGAAAATAAAGAAGAAAACGGCACGGGAGAAGAAAGTGACATTGTTGAAATAATAAACGATGGATTGTCTCTGTTGAGCGTAGGCGAACTGGAATCCGTCAAAAAGGCACTAACGCGAGAAGAAGCGAATAACGAAGAGCAAACATCAAGCAGAATTGAAAAATTATACAATCTCAAAAATTATCCTTTTAACGCCCTTGAAATTGTACCGGATTTAACTGAAGAGCAAGTTGCTGAAATTTTTACTAGGATTAACAGCAAGGGCACTGTATTAAAACAGGCAGATTTTATTCTTACTTTGCTTTCCGTATTTTGGGCTGACGGCCGATCTCAAATTGATAATTTCTGCAAACTAGCGAAAAAAATTCCCGAAAAAGACAAAAAGGAATCACCCTACAATTATATTTTTGAGCCGACACCAAAAGATTTGGTTCGCATTTCGGTTGGGCTTGGTTTTGGTAGAGGAAAGATGAAAGACGCTTACGTGATTTTGACTGGTCGTGATTTTGCCACCAAAAAAGTTTCAACATCTTTAAGAGAAGAACAATTTGAGAAATTCAAAGAAACGCAAACAGTAGTTTTGGATAATACGAATTGGCACGGCTTTTTGAAAATTATTTTGGGGCTGGGATTCAAAAGCAAAGACCTTATCTCGTCGTCAAATAATATCTCAAATGCTTATATTTTTTATCTCATCGCAAAAGAGAAGTTTGGATTGGACCATAAAGAACTAGAACGGAATATTGGCAGGTGGTTTTTCTTCTCCTCGGTTACGAGCAGATATTCTTATTCTCCTGAAACACAAATTGAATCCGATTTGAACTATTTCAAAAACGCAAGAAGTAAAGAGGATTTTATCAAGTTAATAAATGCCTCGATAGAAAGCGAATTGACTAACGATTTTTGGGAAATCACGGTTCCAAATAAACTGCTGGTTTCATCATCAAAAAAGAACGCCATTAGAAATGCCTTTTTTGCCGGCCTTATCAGAAATAGCGCAAATGTCTTGTTTTCGGAGCGAAAAGTTAGCGATTTGTTTGACCCAGCTTTGAAGAAAAGGAAAAAGGATTTGGAAAAACATCATATTTTTCCAAGAAATTATCTCTTGTCCAAATTTAGCTTAGATCGTCGCCAGATAAATCAAGTTGCGAATTTTACCTATCTTGAATTTGAGGACAATATTGAGATTAGCGATACCGCGCCGAAAGAATATTTTGTTGATATAAAAAACAGATACTATAAAAATCGAGACACGGATTTGAAAAAAGTTTTGGTAGATCATTGTTTGCCAGAAAATTTTTACGAAATGGATTTTAATGACTTTTTGAAAGAGCGTAGAAAATTGATGGCAAAATATGTTCATTCGGTTTTTGATAGTTTATAATTGAGGCAACGCGTCAACTTCGTTGGCACGAAATTCGGCGGCGGAAAGCGAAGAAAGGTAAACCCCAGCCCTCTTCCTTCTTACTGCGCCTGAGCGTTCAGTTTGGCGTGCGAAGCGCACTGTTAATTCCATTCAAAAAGGGTTTGGATTTCGTCAGACAAACGCACCAAAGAAAAAGGAGGAAAGGCGAGTGATAAAAGTCATTTGCGAAAAATGCGGCGCGGAGAATTGGGTAAACTTGAAAGAGCCCGGCAAAAAGACACTTTATTGCCTGGACTGCAAAGGTTTTTTCTTTCGAGTCGAACCGGACGGTCAAATCAAAAAATTCGCTTTGAGCATCGCTCAATGAAAAACGGCAACGCCAAAAGGCAATGCCGTTTTTTGAATATAGATTCTATTAAGTGGTTATTTTTATTTGGGTATTATTGTCCGCGCCTTTTGAATATTTCAAAAGAAGTTTTTTCGCCGAGTCGATGACTTTTTCATCGCTTTTTCCCCGCACCAAAACCGTCGGGCCCGGGACGCTTTTCGGCTCAATCAGAATGTCGCCTTTCCTCTCCTTCGCCAAGGCTCCGGTCGCACGCCGCCAAAGCCTCCGGCGACGGAGCGCGGGCAAGTCAGCCAGTTCTTTGATTTTCAGGTTTTCTTTGTGATTGCGCCCGAGGATGATTTTCGCGCCGTCGGCCCAAAAATGACGACCGATGCGAAGCAGTCCGATGTCGGATTTATCCGGACTTTTTTTCATCTCCAAAAGTTCTCGCAACTTCTTCGAATATTCCTTGTCCGTGAGGATGCATCCGCCGGCGGGCGAGGGAAAATTTTTCACGCCGAATTTTTCCGCGAGCTCCAACTGCTCTTTCCGGCTCCGACCGGAAAAACCGCCCAGCTTTTCGCGGTTCACGATTCCCATTTTTTCATATTCCGTCTCCGGCAAAACTTTCGCGCTCAAAGGACGCAAGATACGCCCGAAAAGCCCCGCTTCGCGCTCAATGAGCGCAAGCGCCCGCGCGTTCTGCGACATCGGCCGCTGGCCGAGCACTTCTCCGGTCGCAACAATATCACATTTTTCACGCGCGGCGATTTTTTTCGCGAGCGTCAGCATCAAAAGATGACAGTCGACGCACGGATTCATCCCCGCTCCCCGGCCGAACCGCGGATTCTTCACGACCCTGAAATGCGGCTCCGAAAAATCTTCGACTATCAATTTTATGCCGTTATCCTCCGCCGATTTCTTCGCCTGGGCGGCATCAAAAAAATATCCCACGAATGCGAGCGCCGCCACCTCAATCCCCTGCCGCTCCAAAATTTTCGCGGCAAGAATCGAATCGAGTCCCCCGGAAAAAAGGAGCAGTGCTTTCTTTTTTGCAGGCTTTTTGTTGTTTTTCGGCATAATATCCAATATAATCAGCTCTCGAGCGCCTTGTCAATTTCAGCAAGACAAATGATACTCGCTCCAAGTTTCGGGAAAATTCCGGCCAGCTTCTTGGATCGCCGTTTTCCGTTTCCGGAAAAATTCACGCAATCGGATTTTGTCCGCAATATTTTGAACCTGTGTTTCGCAAGAATTCTCCCCAATGTCTCGAAAGTGAAATAGCGGATGTGCCCGGCGCTCTCCGGTTCGTTCGGCGAAATTTCGAAGTGCGGATTGCGCCCCAGAAGCAGCAAGAGTCTTCGGCCGAGCGACGCGACGTTCGGAGTCGAGATCAGCAGACGCCCTTCCGGTTTCAATACGCGCCGGATTTCAGAAAGAAAAAAATCCGTGTCGAAAATATGCTCGATGATTTCACCCGCGACAACCAGGTCAAAAAAACCGTCTTCGTGCGGCAATCGAATCGCATCGTCGAAAAAAAACTGCCGGACATCGATATTTTTTCGGCGCGCCTCCTCGACCGCCCAACCGCTCGCGTCCAGTCCGAAAAAATTGTTGTTTCGGTTTTTTACCAGCGACAAAAGCGTCCCGTCGTGACAGCCGATGTCAAGAATGTTCTTCTCGGTGAGATTCAGGCCGTCGATCAGCGACAGCATAATTTTTATGCGCGGACTTTCGCCAAGATCGCCGGAATTTTTCAAACTGTCGTATAGGTTTTTATAAATGTTTTTTTTCATTCTTATCCGATTATTATTTTTTTACAAAAATACATTCATATTGCAAAGTTAACTCCTTGTTTTTGTCAAATTTATCCAAGCAATAGAGAATGAAGGCCACGGGAAACATAATTGGATAGAAAATAATTTCGAAAAAGCGCCCTGTATTGATAAAATTTCGTTCCATAAAGAATGAAGGGATTATGCCTGTGATAAGCATACTCAAAACAATAAATTTTCCACCTTGTTTTTCCATCCACGTTGCTTCAAATCCACTTTCATCAGCCAGTGAATTCAACGCAAATTGGGTATAACGGAAATAATCATGCGGCTTTTGATGTTCTTCCCACACCAATGGACACACCAGGAAAAGTTTTCCCTCGGGTTTCAAGATTCTCGCAAATTCACGAAAAGCGCGATCGGGATATCTCAGATGTTCAAGTACCTCCATACAAAGGATAAAATCGAAACTTTCATCCTTTACAGGAATATCATAGATGTTTGATTTTATATCTATTTTGTTGAAATTCCAGTCTTTGTTTCCAATACACATATCTTGAGACACATACTCAGCACGAGGAAAATATTTTTTATAGATGCACTCTCCGGCACCGGCATCTAAAATTCTGGTTCCGGAAGGAACCAGCGCAGAAACACGCTCGGCGAATTTTTTCAAGCGGAAACTCGGATATCCATAGAAGCGGTTATAGAGAAAAATCTCCATCAGTCTTTTTGAATATCTGTTTTTTTCGATAAATTTCCTCATTTTTCCAATGATGAAAATAATATCTCCCCTTCTCTTTTCGCCACATTGTCCCAGGAATATTTTTTGATAAATTCCTTGCCAATCAACCCGATTCCTGTCCTCATTTTTTCGTCATTTAAGAGCTCGATAATTTCGTTCGAGAATTGGGAAAAATCGTTTTCCTTGATTTGGATTATGCAGTCTTCGAATATTTCTCCGAAAACCGGCAAGTCCCAGCTCACCACCGGCAGTCCGCAAGCCATCGCTTCGGCGATCGCGATCCCCCAGCCTTCTTCGTGAGAGGGAAACAAAAAAACTTTCGCGGATTTCAGAATCGGGTGGGCTTTTTCGTTTTCCAAAAATCCCAGCAATTCTATATTGTTTTGCAGATTACACTCATTGATCATCGTTTGCAAAGCTTCTTTTGTCTTCTTGCCCCCTCCGCCAATAATGGCCAGTTTGGCCGCCGGAATTTCCCGCGCGACGCCCTTCCAGATTTCGATGATGTCCGAAACGCCCTTGCTCAAACTCAGTCTTCCGAGAAATACGCCCTCATAAGCCTCGCTCGCCTTTTCAACGTTTTCGAAGTGGTCAATATCCACTCCGTTGGACGAAATATATATTTTGCTCTCCGGGAAATTCATCCTTGCCAGATCTTTCCTGGCAACATCGCTTAAAACGATTATTTTGTCCGCCCGTTTTTTGATCAGCCGAAAAGAAAATCTTTGCAAATAGTATCCGAAAAAACTGACAATTTTGCTTCCCTGCCTTTTTTTCCAGCCCGGATAAATGTGGTGGATTACCTGGATCCACCGGATATTTTTGTTTTTCTTCTTAAAAATGCAGGCGGGTATGACTTCCCAGAACAAATCCGAGGAAGCATAGGCAATCATTTTCCTGCCGCGATTGTCCACAAAATGAAAATTTAAATTAAAAAATGATTTTGCGATGATGAGCAGAGATTTCACACAAAGACTCACCAACCCTCTAAATTCGAGATTTGATTTGACAGCAATATGATTGAATTTGAGATCATTTCCTTTGAGATAATCAAAAAATACTCTATTGGAGGATACGACTGTAATTTTTATATCGTTCAGCCGTTCGAGCCGCCTGAAGACTTCAACCAGCCTGACGAGAGCGCCCGTTTTCCCGTCATACCCGACCGGCTGCGGAGCAAATGACGCGATTATAATTTCATAGCCATTGTTTTCCATAAGCGAAGCCTTTCAAGAAAAATATCAAACTTACGAACAGCAAAAAAATATTCAGGAACGGCAACACGACGATTCTTTTATCCCTCCATTCTTTCTGATAAACTTTTTTTGTGTAGAGGAACGAATAAGTTAGTATTAAGATCGCGGAAAATATTCTCAAATATGGCACGAGAAGCGCCGCCAGCAGTATTTCCCGAAAAAAAGATCTGGCAAACGCGCGGGGATTCCGGATCCGGCCGCGCGCGAGAAGCGCCCCTTGGGCCTCGGAATACTGCGCCTGCTTGCGCACGATTTCGCGCCAGCCAAAATCCGGATCGTTCCGGTGAATGTGGATTATTTTCGCTTCTGTTTGAGCGATGCGCCCGATTTTTTTCAATTTATACAATATATCTCCGTCTTCGCCGGCGGTTCGAAAATGCTTTTCGTCGAAATATCCGACGGCTTCGAGCGCGCTCCGCCGAAAAGCGTCAAATTTCCCGTCGATTCCCCGAAAATCTTTTCCGGCGAGCCGCGCAAAAAAAACTTTCTGCCAAAAATTGTATTTGTTCCAGATTTCCAGCGGATGCGAGACGAGGTGCGTTGCCGCAACAACATCTTCATCGCGAAAGGGTTCGACCAGTTTTTCCAACGCGTCTTTTTTGAGCACAATGTCTTGGTGTAAAGTGACAATGATGTCCCCTTTCGCTGATTTTATCCCCCGGTTGTACGCGGCGGCCAGTCCCCGCTGTTTTCCGTTTTCGATCAGCTCGAAATCAACTTTACCCGCGAGAATTTCTTTTACGCGCCCGATTGACCCGTCCGCCGAACCGTCATCGACAATCACGAGTTCGTCAAACTCTTTCGTCTGGACCAGCAGGCTTTCCAGCGTTTGCTTGAGCGTCGTTTCTCCGTTATGCACCGGCATCAAAACCGAGATGTTCATTTTTTTCTCCATATATCTCGACACTTTTCAGGTTTTTTATCAGTTTCGCCGGGCTTCCGGCAATCACCGAAAAATCCGGGAAAGATTTCGTCACCACGCTGTTGGCCCCAACAACAGAGTGGCGCCCGAGCCGCACGCCTTTCAAGATGAAGGAGTGGGCGCCAATGAAGCAATCATCCTCGATGATTATTTCTTTCCCTTCCGTGATGCCGGCATCCATCGGGGAAACCTCCGGATTGAAAACTTCGTGATCGTGATCGGCAAGCGTCACATTGAAAGACACGAGGCATTTTTTTCCGACTGATATTTTTTTGCAGGCGGAGATGACGACATTCCGTCCGATCTGCGTTCCGTCGCCGATTTCTATTTTTCCGCCGTTTGTGTGCCTGGAAACATCGAACCAGGCGCCGCGTCCGACAACGACATTGTTTCCCAATCTTACTTCTTTCAGCCGCGGCGCGACGACGTAGCCCGGACCGATGAAACTTCCGCGGCCGAATTTCATCCCCTTGAGCCGCGCGGGAATGGAAACAACGTATCCGATGATTTTTGAGAAGATATTCATTTGATTTCCTTGACGCAAAATATTTCAAACGCCCGGGCCGGAAAAAAATAGGTATACGCTTGGCTCAAAGTCGCCATCGCAAACCAGAAAATCTTCGGCCGAAGACGGATGGAAGCCATAAAATTGTTTGACGAAAGCTTTGACGAAGGTTGAGCCTTCGTCAAACGGATAAATTTCAAGCCTGACAATCCCCAACATCGGTACCCCCGTTTTTTCATTTCATCCAGACTCCATCCGGAAAGATGCTTTTGAAAAGGATTTCCTCCGTATTCATTTTGCGGAAAAAATCCGTTGGGAGTCGAAACGATCACGCGCTTCCTCGCCCACTTCTCCGCTTTGGAAAGCATTTCGCAGCCGGCGTTTTGCGGCAAATGCTCGAGAAGTTCGATCAAAATGACGGCATCGAAACTTTTTTCGGGGAAATCGACTTCTTCAACTTTTTTTTCGACATATTCAGTGTGAATTTTTCTTTTTTTCGATTTCTCGATTGCCGGACCAAACACTTCCACCCCCGCGCTCCGTTTCACATTTTTGCAATATTCGAGAGGCGAAGACGAACCGCAGCCGAGATCCAGAACAGATTCGCAGCCTTTGAGATTTTTTCGAAGACAAAAAACAGTCGTGGGAAAAAGCCGGGAGAACACGCGGTTATGATATATTTTATCGATCAGTCTTTGCATTTTCAAGACTATGTTTAAAATCGATATACTTCAATCTTTTCGAATTTATTCTGTTTTTATACCAATCAACAAGCGGAATGAGAACAAACGGCGGAGTCGCAAGGCACCCGAGACTGAAAAACCAGAATTTCAGATTGTACAGGTTTTGCGGGCGGTATTTGAGAAGCATCCATATTTCCCGCCGGAGGTGTTCGTATTTCGCGTAATTCCGGATCTGCACGAGCCCGACGTAATTTTTCGCCACGTAATTCTTGATGAAATATTTCCGGAATTTCCGAAACTCCTTCCCGCCGAACACGTTGTTCGCGAAGTCCACCCAGCTTTGGATTGGTGATTTGTCATAAATTGACGAAACGCTCCGGCACTGGCTCGAGCGGATGCGGACAGCCACGTTGTAATCTTTCAAAAAAACTATCGGATGTTTTTTCAGAATAGCAACGAAAGGATAGACATGGCAAGGGAAGATATCTTTGTGAAAAGGGGTGTCGATGAATTTGCGCCGCATCGCGAGCCCCGACAACTGCCCGGCCACATCGATGGTCGTGATAATTTTGTCGAAATCATCCGTGATTTTCACAACTTCATTCTTTTTCGGATTCAGCTGCTTCGTCGAGCGCACCGGTTTCGTGATTTTCTCGTCGAACCAGAAATACGGCCGGGCGACGGCGCCGATGTCGTCGGACATCCCAAACGCGTCGCGGGTGTTTTTCAGCGCGCCTCTTCCGAGAATGTCGTCCTGTCCCATCAAATATATGATATCCCCGGACGCTTTTTCGCTCAAACTTCCGAGATTCCCCGAATAGCCGAGATTTTTTTCGTTTCGATATATTTTTATCCGCGGATCGCCGAAAGATTCCACAACCTCGACCGTGCCGTCCGTCGAAGCGTCGTCCTGGACGACAATTTCAAAATCCCGAAAGCTCTGCGTGAGAATGCTCCGCAATGTCTCGCCGATCACTTCGGCGCCGTTGTACGACGGGATAAGGATGGAAAACTGGGGATTTTTGCCGGACATAATGTCATTATATCACGCCTTGAGAAAATAAAGTTTTGACTTTGCGGGAAGCGGAAAAAAAATTGAAAAGCCGCTCCGATGTGCATCAGGAGCGGTTTTTGTTTATCTCATCAAATATTTCACCCCCACCAAAAATCTCAAAAAATACATCCCTGCCGCGAGGATTGGGTGGCGGATCAGCTTTTTCCATTTGCCGTTTTCGGTGAAGACACCGAAATACCGATAACCGAATCCGAATTGCTTCTTGATGTCAGAATCGTTTTTCCCCCATTTGCCGATATACGCGTTGAAATTTTTTACGTAGTACTTTTTCTTGGCAAGATATTTCGCAACGGTGAAATCCGACTCGTCGTGGAATAATGAATTTTTTATAATATCGAACTTTCCCAATCTTTTCAGTTTTTTGTCAAGATCCCAATCTTCGGCCGCGTACAATTTTTCGTCGAACCCACCTACTTCAACAAATCTTTCGCGGCGAATGAAGCGCACCGCGTCTATGGCCGTTTCATTATAAAAACTTCTCTCAAGATCCCGCGCTTTTCCCCAAAATCCGCGACCGAAAATTTTTTCGGGGATATACAGAGCGGCAATGTCCTTGTCATCGGATATTTTTTTCACGCACTCTGCGACAACGTTTTCCGCGAGCCGCATATCCGCATCCAGAAAAAGAAGCCATTCTCCCGCCGCCTGCCGCGCGCCGAAATTTTTCTGGGCCGATCTTTCTGATCCCGCGTTGAAAATTTTGTCCGTGTATTTCCGTGCGATTTCCTTCGTCCGGTCGGCCGAATTGTCGTCAACAACGATAATCTCTATTTTTTCGGCCGGATACGACTGGCGCGCCACGGATTCAAGGCATTTTTCGATGTTTCGCTTCTCGTTTTTTGTTGGTATAATGATGGATACAAGCATATTCAGCTTTATACTATCTCAAACACTATGGGGCAAGCAAGCTCCCGGAAAAGACAGCTGGCGAGAGATCGAGCAATCGCACAAAAGGAACTTCACGAAGGCGAACCTTTTTTCGGCTTCGCCGATTTCTTTCGCCGGAATTGGCAGATTGTCGGATTTCTCGCGCTTTTGGTTCTTGCCGTCTATGCCAATTCCCTCGGAAACGGTTTCGTTTCCGATGATGTCGCCGGTTTTGCGAATAATAAGAATATCGGAAATATTTCAAACGTTTTTTCCAGTCCTCTGCATTTTTCCGTTTCCGCCTTTTTTCAATTCGTCGCGTATCATCTCGGCGGACTCCATCCGGTGACGTTCCGGACAATCAACATCCTGTCGCATCTGGGAGTCGTCGTTTTGATATATATGATCCTGGCGCTGTCGCTGAACAAAAAAGTCGCCGCAATCGCCGCCTCTATTTTCGCCGTTCATCCCATTCTCATCGAATCGGTTTCCTGGATTTCAGGCGGCCTTTATTCGATTTACGCTTTTTTCTTTTTGCTTTCTTTTTTGTTCTATCTTTTTTCACAAAGCTCGAAAAAATATTTCAAGTACGCGGTAATCTTTTTCATTCTTTCAGTCTTTTCTTCGGAAAAAGCCCTCGCGCTTTTTCTGGTTTTTGCGCTGTATGAATTATCATTTGGGAACTTGAAATATAATTGGAAGAAAATGGTTCCCTTTTTTTCGATTAGTCTCGCGCTTCTTTTGGTATATACCGCCAAAATCGGGTATCGAACATCGGCAATTGAAGCACAATCATACCAACAATCAAGCGGCGGAATGTATAATCCATTTATTCAGATTCCAATCGCTATAGGCTCATACTTGAAGCTCATCCTTTGGCCGGCACGCCTCACGCTATATCAAACCGAGATGTCGTTTTCCCAAATCCAATTTTTGTTCCTGCTTTTTGTTTTGCTGGCTTATCTCGGGGCCCTTGCCTGGAGCTGGCGCAAAAACAAGGCGATTTTTTTCTGGCTGGCCTTCTTCGCCATCACTTTGCTTCCCACACTCACTCCATTCAAGATTTCCTGGATCGTCGCGGAAAGATACGCCTATCTCGGAACAATCGGAATCATTGTCGCGTTCGCCGTGTTGGCCGAAAAATTTTTGAAATTGAACGAAAACGCGAAAACGGTGGGATATTTCGCGCTTGTCGTCATCGTCGCGTCTTTGTCCGTCCGGACAGTCGTCCGTAATCGCGATTGGAGAAATGAAGACACGCTGTGGTTCGCGACCGCCGCCATCGCTCCCTCCGGCCAACAGATTCACAACAACCTCGGGGACGTTTATGCTCGACAAGGGGATCTTTCCAAAGCCGCCGAGGAATTCAAAAAAGCCATTGAGATAAATCCGAATTATGCGGACGCCTGGCATAATTTGGGAAACACGTACGGGCAAATGAAACAAACCGATTTAGCGATCGAGAGTTATAAAAAAGCTTTGATCATCAACCCGACTCTCTGGCAATCATACCAAAATCTCGCCGCGATATATTTCGATTTGGGCCAATTCGACCTCGCGACGGAAAACCTCAAAAAAGCGCTGGAAATCAATCCTGGCAACCAGAATCTGCAAGCGGTGATGAAGTATATTGAAGAGAACCGGAAATAATCAGCTGCGTAGTTCTTTCTTATCTCGCGAATCGAGAGCAAAACGATGGCGGAGATTGAAAAAAAACACAGAAATCCAGCCGATGAAAAATGAAAGCGTCACCAATGAAGCAATTTCGCGCAGAGTGTCGTGCCGCCAAAAAACAAGCGACGCGAGCAACACGGCCGAAATCCCCAAAAGCCAGGTCGCGCGGAAATCTTTCCGGGCCATCGAGAGCTTGGCTTCGAGCAAAAAACAGGAAAGGACGGCGGCCATCAGGCCGAAAAGCCAAAGTTCTCGCGAAACAGCGACGTACTTTCCGCCGAACAAAAGCCGGACTGGAAAATCGGAAAAAAAACGGAAGAAAAAAATTGACGGGACGCTCAAACAAAAAATGAGAGCGTAGGAACTCAGGACCAGCCTCGACTCGACCGGTTTTTTTGTGTGACCCGAGGAAAAAGCGTCGGGAAGAAGCGTCGCCACCACCGCAAGATTGAACCACAGAAGAATCTTTCCCAAAACGCCGAGAGCCGCGTAGTATCCGGCCGTTTCGGCGCTGGCGACGTTTTTCACGGCAATGATATCCAGATTTCCAACCGCCGCGAGCGCGAGCGAAAAGAAAAATATCTGGAAGAAACTTTTCCGGAAACTTTCGCCGCTGAAATAGTTTTCCCGCCAATTATTTTCGTTTTCTTCTTTCTCCCGCGGCGGCGGCCATTGACGGCGGAAATACGCCTTCGCGAGAAACAAGCCCGCCGCCGCCGAAACGAGGAATGAAAAAGCGGCGAATGAGGCAGAGGGAATGAACGCCGCAAACGCCCAGCCGGAAAAAAATTTCGCGGCCGCAGTCGCCGTCCCAACCGCCGCGAGCGCGAAAAAATTTTTCCACCCCTGCAAGACATTCAGATAAAAAGAAAAATATATGCCCAAAATGACGGATAAGCCGATTGAAAAAAGTCCGAAATAATCGGAGAGATGAAGAAATTTTTTGAGAAACGGCGCAATGGCGGCAAACACGACGATGATTCCGAAAACCGGCATCCGGAATTTTTTTGCGATGAGTTCAAGGAAATGAACTTGCCCCTTGCGGTCATTGTGAAGAGCCAAGACCGACGAATATTTGACGATGAAAAAGGAAAGCGCCGCGGAAAACACCCCGAAAAAAGCGGCGAGCGAGGAAACCGCCTGCAATTCCCCATATTGGGCGACGGTGAGTTGGCGCGAAACGACGAAGTGAAAAAGATAGCCGAGCAGCCCGCCCAGAAAGGCGCCGGTCAACGAAATAAAATTGTTCTTGAGAAAGTTTTTATTCACTTTTTTTCTTGCAGCGTATTCAAAGATCCAATTTATTTCACGGCTAAAAATATCGTGGCGCCAACCGCCGTCGCCATCGCCGCGACCGCCAGCCAGCCGAAAATTTTCACCCACCCGGGGTGCGTTTCCGCGCCCATAATCCGCTTGTCGCCTCCGACGATCATAATGGCGAAAAGAAGCGGCAGGGCGATGATTCCATTGAGATACGCGGTATAATAGAGCGCCTTGATCGGATTCACACCGATGAAATTCAAACCCAGCCCAATCAGAATGGAAACCGCGATGATGAGATAAAAGCCTTTCGCCCGCGAGAATTTGAGCTCGAGTCCCTCGCGCCATTTCATCACCTCCGAAAGGGCGTAGGCTCCCGATCCGGCCAGGATCGGAACGGCCAGAAGCCCCGTGCCGATGATTCCGAGCGCGAAAAGGAAATAGGCCGCGTCGCCGGCAAACGGCCGCAGGGCCGCCGCCGCTTGTTCGGCTGAGCTGATTTCCGTGATGCCGTTTTTGAAAAGAACCTGCGCCGTCGCCACGATGATGAAGAAAAAGACGACGTTCGCCAGAATCATTCCCGTCCCGACGTCGGTGCGCATATTCCGGATGCGGCGGGAAACCGAAATTTTGCAGCTTGAGCCGCCCTTCGCCAGCTTGTTTTCTTCCACTTCTTCCGAAGTCTGCCAGAAAAAAAGATAGGGCGTGATCGTCGTTCCGAAAACGGCAATGAGGGCGAAAATATAATTTTCACTGAATTCCAGATTCGGAACAAACGCATTCCGGAAAACTTCGCGCCAGTCAGGGTGAGCCGCAAAGCCGGCAAAAATGTAGGCCAGCACCGAAATCGTGAGCCACTTGAGAATCCGGGCGTATGTGTGGTAGTGGAAAAATATTTCAATGAAGATTATGAACAGCGCGAAGGCAATCGCCGCGAAATAGAAATTCACGCCCGTGAGCATCTTGAGCGAAGCCGCCATCGCCCCAAGATCGGCGCCGATGTTCGCCACATTGGCAACGATGAGAAGCAAGACGATTCCGGCCACGATTCTTTTGCGGTAGTGTTTTTGGAGAACGCCGGCCAATCCCCGGTTCGTCACGATGCCGATCCGCGCGCAAGCTTCCTGAACCGCCAGCATCACCGGAAGCAGCCAGGCCGCCGTCCAGAGAATCGCGAAGCCGAACGCCGCCCCAACCGAAGAATACGTCCCGATCCCACTCGGATCGTCATCCGACGCGCCGGTGATAAGCCCCGGCCCAAGCAGGCGAAAAAACAGGCGCGCTTTTTTCCAAGGATGCTTCAAAAATTCCTTCGTCCGCGCAACTTCCTTTTCGGCGATTCCGATTGTTCCGTCCGCCAGCGCCGCGGCTTCAACTTCGCCCCAAACAACCAGTTTTTTGGCCAGCACAAGCGGAATTCCGACCTCGCGGCGAAACTCGGAAAGCGTGTGGAATTTTTCGTTTGTTTTTTGTTTTTGCGACATAAAAAATTTGAGATACTTTATTCAACTGTTACTGATTTTGCCAAATTCCTCGGCTTGTCAACATCCAACTTCTTATTGACCGCGGAAAAATACGCAAAAAGCCGGAGTGGAACGACCGACAACAACGGCGTGAGCATTTCAAGCGTTTTGGGGATATAAACAACGTCATCGGCGATTTTTTTGATTTCCTTGTCGCCCTTTGTTTTCAAGTTCAACCACTTTCCCGACCGCCTTTTCGGTCAAGATTTTCTTCCCGTCGGAAACTGCAAAACCGGCACTGTCATAACCGCGATATTCAAGCCGCTTCAATCCGTCGATCAAAACCGGAAAAGCGTTATCTTTCCCAATGTAGCCAATTATTCCGCACATAAAAAAATTCTCTCGATTATCTTTTTCGCCTCTTTAAGATTTTTCACTTCAAAATCAACATTTTTTGTTTTCCGGTTGTCAAAATCATTATACCTTCCTTCTTTCCTTTTGAGCAAAAAAACGACACTTTTGGGAAAATTTCCTTTCATCGGCTCTATTTGGTCGATCCGATCGTCAATGAATACGAATTTTTCTCTTTTGCCCACAAGTCTTTTTATAGCTTCGGCTTTGTCTTTGTCGGTCACGACAACTCGCCCCACCATTTTTGCCAAACCGCATTTTCGAATTTTTTCCTCTTGAAAACCTGTATGTCCATAGGAAACAATCACCAGTCGCGACTTTTTGAAACCGCTCAAAAATACCTGAACGTCCTGAAAAACAAAGCGGCCGGAATTTCCAAGAAGTTTTTTGAGATTTTTCAAAATTTTCTTTCTGTCCGCTCCGGCGGTTTTTTCAAGCAGTTCAACTTGGCGGTATGGATCATATTTTTTGAGCCCTTTTTTTGTTTTTTCCGGATAGTCGTAATATGTCCTCAAAAAATCTTTTTTCGAAACACCGCTTGTCAGAAAAAGTTTGACGAGTTCATCGCGGAATTTTTTCGTGAAGAAAAGACTGTCATCGAAATCAAGGAATATTTTCATTCAGATTATGCTTCTGATTACGTTTTTCTTTTCGCCAAGTTCGGCAATTGCCATCACCACCCTCGCTAATTTGTCAGAATCGTGACGAATGAATGATCTCACGGAAGAAATTGCGTCGTTTTTTGAATAAACAGGGATTTTTGAGCTCAAAAGGTCGGCTTGAACGATTTTGTAGCTTCTTTTTTTTCTGGCGAATTTGTCAAAAGCCACCAGATTCTCACCTTTTTTTCTGTAATTTTCAATCAATTTTTTACTTGGCTTTTGTATATTGTATGCAACAAAATCAATTCTTTTCTTCCCCAGCATCTGATTGACGGAATCGACATAATCATCCAGCGAAAAATTTTCCGTGTGCCCCCTTTTGTTCACCAGATTGCAATTGTATATAATCTTGGCTTTCGAAGCCGCGATTTCCGCTCCGATTCCCTCCACGGCAAAATTCGGTAATACGCTGCAGTAATGGTTTCCTGGACCGATAACAATAAGATCTGCTTCCTTGATTTTTTTCAGCGCTTTGGGATTGGCTTTGGCTTTTGGCTGAAGATAGTATTTCGCAATTCCGCTTTTTTCAATTTTGTGGTTTATGTTCACCTCGTGCTCGCCTTTAAGAACTTTCCCGCTTTTAAGCCGGATAAACAAATCAGTATCTTCGGACGTCACCGGAACAACCTCTCCTTTCACATTGAGAATCCGACTCGCCAAATCCACCGCTTTCAAAAAATCACCACTCATTTTTTCAAGAGCCGACAGGAGGAGGTTTCCAAAACTGTGCCCTTTCAGTTTTCCACCACCAAACCTATAGCTCATCAGCTCTCGCATCATCCGCGGAGAGTCAGAAAGAGCCACAAGACATTGACGAACATCGCCTGGAGGAAGCACCCCGAGCTCGTCGCGAAGAACGCCGGTCGAACCTCCGTCGTCAACCATTGAAACAATGGCTGCGATAGACACGGGAAATTTTTTGAGTCCGGAAAGAAGCATAAAACTTCCCGTCCCCCCTCCGATTGTAACGATTTTTTTCACGGTATTGCTATTTTACTGATATCCGAAATCCCCCTCCCCGTTTCCGCCGATTGAATTGCTTTTGCGCTTCACGCATTTTTTGATGAAGTCGGCGAACTTCATTTTGAGCGTGTTGTGGTCGTAGCGGGCGTATCGTATACCATAGTTGCTGTTGTTCGCGATGTCGTTTTTCGAAATTTTCACTTTTCCGGCGCGGGAATTGTATACTTGAACGGTGATTCCCTGCGTCCCATTCCGTGAGATGTTGTTTGAGCGGATGGACACTTTCGCGCCGGCCATAATCATTTCAATTCCCGACTCGTCATTGTTTTTGATTTCATTGCCTTTGATGGTGCCCCGCGCGCTGGTGTGAAGGTCGATTCCCTCGCCGGCGTTTCCGGAAATTTCGCTGCCGGTGATTTCAAATTTTCGCTTGAACAGATACATTCCCCGCTCCCCGCTGTCCTTCACCGAACTGTTTTTGAAAACGAATTTGAGATTTTTCGAATAGCTTGAGCGGTCGACTTCAATGCCATCCCTGCCCGAATCTTTCACCGAGCAATCTTCGACCGTCACTTTCGATTTTTTGTCGATTTTGAGATTCACTGCCGCTTTTTCCACGGTGAGATTTTTCACCAGGCTGTCCGTCGAGTCAAAATATATCCCGTTGTCCTTCCCTTCGCCGTTGATGATGGTTTCGTGCCGGTCTTCGCCGATGAGATTTGTGTCGTTCGTGAGCTCCACTTCTTCGACATACGTTCCTTTTTTGACGAAAATATTCTTGTCTTCGAGACTTTCATTTTGGATATGCCGGATCGCCGCCCCGATCGTTTTGAAAGGATATTGCTCGCTTCCGTCCTCGGACTCTTCGACGCTCCCCGCGTCCACAAAGAAGTCATAGAGATCGCCGCTCGCCGGCAGCGCTAAAAAGAGCAAAAAAAACGCCAGCGCCGCCCCGGGAAAAATTTGGTGTTTTTTTTGTTTTATTGCTGCAAACACAAGCTACACGACAAAATTTATCAGTCGGTCTTTCACGAAAATGATTTTTTTCGGTTTTTCGCCTCCAATATATTTCGCGACTTTCGGGCTTTCTTCCGCGAGTTTTTTCGCTTCTTCTTCGCCGGTCCCAGCCGCGATTTTCACTTGGTCGCGCATTTTGCCGTTCACCTGGATGATGAGGGTGACTTCTTCGTCTTTTATCAATTTTGGATCATATTCCGGCCAAGGCTGGAGAAAAATTGATTGGCTATACTTTGATTTTTCTTTATCCTCCGAAGCTTCAGCGAAGGAGGACCAAAGTTCTTCGGCGAGGTGGGGCGCGAAGGGAGACAATAGTATCAAGTATTTTGTATAAAGTGTTGAGTATATTTCTTTTTGTTTTTCCAGCTCGTTGAGCAAAATCATCAACGTGCTGATAGCCGTATTAAACCGCAGATTTTCAATATCCTCGGTGACTTTCTTGATAGCCTTGTGAAATAGTGATTCCAATTTCTGACTCGTACCCAACTCGCCTTTAATTTGTTCTTTATTCGCGAGTTTGTAAACTTTCTCCAAAAACCTCCTCATTCCCACAATTCCCTGCAGCTGCCAGCTGGCGTTTTGGTCGTAGGGACCCATAAAGGCAAGATACATCCGCACGGAATCGGCGCCGTATTTTTTCACCTGCTCATCCGGATCAACCACGTTTCCGCGAGATTTGGACATTTTCTGATTATCGGGACCGAAAATATTGCCGTGATTGCGGCGGCCGATGAACGGCTCGTTGAAATTGACGAGTTTCAAATCATAAAGAGTCTTCGTGAAAAAGCGAGAATACAAAAGATGCATCGTGTTGTGCTCGGCCCCGCCGATATAGAGCGGCACCGGAAGCCACTTTTTCATTTTCGCTTCGTCGGCGAATTTTTCTTTGTTGTGAGGATCGGCATAACGGATGAAATACCACGACGAATCGACGAACGTGTCCATCGTGTCCGTTTCCCGCTTGGCCGCGCCTCCGCATTGGGGACATTTCACATTGACCCATTCCTCGGCTTTCGCGAGCGGCGATTTCCCGTCGCCTGTCGGAATAAAATCTTTGAGTTCGGGAAGTTCCACCGGCAATTTGTCCTCCGGCCAAGAAACAATCCCGCATTTTTCACAATGCACCACCGGGATCGGCACGCCCCAATATCTTTGCCGCGAAATCACCCAGTCGTGAAGACGAAAGGTTTTCGTTTTTTTTCCGAGATTATTTTTTTCGAGCCACTTCGCCATTTTCTCGCGAGCCTCTTCGGAAGTAAACCCCGAATATTCGCCTGAATCGGCAAGAATACCGTCGTCTGTGAATACCTCGTCTGTTATATCGGTTTTTGAATTTTGGGCTATGACTCTTTTCACCGGCAAATCATATTTTTTCGCGAACTCGAAATCCCGTTCGTCGTGAGCGGGGACGGCCATCACCGCGCCGGTGCCGTAGGCTGAAAGAATGTAGTCAGCTACGTAGATCGGCACTTCTTCATTCGTGAATGGATTGACCGCTTTCAGTCCCTTCAATTCGACGCCCGTTTTTTCTTTTTGCAGCTCGGTTCTTTCAAGATTGGTTTTTTTCTTCGCTTGTTCGACATATTTCTCAACTTCTCCGATATTCTCTATCTGTTCTTTGTATTCCGAAATTAAATTGTGTTCCGGTGCCACGACGCAATACGCACAGCCGAAAATGGTGTCAAGACGTGTGGTGAACACCTCGAGCACGTTTGGAAATTTAGCTTCCATAATGGAAGCTAAACTTCCATTGACCGAAATTGAAAATTTGATCGTCGCGCCTTCCGACCGTCCGATCCAGTTTTTTTGCGCGAGCTTCGTTGACTCAGGCCAATCAAGTCCTTCGATATCATCGACAAGCCGATCGGCATAGTTCGTGATTTTCAAAAGCCACTGCTTCATTTTTTTCTGAACAACTTCCGTGTCGCACCGCTCGCAGCGCCCACTGCTTGTCACCTGCTCGTTCGCGAGCACCGTTTTGCAGCTTGGGCACCAATTGACCAACGTTTGGGCGCGCGAGGCCAGCCCTTTTTCCAGCATTTTGAGAAAAATCCACTGAGTCCATTTGTAATATTCCGGATCAATCGTCGAAACGCGCCGCGACCAGTCGAAGCCTCCACCCATTGTGGCGAACTGCTCCGTCATATGGGAAATGTTTTGTTCCGTCCATCCGCGCGGATCAAGGCCGTGTTTGATGGCTGCGTTTTCGGCCGGAAGCCCGAAAGCGTCAAAGCCCATCGGGTACATCACATTTTTCCCTTTGAGACGCAAAAACCGCGCCAAAATGTCGGGCACGGCAAAAGCAAACCAATGACCGATGTGAAGATTGCCCGACGGATAGGGAAATTCCGTGAGCAGAATATAATTTTCTTTCCCGGCAACACTGTCTTTCGTGTTATATATCCCGCTTTCCGCCCACTTTTTCTGCCACTTTTTTTCTATTGTATTCGGATCATATTTTGTCATATTTTCCTGCTTGCCCGTCCGAAGCTTCAGCGAAGGCGGGCCACTTTTGCTCGATTTTTTTCGGATCGTATTTTTCCATAAACTCTCAAAACTACACCCTAACATTACCGCATTTTTCGGTTTTTATCAAGAAATCCGGCCCTCGCCAAAAATCCGGCGAATAAAAAGCCCGAGGGGATGCATCCGCCTCGGGCTTGGTTCAGGTCTTTTTATCAACTTGTAAAAATCCTGTTTTTGGGTTTGATTTCCAGCAGCTGTTTGATATCAAACTCGTCAGTCGTCCCCCGCACCAATTGAGCAAAACTGCCGATTATCCACTTTTTCGGAAACAGCAGATTCAGCATACGAACCGTCCGGCGAATGTCTCTGGAGTGCCGGCGAAGTTCTTCGTCAACTGACTTGAATCCGAAATATTCATAAGCACCGCAGTCGGCGTGATTCAAAAAAATGAGCATTTCTGCCATATGCAGCCGATGAGAAACATCCATATCGCGGATCACGGCCTCGGCGGAACCCTCCACGCCCGGCCTCAACAAATCCTGAACTCCTCCGGCGCGCGTGATAAGATCGCAATCGACGCCCAGAGATTTGATATAGTCCGCGACATAATTCCGGCCGTCAGGCCGCTGATGAAGCCGGAAGTCAATGCAAGTGACCAACGCCGCTTCACAAGTGTGCACTTCCCCTCCTTATCTTTTGTAATAGTTCGGCGGTTCCTTGGCAATTTCAACATTGTGCGGATGGGACTCGCCGAGTCCCTCGCTGGAGATGCGAAAGAAATCGGCATATTCGCGCAATTCTTCAATCGTCGCCGCCCCGATATAGCCCATTCCGCTTCGGAGTCCGCCAAGAAGCTGATATAGAATGCCAGCCACTTCGCCTTTGTATGCCACCAGCCCCTCGACTCCTTCCGGGACCAATTTTCCGCACGTATCCGCCGATTGCCTGTATCGCTCCCGGGATGCTCTGCTATCTTCCATTGCGCCAAGCGATCCCATTCCCCTGTACATCTTCACGGGAAGCCCATTGCGAATGACGACCTCCCCGGGCGATTCTTTTGTTCCGGCCAGCAGGTTGCCAAGCATCACACTGTGCGCGCCTGCGCCAATGGCGATTGTTATGTCACCGGATTGCTTCACTCCGCCATCGGCGCAAATCGGAACACCGGCATCGCGAATTGCCGCCTCGCAGTTGTGCACCGCAGTGACTTGAGGACAACCTATGCCGGCAATCACTCTTGTCGTACATATGGATCCCGGACCCTGGCCGACTTTGATTCCATCCGCACCCGCGTCGACGAGGCGCTTTGCGGATTCCCCCTCAGACACGTTTCCGACCACCACATCGACATTTGGGAAATTTCTTTTCAGTTCCTTGAGCGCGTCGAGAACCGGCTTCGAATCGCCGTGGGCCGTGTCGACAACAAGAACATCGACTCTTTTTCTCGCGCAGCGTTCCGCGCGTTCGAGTCCTTCTTCTCCCACACCAACGGCCGCGCCAACGCGCAAATTCCCATTGGCATCGAGATTGAAAATACCGGAGCTGCCCGTAACAATCCGCTTGATGTCCGAGAAAATATACATCCCCTGGAGATATCCGTCTTTGTCGACGACAGGAAGAACTTTCTTTTTGTTCTTCATCATAATCTCGAATACTTTTTCCAATGACGGGGAGTAATCTTCCACCGAAAGAAGGTCTCTCGACATCACATCTCCGGCAACCAGACTCGGACTTGGACAAAAATCGAAATCATTGCTTGTGAGAAGACCGGCAACCCGGCCATTTTCGTCAAGTACCGGAAAACTCCGAAATTGATATTTTTTTGCCTCAATCGTCCGTTCGATGCTTTCTATTGTTTCCGAAACATTGAAGCAGATGGGGTTTTTGATGAGTCCGTTGAGATGATATTTCACCCGGGCCACTTGGGCGGCTTGCTCTTTCGGCGAAAGCGCCCGATGGATGATTCCGAGTCCTCCGGCTTTTGCCATCGCAACGGCCATTTCTTCTTCCGTCACCGTGTCCATCGGCGAACTCACGATGGGACAATTGAGAAAAACGTTGCGGGAAAATTTCGTCCGCAAATCGACATCTCCCGGAGCAACCCGGGAATATCCCGACCGCAAACGAACGTCGTCGAGCGACAAGGCGAGTCCCAGGGCATCCATCCTTTCAAAAAATTTGTCTTTCCGCCTCATATTTCACTCTCCCCTATGGTTGGATTATTGAGTTTTAAAAAGAACCCGAATGCTTCCTGCCCTCCGGGAATTTTTCTATTGTATCAGATTTTCCCGACCGGTCAAGGGCATTGACGCGGACGGAAAAATGAGCAATAATTGTTGCATAAAATTCTCGGGAGGATCGTTGGCATGAGCAATACCATTCCGTTGGATTCCATCAAAGACCTCACAATCAAGTATGGTTTCCCCGTCAGAATAAAATCAGTCGGCGGCGGACGCGAATTAGACAGAGAAGTTATTCCTCTCGAACAACTCGGATTCACACTCGAGAGAATCGAACGCTTGAGTGAAAAAGAAAGCCTCTATGCAATGGTAAATTGCGCCACGAACCAGCTGGCCATCGTCGCCCGCATCTACTAAACCAAAACCCGGAAATCCGGGCCAAAAACAAGAGCGGAGCCTCAGAAGGATCCGCTCTTTTTCTTTTTGTATATATTTCAAATTCTATTTTCAACCGACCCTCAAAAACTCGACGTTCTCTCCCCCGTCAACCAATTTCGCGTAGGCAAGGATGATTTCTTTGTCCGGATAATGTTTGGCGATTTTTTCTTTGGCTTTCATAAGTTCGCCCTCATGGAAGCGCTGTTCCGCTTCCGCGTCGCCGCCGAATTCCTTGCTCCCGCCATAGGCGCCGCAATCGGCGTGATTCACGATCACGATTCGCGAAACGTGATGCAAGTCGCAAGGCACGCCGATGCATTTCATCGCCACATCGGCTTCGCTCAAGCAATCGTTCACGGCCTTGGCCGCGCCGGGAAGTTTCGGGAAATCGTATGATTTGATCCCCAATTCAACCTCCGCAAATTTCATTGTTTCCTTCCAGAAACGGAAATCGATGCAGGCAAGAACAACGGCATCGCAGGAATGGATGTTTTTGAATTGAAATTTTACTTTCATATAAAAAATTACTGCTCGTTTATTTTCATTCCCCTCCTCGTCAAATGCTTCCTCGCCACCCGAATTCGCGCCAGATTTTTTTCGAATATCGCCGCGGCAGTCGCGTATTCCGTTTCGTCGGCGCGGATTTTTTCTTTTTTCAGCTGTTCGGCCCGCGCTCTCGCTTCTTCCGCCCGCTTCAAATCTATTTCTTCCGCTCTCTCCGCAGTATCCGCCAGTATCGTAATTTCATTTCTCCGCACCTCGACCATCCCACCCGAAACGGCCATCGCGACTTCTTCGCCGCCCGCTTTGGCGACAAGCTCCCCGGATTGAAGCACGGAAATCAAAGGGATATGGTTCGGAAGCACGGTAATCTCACCCTCCCGAGTGGGGAGAGTGAGCTGGTCGATTTCGGATTCATACACCGTTCTTTCCGGGGTGACAATTTTGAACTTGATTTTCACCGGTTTCTCGCAACATTCAATGTTGGGGTACCCCAACATTGAATGTTAGATTTCATCAATACTTCCTTTCATATAGAAACTCTGTTCGTTTTTGTCGTCGTGACGCCCTTCGAGAATTTCCTTGAAGCCACGGATAGTATCGACAAGTTTCACGTATTTTCCTTCTGTTCCGGTGAACTGTTCGGCGACGAAAAACGGCTGGGAAAGAAACTTTTGGATTTTGCGCGCGCGCGAGACTGTGAGTTTGTCCTCATCCGAGAGCTCCTCGACGCCGAGAATGGCGATGATATCCTGAAGATCTTTGTATCTTTGCAAAACTTTTTGCACTCCGCGGGCGACGGAATAGTGTTCCTTGCCGATTATTTTCGGGTCAAGGATCGTCGAAGACGAATCAAGCGGATCAACCGCCGGATATATTCCGAGTTCGGTGAGAGAGCGGTTCAGCACAACGGTCGAATCGAGATGCCCGAAAGTCGTTGCCGGCGCCGGGTCGGTGAGGTCGTCGGCCGGGACATAGACGGCCTGAACGGACGTGACGGATCCTTTTTTGGTCGAGGTGATTCGCTCCTGCAAGCGCCCCATATCTTCCGCGAGCGTCGGCTGATATCCGACCGCCGAAGGGATGCGCCCGAGAAGCGCTGACACCTCCGAGCCGGCCTGCGTGAAGCGGAAAATGTTGTCGATGAAAAGCAAAACGTCTTTTCCTTCCTCGTCGCGGAAATATTCAGCCATCGAGAGAGCGGAGAGAGCGACGCGCTGGCGCGCTCCCGGCGGTTCGTTCATCTGCCCGAAAACAAGCGCGGTTTTCGAAAGTACGCCCGAGTCTTTCATCTCGTGATAGAGGTCGTTTCCTTCGCGCGTCCGTTCGCCCACCCCCGCAAACATCGAGTATCCTCCATGTTCCGAGGCAATGTTCCGGATGAGTTCCTGTATGACAACCGTTTTCCCGACTCCCGCGCCACCGAACAATCCGATTTTTCCGCCTTTCAAAAACGGACAGATAAGGTCAATCACCTTGATTCCCGTTTCAAGAATTTCCGCTTCGGTTGACTGCTCGGAAAATTCCGGTGTGGGACGGTGGATGGGAAAAGTCTTTTCCGCTTTTACCGCGGGCATACCATCGATCGGTTCGCCGAGCAAATTGAACATCCGCCCGAGCGTTTCAGGGCCAACTGGAACATTGATCGGCGCTCCGGTGTCAATCACGTCCATTTGGCGGCGCAAGCCGTCGGTGGAGCCCATCGCGACAGCGCGGACTTTGTTGGCGCCAAGGTGCTGGTGAGTTTCGAGAACCAGCGTGGAAGTCAAGCTTCCACTTGGAAGCTTGACTTCCAAGGCGCTGTAAATTTCGGGAAGTTCTTTTTCGAATTCCACGTCAACGACGGGACCGATGATTTGAGAAATTCTACCAATATTCTTCATGGACATTATGATTAGGTGAATTAAGAATAGTTAGATAAATATTGCGCGTTTTTTTCTCTACGAGTTTGTGGGGACCTCAACTTTCAAGCGCCGCCCGCCCCGCCGAAATTTCCGCGATCTCTTGCGTGATTCCGGCTTGGCGCATTTGATTGAAAATCAAAGTGAGATTTTCCGCCATATCCGTCGCCGCGTCCGTCGCGTTTCGCATTGCCACCATTCGGGCCGATTCCTTCGAGGCGTTCGATTCGAGAATTGCGTGATATGTCTGCATCTCAACGAGGCGCGGCAGAATTTCCGTGAGAACCGCGCGCGCATCCGGCTCGACCTTGTATTCCATCGCCGGCTCGTCGAGGCCGTACTCCTTCGCCAGATTGTCGATGTCCGCCAATTGTTTTTCAATGTCGATCTTCGAAACGGGGAGAACCTGCCTCAATTTCGGCTTCTGTATGACGGGAGAAACATAATCAGTGAAAGCAATCACAACCTTGTCGTATTTTTTCGCGACATAATCGTCGATGACAATCCGCGAGAGAGCTCGCACGTCTTCGATTCCCGGCAAATAGGTCAGATTGTCAAACGTTGCAATGATGTTTTTTCCGAGTTTCCGAACCGCCGCCGCGCCTTTTTTCCCGACGGTGATGAAATCGATTTCAATCTGCTCGTCGGGGATTTTCGATTCGATACGCCGCTCTCCGATACGGTTCACCTTCAATAGCTTCGGATCTTTCACCTGTTCCATTGTTTTTCTCAAAAGCTGCGAATTGAATCCGCCGCACAGGCCTCGGTTCGACGAAACCAGAATCAGGCATATCCTTTTCACTTCCCGCACCTCAAGAAGCGGGATGGGATAATTTTCGAACGCGCGGGTCATATTCGTGAGCACCGACCAGGCACTGTGCGCGTAAGGCCGGATGGCAAGAACCGCCGCTACGGCGCGGCGCATCTTCGAAGCCGCCACCATCTCCATCGCGCGGGTGATTTTCTTCGTGTTGTTCACCGATTTGATTCGGCGTTTGAGCTCTCTCGTGCCGCCAGCCATAAATGGCAATTTTCAATTGTTATTTCCGTACACTTCCTTAAACTCAATAACAGCTTTCTTCAATTTGTTTTCCACTTCTTCCGTGAGCTCTTTTTTCTCTTTTATAAGCCTCAAAACGTCGCTTTTCATATCCTTCATATACTTGTGAAATTCTTTTTCCCATTTCTGAATGTCCGAAACCGCGATGTCGTCAAGATATCCGTTCGTGAGTGCGAACAGGATCGCCACCTGGTTTTCGACCGGCATCGGCTCGTACTGATCCTGCTTCAAGACTTCGACCGTCCGCTGGCCGCGCTCGATCTGCTTGCGCGTCGCTTCGTCAAGATCCGAACCAAACTGGGCAAAGGCCTCGAGTTCGCGGAATTGGGCAAGATCAAGCCGCAGCTTTCCGGCCACTTTTTTCATCGCCTTCGTCTGCGCCGCACTGCCCACGCGCGAAACTGAAAGCCCGACGTTGAGAGCCGGCCGGATTCCCTTGTAGAACAAATCCGACTCGAGATAAATTTGCCCGTCGGTGATTGAAATCACGTTGGTTGGAATATATGCCGAAACGTCGCCGGCCTGCGTTTCGATGATCGGAAGCGCGGTGAGCGAACCGCCGCCGAAATCCTTCGAGAGTTTCGCCGAGCGTTCAAGAAGCCGCGAATGGAGATAGAATATGTCCCCCGGATAGGCTTCGCGCCCCGGCGGCCGCTTCAAAAGCAGCGAGACCTGGCGGTACGCCCAGGCGTGTTTCGAAAGATCGTCGTACACGACAAGCACATCGCGTCCCTGGTCCATGAAATATTCACCGATGGCGCATCCCGCGTATGGCGCGATGAACGAAAGCGCCGCCGGATCGGATGCTCCGGCCACGACCACAATCGTGTGTTTCATTGCTCCGTTCTTTTCGAGTTCCGCCACGATGCGGGCCACTTTCGATTCTTTCTGGCCGACGGCGACGTATATGCAGATTACGCCCCTGCCCGCCTCACTATTCGAAGAATTGTGGGCGGGTTTTTGATTGATGATTGTGTCGATTGCCACGGCCGTTTTCCCCGTCTGGCGGTCGCCGATGATGAGCTCGCGCTGCCCCCGCCCGATCGGAATCACCGAATCAATCGCCTTGATCCCTGTTTGAAGTGGCTGCTTCACCCCTTCGCGGTTGATGACTCCCGGCGCAATTTTTTCGATGGGATAATATTTTGCAGAGTGTCGAGCGCCGTGAGACACAATTGGCCCTTTCCCGTCAATTGCCGTTCCCAACGGATTTATCACCCGGCCGATCATTTCCTCCCCCACCGGAACCGAAAGAATTTTTCCGGTCGTTTTCACCGTG
>Ga0233425_10000501_pt1 | contig 101141 bp, 95 predicted proteins | sample Watercolumn_Towu_2_FD_181712 | JGI IMG/M metagenome (GOLD analysis project Ga0233425, IMG submission 181712) | Freshwater microbial communities from Lake Towuti, South Sulawesi, Indonesia - Watercolumn_Towuti2014_140_MG | ecosystem: Environmental > Aquatic > Freshwater > Lake | place...
TTCCTCGCTCGATCGGAAATGATCACGAGCATACAGGTTCCGGATTCAGTTGGTAAGGTACGAGAAATCTTTCAGTTTTAGGCCGCTTTTCGCGATTCGGCCTCTGATTGCACAAAACTTACGCTAGCATGACGCCCTAATAAGGAATAATCAGATAAGCTGCAACCTTACCAGCATAATTGAAGAATGACGAATACTTTACTCAGTGCTGTTGGTGACTATGCCCTGATCGTTCTCTTTTTCCTATTGCTATTCTCTGCAATGAATAAGGGCGGATATTTTAATACGCGGCTAGCTTTCCTTCTTGCAGTATTATTTGTTGTGTCTCTTGTCGGATCGAAGAATTGGCCTACCCTGAAGAGTCTCTATATTTACTTCTTCGCATTCATAGCGCTTATCGGAAAGTTGATGGGAACGATCGAAATCTTTTCTCGAACGGGTGACAAGATCCGAAGGGTTCAACCGGCAATTCTCCAGCTTGTATTCGTCTTTGTTTTTTCTGTTGTCTTTCTGGTAATCGAATTTGCTGATACGTTCATAGCACCGTTTCTACAAAGCAACTTACCCGCAAGCTGGTGGCGTGCAGGCTCATGGATGCTCCCCGCTTTGGGAATTGCATCAGCCCTGGGTAGTTCTGCCCGTAAGGCGATATATACCTTGTTTCCGGGGAGGAATTCGCGCCTGATTTTGTTCTTCTTTGTTCTAGCTGCAGGTTTGCTAGTTCCCTTGACATTCCCGGCAATTGATCAAGTCTTCCGATGGACTACGATTCTCGGTGTTCTCGTCGGTTTGATCTCCTTAATTCGAGGAAAACGAACGGTCAGTTGATCAACCTCATACCCGCTGCGCTGCCAATGAAATCATCATCAGCTTGTGCTTAGCCAGCCCCTCGAACTCGACTTCGTGCTCGCAGCGGTGGATGAATCCCTAGGGCGAGCTGCACCGCGCATCACCCTTTTACAACACCAAAGCATCTTATCCCCCTCAACATTTCTCTGGCAAAGTCTCTTTCTCACCCCCCTTTTACTACAGCAACCTTACAGCAACCAGAATAGAAGCCGTATTAAACATGGAAAATATAGACATATTCAATACCAGATATGGTACTGCGTAGACAATCTGATACTATATATAGGGTATAACAATTATTGATCCCAACTGTGGATCAGAAGGCTGCGGGTTCAAGCCCCGCTGGGCACCCCAAGATGTGGCGATAGGCCACCACACAACCCCCGAACCCCGGGGGTTCTCTTTTTTATGAATATAAAAGCTTATCCACGAAATAACACGAAGGACACGAAAAAACATCCATATTGCCGTTGAAAGTAATATTTCAATCCCTTTTGTGTTTCTTCGTGTGTCTTTGTGGATTAAAATCTTATTCAAATGATGCTGCTAGGGATGTTGGAACTGGCAGTGCTGCGGGTGATACGGGAGAATCCCTACCAGATGGTGCCGCTGCCAGGCGCGGTCTGGGTCGCGGTGCGGAAGGAGTTGGGGAACCCGCACGATGTTCACGCGGCGATAGAGGCTTGGTGCGAGGCGCGGTGGGGGATGATCCAGTTGATACGATAACGGAACGCGAAACCCAGCCCGGAAACACGGAACGCGTCCACTAGACCGAAGCCAAAGCCCGACCCGAAGGGCAACCCGCCCTCGGCGGGTTGCGCGCGATTTTTTACACCGTGAAACATTGCTCGTGAAACATTCCCAAATGGGGATAAAAACAAGCCGCCCTCGGTGATTACTCACACCCAGGGCGGCGGGTTAGGTCCTCGCGGTCGGTAATTTGCTAGTGCGGGTGTGCTGGGATCATTTTGGTTTTTCAGAACCCATTCCTCTTACTGTCGCGGTTGCTGCCCGGAAGATTTCTTGTGGCTTACATTTGCTTCCATGTAAGCCCGCAACAGTGAATTGATGCGTGTCTGGTACCCACGGCCTTGCGATTTGTACCAGGTTAAAACATCGCGATCAAGCCGAATGGTCAATTGGGCTTTATTCTCTTTATTTTTCAGCCCACGTCTTATCACAGCCTTGGCGAACATCTCAGGTGTGATTTCAGGAATATCGGACAGATCGATATCCTGATCGCTCATTGAGCTGAGCCGCTCCCAATCAGTTTGAGATGCGTTGGAAATAGAAGTTTTGTTCATTTTTGGTCGCTTTTCTTGCCGATATGATCCGGATATTTTCACCGCGTTCGGTATATGCTACGACAACTACGAGATTTTTCAACATACCGATAACGATAAAACGCTGTTCGCCGTAGTTGAAACGTTCGTCTGGGAGAATGACAACATCGCCATCCAATAGTTCTGGGACATCGCTGAAATCTATGCCATGCTTTTTGATATTGACCTGGCGTTTATGCTCATCCCATTCGTAACTCATGCTTATATTGTAATGTCTTCTTGTAGTTACGTCAACATGTGGGGGTAAAAAAACCGCCCTCGGTGAAACCTCACATCCAGGGCGGCGGGGTCAGGTCCTCGATCTGGCCGGTTATGTCTTGGGACCTCGGGCGCGGATAGCGACAACATCCTTTCCGGCTACCTGCATGGGTACGGGGTAGAGCGTGATTAGCTTACCTGTCCATTTTTCGGTATCGCGGCAGTAAGAACGTAGGCGATCTGTACGGCCAGGGAACCCGCCCGATGTCGACGTGGTAATCGAGGCGTGGCGCGAGGCGCGGTGGGGGAGGATTCGGTTGATGCGACCTAAATAGTATTACAACGTAAAGCAGCCCAACGTGCCTTCGAGAGCCAATGACCAGCGGATAGGATAACGGATAAACGGATTGTAAGCTCGTCATCCGTTTATCCGCTTTGCCGAAGGCATCCGTAGGTCACACGGCGATTGAAGCTTGGTGCGAGGCGCGGTGGGGGATGAGCCAGGTGACGCAACAAAACAATGCCCCGCCTATTGCATAGCAGTAATCGAAAGGCGTCCATTTATATCTCCCCAAACCCCAAATCGAAGAAGCGGTTGGGATTGTTGAACAGCCAATCCTTCGCCAGAGAAATGGCCTGCTCCTCCTCCAACCAGCCGCCTTCTATCAGGTTCATCAGAGCAGCGGCGATGTTCTGGCGGGCAAGCCTTAAGTGGCCGGCGACATACTCGGGCACATCCCCATAATCTCCTCCAAAACCGTGCACCTTGGTATGCGGCAGCGTCAGGACCGAACGTTCCAATAGCTCGATGGCATAGTGCGGATCGATGATGTGCAGCCAGCAGCAATCCAGCGCCACGTTGGGATAGTTCTTGCCCAAGAAAAGCAGGTCGCCCAGATAGGGCCAGTTGCCATGGAAGAGATCAAAGCGCACCTCGCGATGCAGCTCGAGCACGGAAGCCAAATAAGCCGCATTGGTCTTATCCACCCGGTTGCGTATGCCGGCCATGTGCCCGGTGTGAAGCTGCACCGGCAGCTTAAGCTCGCGGGCGAAGTGCATGAATTGGTGGAAGAGGAAATCATTCAGCGGCTTGCTTTCGGGCCAACCCAGGGCGTTATGCGGGTCAACCAAGAGCTGGTTGAAGAGCTTTTCCGCCTCGCACTTGGGCGGCAGATCATAATCCAGGATGCGCTCATAAGCGGACTGGTCTTTGATGCCGATGGTGCCACGGGCGATGCAGCGTTGAAAAATGATGAACACTGCTTCGAGGTATTCCTCCAGCGAGGTGATGTGTTTATCTGCCAGCGAACTGATCTCGTTCACTGTGTTGAAATCGAGGCGGGTGGGGTGGAAGTTAGGTAACGGGATGAACAGACGCCACTTATCCGGAAAGGTTTTCCTGCCATCCAGGAAACTGCCTAATCCCTTGGGCAGCCAACCCAATACATCCACCAGCAGCACGCGGATATTGGCCTGCTCGATGATCCGGAAATAGGCCTGCTCATCCATACCCTGCAGCTTCTCTGCCACTTGTTCCAGAGCTTCGCGGGTCAACGGGCCTTCAATGCCATAGGTGTTTTTCAATACCAGCTTGGTCACACGTGCATAGGCGGTGTGCTGTGTGGCATGCCAAAGTTTCTCGAAAAGAGGCCAGCGCTCATCCGTCGAGCCATTTCCTTCGAAAAGCTGCTTGAGTTCGCTGGCTGGAATGCCAAAAGCCGCCGATTCCAGGTCGTTTTGGACATAGCCTTGGATCAGGGCTGTGATGGGGTCGTTATAACGCGGGCGTTCCTCCGGCCCCATCAGGTGTTCATGACAATCGATAACCGGAATGGCGAGAATCTGATCCAATAAACGAGAATAGATTTGCGTCTGAGGGTATGGCATTTCGTTACTCCTATAACCAGTGTTATTCCGTCCACGAATAAGCCTCGAATGCGCGAATGGCCAATGGTCATTCGTGTATTCGTGAGAATTCGCCGACGGTTCCGTTGGTGTTCCCCTTGAGACCCCACGGTGAAAGGAATTGAGAAACCTGGCGGTAATTATCCGCCATCCCAGACCAGATAATATTGTTCACAGTCCGGTGGCGAAAGTACGTATTTTATCGTGTCTCCGAGGATGGTCTGGGATTGACGTTGCCAAAGGAGCTCTTCATCGACGGTCTTGGGAAATGAATGCAGTAGAGAATGCCACCAGTATAGCAAGCCCGCTTATAAAAGTAAAGGAATTATCTTAGCCGGGTAATCACAAGGAACATCGGTTTACATCAAGTTTTTTTTATCCGAACTCAAGGTGAATCACGGATTCCACGAATAAAGCCTATAGAGATAGCGTGGAACTTCGAACACACTGACCTCGGTTTCGCACAAGTTTTGCCGCAGCTTCGCATTGCTGCGTAATGTATGGATTTCTCGGTTGGACTTGAGGAGCGACTAATTTTACCCGTTCATGTTAATCCCCCATCCAATACAACTGTTGAAACAGGTTCAGAACAAGCTTCAGCATGTTTCACGTCCCAGCCGATGAATTCTATTCATCGGAGTATAATGGGCCGCAAATCCTGCAAGGAATAGGAGAAACCATGAAAATGTATCCGAAGCTTTATGTAGCATTGGCTGTCCTGGTGCTTATCCTGTCGGCCTGCCAAATAGGGAGGGTCGCGCCTACGCCTACAGCAACGGAGCAGCCGCAACCAACTGCCAGCCCGACTGTGCTCCCATCCGTGGATGAGCCGTACCAAATCACGGGCTCGTTCGATTACTCCAACAGCATCATCACTGATTATTACCTGGAACATGCCGTGGCGTTGGTGGACATGTACGGTTTCGTGACCCGCGATAAGGAATGGGAGATTCCCGTCTCTTCGCAAACTCTGGGCTTCTTGACAATAGACAAGGACAAGAAGCATGGTGAATACACTCTTCAACTCCCCGAAAAGCCCACTGGCAAGGTCGTGAACGTGGCGCATGGGCAGACCGGAGGATTGCAAGTTTTCGCCGTCACCTACTGGCCGAACCTGACCGGTGGTCCTTACTCGGAAGGCGATGATCCTTCGCGCGGCTGGCCGAGCTACCTGGCCTCGGTCAAGACCGATACCGAGAACAACGACGAGGTGATCAATGGTAAGCTCGTCGTCTGGTCGCCGGATAACAAGCAATCCTTCCCCTCCGCTTTCGGCGCGGATGGCTTGCTCTTTACCGCAGATGATCCGGTCACGTCGATACCGGCTGGTTACAGCATTGTGGACCTGGATCAGAATCCATTCGCGGTCACGACGGAAACCGAGCCTGTATTGCCGCTCTACGAACCTAGGGATGTTGCCATTAAGGACTTCTCGGCTCTCACCTACACAGAAGCTTTCGATAAGATGTTCGAGTTCGTCCGTACCAATTATGCATTTAATGGTATCCAGGGCAAGCAACCCGATTGGGACGCTCTCTCCAACGAGATCAAGCCGCGCGTCCAGGATGCCGAGCAGAAGAAAGATGCAACTGCTTACTATTTGGCGCTTCGCGATTTTATCTGGGCTTTCAAGGATGGCCATACCGGCTTGAGCGGTGGCGACATCCAGAACCAGCTCTTCAGCGCGGACGTGGCGGGAGGTTACGGTTTTACCATCCGTGAGCTGGACGACGGGCGCTTTGTGGTGATCTACCTGACCGATGGCGGGCCTGCAGCCAAAGCCGGGATGAAGGTCGGCGCGGAAGTGACCGCCTTCAATGATAAGCCGATTGCAGAGGCCATCCGCCTGGTCAAACCCTGGACGCTGCCAGAATCCACCGATTGGGCTACGCGCTACCAGCAGGCGCGTTACATGCTGCGCGCCACAGCCGGTACGGAGACGACTGTCACCTTCACCAACCCCGGGGATGAGCCGAAGACGATCAAGCTCACGGCTATTGCTGAGCAGGATTCCTTCCGCCGTTCATCTATCTACTATGGTGTGGATACGAATCCCATGCTTCCGGTGGAGTTCAAGATACTCGATTCGGGCGTTGGCTATGTCAAGATCAATTCCAACTACGATGACTTGAACCTGATCATCCGCCTGTTCCAGCGCGCCCTGGATACCTTCAAGGCGAATGAGGTGCCGGGCATCATCATTGACCTGCGCTACAACAGCGGCGGGGCGCCGCTTGGCTTGGCGGGTTTCCTGACGGATCAGGAAATCCCCATGGGGCAGATGGCATATTTCAGTGAAAAGACCGGTAAATTCGAGGCGGAAGGTCTACGCGATAAAATCATCCCTAATATCGAACAGTATTCCTTCGATAAAATGGTACTGCTGGTTGGCCAGGCTTGCTTCAGCGCTTGCGAAGAGGAAGCCTACGGTTTCAGCCAGGTTCCAGGAATGATCGTCGTCGGCACGACACCGACCTCCAGCACCTTTGGCGAGGTTGCGCGCGGCCAGATCATCCTGCCTGAAGGCTTCTCGATGCAGATTCCCACCGGCCGTTCCACTTTTCCAGATGGCAGCCTGTTCCTGGAAGGAACCGGCGTTCCCCCGACCTTGAAAGTGCCGGTCACATTGGAGAACGTCACCAGCACAGAGGATGTGGTCTTGCAATATGGCGAGCGCGCCGTGTTGCAACCACTCGGCGCGGGGATTGCACCGTCCGCACCACCGACGCTGATGACCCAGGACCAGACCCAAACCGCTCTGAGCAGCGCCAAGCAGCTCGAGGAGAAGGCGCGCGAGAACTATACCAACGACGACTACCTCAAGGTGCCGAACGATTTCACGTTCACCATCACTCTCAGTAAATCTGAAAAACTGCTCTGGGCCTGGGGCTGGTGCGCCAAGGATCAGACGACGCTGGACGACAACCTTAGCAAGATGTCTGTTGCCTTTACCCTTAACGGGAAAGACGTGCCGTTGGATCAGTTCTTGAAATTGGACTATGACTCCTCGGACGGGCAGAAGTGCACAGCCTACATCATCGGCCTGACCAACTGGACCGGTGGCGAGCATCATCTTGTCACTTCCTTGACCTTCAAGCAGCCGCTCAATGATGGTAATTACGATTTCCCAGTTGGCGTGCAGGCGTTCTACTACAACGTTTTCGTAAAGCCGTAGACTATACCAAAACAAGACCTCACAGGTCTCTAAGACCTGTGAGGTCTTTTCGTTAGTAAACCTCAGGTCGGCCTATAAGCCGCATTTTGTCCAGCAGAGGAATGCCGGTTTACACCCAAAGGCTTCATCCCGGCGCTCTACCTGGACGGTCATCTCTCTGGGCAAGGCGTCACCGCCTCGCTCTAGCAGCCTACCCGGGACTTACCATCCCCGTAGGGGATACCATCCCCTTAGGGGATACCATCTCCGTAGGGGATGAATGAAGCGAGCAGCCTCTCGTCCCTGCTTGGCCTTGCTCCCGGTGGGGGTTACCTGGCCGCCCGTATTGCTACGGACGCCGGTGGTCTCTTACACCACCTTTTCACTCTAACCGAGAGTAGAGCTTCGAGAGTCGAGAATAGTCAAAGACTACTCTCTAATCTCTATTCTCTACTCACGGCGACCTGTTTCTGTGGCCCTGTCCGGCAGGTTACCCCACAAGGGGGTCTCCCGCCCCGGGTATTACCCGGCGCCGTTGCTCTGTGGAGTGCGGACTTTCCTCGACCCTGCACCGAAATGCAAGGCCGCGACCGTCCGGCCAGCCTGAGGTAATGTCATCATACCTTTTCTCCACCTTTCCGTCAACTACAGTTGCTTTGTGTTTTGCGTTTTGAGCATTGTAATTTTTAGTATAATTGGGCGAGAAATCGGTAACTTTATACAACGAAAAGGAGAGTTTATTATGACAACCGTCCTTGATGATCTGAAAGCTGCATTTTCAGGCGAAGCGCAAGCCAACCGCAAGTACCTGGCTTTTGCTAAAAAAGCTGACGAGGAGGGTTTCCCTCAAGTGGCCAAGCTCTTCCGAGCCGCGGCCCATGCCGAAACAATTCATGCCCTCAACCATCTCCGGGCGATGGACGGCGTCAAGTTCACCGCCGAGAACTTGCAGGCCGCCATTTCTGGCGAGAATTACGAGGTTGTTTCCATGTACCCGCCCATGCTGGCCGGGGCCGAAGCGGAAGGGAACAAGCGCGCCGCCCGCTCGTTTGGCTGGGCGTTGGATGTTGAAAAGGTCCACGAAGCGCTCTATCGCAAGGCAGCCGAAGCCCAGGCCAAAGGTAAGGATGCCCCGGCGGTGGATTACTACGTCTGCCCGCTCTGTGGCTACACCCACGAAGGCCCGATCACTGACAAGTGCCCGGTCTGCAACACGGTGGCAGCCAGGTTCGAGAAGGTTGCTTAGTAGAGCAGAAAGGAAAATTGCTTGCTTGGATTGCCAAATCCAAGCTGGACAGAATCACCCCTCTCATGTAAAATAACGCCCCGTGACATGTGATGTGATCGTCGCCATTGGTTCGACAATCACATGACATGAGTTCGGAATGACTTTCGGAGGAAGTAAGTTGGCAAATATCAAGTCCCAAATCAAGCGCAACCGCCAGAACGAGAAGAAGCGTGTAAAGAACCGCGTCTATCGTGGCGCGGCGCGTACCGCGGTCAAGAAAGCACGCGTAGCTTTCGAGACGAATAACCTGGAACCTTCCAAGGCCGCTGTGCTGGAAGCTGTCAGTCTGCTGGACAAGGCTGCCCAAAAGGGCGTACTCCACAAGAACAACGCTGCCCGGCGCAAGTCCCGCCTGATGAAAAAGCTTGCAGCCAAATCGCCCAGCATGACTCAGGCAGTAGCTCCCGTAGTGGAAGAAGCGCCTGTTGAAGTAGAAAAGCCGAAGAAACCGGCGCGCCGGACAACCAGAACGGCCAAAGAGACACCCGCGAAGGAATAACATTCGCGAGTTTTCGCTGTCACAAGCGGGAGTCAATACTCCCGCTTTTGTGGTTCTTGTAGCTCTGGCATCCGACTTATTGGGTCTATTCGCGCCATTGGCATATTGGCGGTATTCGCGTTGAAGATTTTCCTGTTCTTCATACATCCAAAAACGTAGAATGATATAATTTCCTGTGCGAGCGAGTATGTTCCAGATTGAACAACAAATCCTCTCTGCAAAGGTTAAAGATTTCTGCGCCTCGAACGACATTCCGATGGCGGAGTTGCGCTGGTCTCCCATTCCCTTTAGTGGTGAGTGGGGCATCTGCACATCGTTCTTCCAGGCCGCGGCCGACGAAGCCCGCTCTGGAAAAAAGGTCAACGTGGGACAGCGCGCCCAGGAGATCGCCGAGCAGGTTAAGGGTCAGGTTAGCGACGTAGCGGGCATCAGCCGCGCCGAGGCCGTCAAAGGCTATCTCAATCTCTATTTTTCGACTGAGCAATATGCCCAGCGTGTCGTGGACACCGTTTTAGATCAGAAAGACCGCTTCGGGGCCGGGTCTCGCGCCGGCTCGCGCGTCATGGTCGAATTCTCCCACCCCAACACGCACAAGGCCTTTCACGTCGGTCACCTGCGCGGAACCATCCTTGGCGAAGCGCTCTGCCGCATCCTGGAATTCTCCGGCCTGGACGTGGTGCGCGCCAACTATCCTGGAGATATGGGGCTGCACGTTATCCGCTGGCTGTGGGGTTATCTGAAATTTCACTATGGCGAGGAGCCATCCGCGGATATCACCAAATGGATGGGCGAGGTCTATGCTGAAGCGGTGAGGAAACTGGATGCGGATCCGTCGCTGGAGGCTGAAGTACGCGCTGTGTACGCCCGCTGGGACCGGCGCGAGCCGGACATCGTGGACTTGTGGGAGCGGACGCGCGAATGGTCGCTGGAGGGCTTCCGCCAGATGTACAGCGCGCTGGATATCCATTTCGATGCTTACTACTTCAACAGTCAGGAGGAGAAGCCAGGCAAAGCTGTAGTCAAGGAGCTGGTGCGACGCGGCATCGCCATTGACGAGCGGTCGCAGGGTGGGGCGGTCATTGTCAAGATTGACGATGTGCTCGGACTGACCAAGGAAAAATACCGCACAGCGGTCATCCTGCGCTCCGATGAGACTGCCCTCTACGCCACCGAGGACCTGGCGCTGGTCAAGCACAAGTTTGCCGATTACCCAGATTTGGCGAAGTCCATCTACGTGGTGGATGTGCGCCAGTCGTTGCACTTCACCCAGGTGTTCAAAATTCTGGAGATCGCTGGGGATGAACATGCCCAGAAGTGCCAGCATATCCCTTATGAGCTGGTGACCCTTCCCGGCAACGTGGTTGTCTCATCGCGTGAGGGGACGGTGGTGTTGCTCGAGGACCTGCTGCGTGAAGCCACTGCCCGCGCCCGCCAGGAAGCGCAAAAGAAGAACCCCTCGTTGAACGAGGCGCAATTGCAGGATGTCTCGCGCGCTGTCGGGTTGGGCGCTCTCAAATACCCGATCCTGGCGCGCGAAAACACCAAGCTGGTCACTTTCGATTGGAAATCCGCGCTGGATTTCAACGGGCAGGCCGCGCCGTATATCCAATATGCCCATGTGCGCTGCAATTCCATTCTGAAAAAATCAAAGGTCGAAGCTCAAATGTCCGACGTTCAACCTTCGACGTTCGACTATGAATTGAACACCGCTGAAATCGCGGTCATTGACCTGCTCTCCCGCTTTCCTGGAGAGGTGCAGCGCGCCGCGGCAGAGTATCGCCCCCTGATTATCGCCACCATCGCCTACGACATTGCCAAGGCCTTCGCCGGTTTCTACGACGCCTGTCCGGTCATCCAGGCCGAGCCGCAGGTGCGGGATGCCCGCTTGAGACTGGTTGCGGCGACCAAGTACGTGCTTGCCAACGCGCTGAGATTGCTTTCCATCGAAGCGCCCGAAGTCATGTGAGTTACAAGTTGGAAGGTTGGCAAGTTGGCTTGCAAGCCTTCTAACTTTCAAACCTGCTAACTTTCAAACCAGGAGTGAAAAATGCCAATCCGTACCCTCATCATGGGCGCCGCAGGGCGCGACTTCCACAACTTCAACGTCTTCTTCCGCGAAAACAAAGATTATGAAGTTGTCGCTTTCACCGCCACCCAGATCCCTAACATCGAAGGCCGCCTCTATCCTCCCGAGCTGGCTGGAAAGCTCTACCCCAAAGGAATCCCGATTTACCCTGAAAGCGACTTGGTCAAATTGATTGGTGAACTCAAAGTGGACCAGGTCGTTTTCGCTTACTCCGATGTGCCACACGAGTATGTGATGCACAAGGCCTCCACCGTGCTGGCTGCCGGCGCGGATTTCCGTTTGATGGGGTCAAAATCCACCCAGGTTAAATCGAGCAAGCCGGTCGTTTCGGTCTGCGCCGTCCGCACTGGTTCGGGAAAGAGCCAAACCACTCGCCGCGTCTCGCTCATCCTGCGCGGCATGGGCTACAAAGTGGCCGCCATCCGCCACCCGATGCCCTACGGCAATCTCGTTGCCCAGGAAGTGCAGCGCTACGCTGATTACGAAGATCTGGATGAGTACGAGTGCACCATCGAGGAGCGCGAAGAGTACGAGCCGCACATTGACAATGGCGTGATCGTTTACGCCGGCGTGGATTACACAAAGATCCTGCGCGCCGCCGAGAAGGAAGTGGATATCGTCCTGTGGGATGGCGGTAACAACGATTTCCCGTTCTACGTCCCGGATTTGCAGATTGTTGTTGCTGACCCACACCGCCCCGGGCACGAATCTGGCTATCACCCCGGCGAGGTCAATGCCCGCGAAGCGGACGTGTTCGTCATCAACAAGGTGGATACCGCCAATCCCGAGAACGTCATCAAGGTGCGCGAGAACCTGCGCCTGCTCAACCCCAAGGCAATCGTCATCGAGGCTGCCTCCCCGCTCTTCGTGGACGACCCGGCGGCCATCCAGGGCAAGCGCGTCCTGGTTATCGAGGATGGCCCCACGCTGACCCACGGCGAGATGGCCTACGGCGCCGGTTACGTGGCAGCGCGCCGCTTCGGCGCGGCTGAGATCGTCGACCCGCGCCCCTTCGCGGTCAACTCGATCAAGGCCACCTACGAGAAGTATCCCAAGACTGGCCACATCCTGCCGGCTATGGGCTACGGAGAGGCGCAGACGCGTGACCTGGAAGCCACCATCAACCGCTCGGATGTTGATTTGGTTATCATCGGCACACCGATCGACCTGACGCGCATCATCAAGATCAACAAGCCCGCCCAGCGCGTGCGCTACGAGCTGCAGGAGATCGGCCAACCGACGCTGGATGATATTTTGAAGGAGAAGTTTGGGAAGTCATGAACTCATACAGATACCCCAATGAACAGCTCATCCTGTTGCTGACCTTGATCTTGGTCTTAGTCGTCATCGCGGTCACCTCTGCAGCGACGCTGTGCGGCAGTGGCCTTTTCGTGCTGGCCATGCTGGTGATCTCTTATGTGCTCAATTTCTCCCATCACAGCAACTTGGTCGCCCGCGCCCGCCAGGTCACACCGCAAACTGCTCCGGAACTGGCAAACCTGGTTGAAAGTTGCGCCAGGCGTCTCCAATCCGGTTCATTTGAAACCTACGTTGCGCCGGGGGATACGCTCAATGCTTACACCTTTGGATTGGCCGAGCCGCAAGTGGTGGTGATCTATGGCGGCGTGTTGGACGTGATGGACGCAGACGAGTTGCGCTTCATCCTCGGGCATGAGCTGGGGCATGTGGGTCTGGGTCACACATGGCTCAACTCGCTCGTCGGGGGCATGGCGGGGATTCCCAGCCCGTATGTGGCTGCGGCCTTGCTTTACTTCTCCTTCCGCTGGTGGAACCGCGCCTGCGAATACTCCGCCGACCGCGCCGGGCTGCTGGCCTGTGGCAAACTGGAAAAAGCCGCCTCAGCGCTGATCAAGCTGGTGGTCGGGCCGGCTGCGGGCCGATCAGCACAAGCCTGGCAGCAGGCGCTGCGCCGCATCGATGCGGAAGACGACCACCTGCAGAACAACTTGGGCGAACTGCTTTCCACCCACCCGATGACCGTCCGGCGGTTGGATGCACTACGCAAATACGCTGCCTCGCCGGAGTACCGGCAGTTGCAAGCGCAGGTGAACCAGGTTCATCCGACGTAAAATGGGGCAAGGACTTTACAGGTTGTAACCCTTCCCAATGGTAAAATCAAGGACTGGGATTATCCCAGTCCTTTACTTTTTCTACCATGAAATATATCGCCTTGTAAGACTTGCTGACTTGTGAGACTTATCAACTTGTGAGACCTTATGTTCATCGACCAAGCCGAAATCGAAGTCAAATCTGGTAAGGGTGGGGATGGGATGGTGCATTTCCACCGCGAAAAGTACGTGCCGCGCGGCGGACCCGATGGCGGCGATGGCGGTCGCGGCGGTGATGTGGTGCTGGAGGTGCGCGCCACCCTCAACACGCTGGCAGCCTTCCGTCACACCATTCGCTACGCCGCGCAGGACGGCAAGGGTGGCGGCTCGAACAACAAGTTCGGCAAGTCTGCCCCTGAGCTGGTGGTCACCGTCCCGCCAGGGACGGTGGTGTACGAAATCACCGCTCTCGGTGGGGGAGGGGCCTTCACACCCCAAGGCAGGGAGACCAAGTCCCAAGGCAGGGAGACCCTACCTCAGGGCAGGGAGACCCTGCCCCTACTTATAGGCGACTTGACCGCCTCTGGCCAGCGCCTCGTCGTTTGCAAAGGCGGGCGCGGCGGGCGCGGCAACACCCATTTCAAAAACTCCATCAACCAGACGCCGCGCACCGCTGAAAAAGGCGAGCCGGGCGAGGAGAAACGTCTGCGCCTGGAGTTGAAGCTCATCGCTGATATTGGCATAGTCGGTGTGCCAAATGCGGGTAAATCCACACTGCTTTCATCCTTGACCAATGCCAAACCGAAGATCGCCCCTTATCCCTTCACCACGCTGGAACCCAATCTCGGCGTGGCGGAGGTGGATGACGAGACGACGGTCGTCCTGGCCGACATTCCCGGCCTGATCGAGGGCGCCAGTCGCGGCGCGGGGCTGGGATACGATTTCCTGCGTCATGTTCAGCGTACGCGCGTCCTGATCCATCTCTTGGACGGCCTCTCCAACGATCCACTGGCCGATTTCTCACAGATCAACGCTGAATTGGCCTTGTTCGACCCGGCGCTGGCGCAAAAACCGCAGATCGTGGCCTTGAACAAGATTGACCAGCCCGAGGTGCAGGAACAATGGAACGCGCTAAAAGCGAAATTTAAAAAACAAAAGGTGGAGGTGATGGCCGTTTCGGCCTTGGCGCGCACGAACGTCCGCGAGCTGCTCTTGAAAGCCGCAGCTAAACTGGCCGAAGCGCCACCGCTTGCAGAAGCCGCCCTGCCGCTACCGGTCTACAAACCGACTGAAGACAACCGCCAGTTCGCAGTTAATCGGGAAGGAGCGCATGAGTGGCGTCTCTCCGGAGCGGGAATCGAGCGCGCCGCGGCCATGACGCCCTGGGAACACGATGGCTCGGTGCGCCGCTTCCAGAAGCTGATGGAGCGCCTTGGCGTGGATGATGCGCTGCGCAAAGCTGGCGCGCAGGAAGGGGATACGGTTTATATCGGTGATTATGAACTGGAATGGCAGGAATAATCACCCTCGTCCCAAGCCTATAAGAGAGACCCTATGAATCCGAATAGCTCAGAAGAAATGGCCCGGATCGTCTATTTCAGCCACGGCGGAGGACCCTTGCCGATCCTCGGCGACTCCGGTCACAAAGCGATGGTGGATTTCATGAGGCAGCTTCCCTCGAAATTCGAAAAGCCGGATGCGATTCTCGTCATCAGCGCTCATTGGGAAGAACAAGTGGCAACGCTGCAGGGCGCTTCACTCCCCGCCATGTTCTATGATTTTTACGGTTTTCCGAAGGAAGCCTATGAAATCACTTACCCTGCTCCTGGAAGCCCCGCTCTCGCCAATCGAATTGCCGAATTACTAAATAAAGATAACATTCCGGCTCGCATCGATCCTCAACGGGGTTTTGACCATGGGTTATTCATTCCCCTAAAATTGATGTACCCTCAAGCCGATATTCCCTCGCTTCAGCTTTCGTTAGTGCGCGGTCTAGACCCGGCCATGCATATTGCCCTTGGCAAGGCGTTACGAGGTTTGATAAGTGAAAATATCCTGGTGGTTGGATCGGGCTTCTCGTATCATAACCTAAGCGCCTTTGCCTGGGCAGGACGCAATCGACCCGATCCAGCCAATGAGGAATTTCAGAATTGGTTGATTAAGGTTTGCACAGAGCCAATGCCCCAACCTGAGCGCGAAGTACAGCTGATCGAATGGGAAAAAGCGCCTAATGCACGTTACTGCCACCCACGTGAGGAGCATTTGCTCCCGCTGCATGTCTGCCTGGGCATGGCAGGCAAGCCCGCTGACCTGGTATTTGATGATCAGATCTTGGGCAAGCGCGGCGTTGCGTTTTTATGGTGAGGGGATTGGATTTTGTTGAAGCAGGCGCATGAGTTCATTAGCGCCGTCCTGGATCGTCGAACCAAGGTAAATGCCGGGAACGGTTTTTTGTAACTCTGGCGCGAGGACAAAAGCCCGCCCGCCAAACGTGACGAGAGGCTTGCCGCCCGTTTGATGAAGCCAGCGCGGCCAAGTAGCCAACGAGCGCGCCGTCTTTTGCTGCATCGCGACCAGCACGATAACGCTGGGAGAAGTTTCTTTGATGAACGTAGCAAGATCATGGAACGGAACGGTTTGTCCGAGATATGCCACTGGCCAGCCTTGGCGGCGCAAAAGAACGCCCAGCATCAACAGGCTGCCCTCGTGTAATTCCTGCGGGGCGCAAGCCAGCAGGATGGGGTTGAGCGCGCGTGGCCGAGGTCCAGTAACCATCCACATCAACAGGCGATGGCGTAGGTAATTGGTTGCAAGGTGTTCGGTAACCACGCTCACGCGTCCCTGCTGCCAGCCTTCACCGATCTCGCTCATCACCGGACCGATCACGTTCAGGGTCAGTTCTTCGGGCGGGTAGAAGGCGAGCATCTCTCCCATCACCTGGTCCGCGGACTCAAGGTCGTGGCGGAGCAGGGAGGCGGTCAATTGCTCTCGTAAAGCCAAGGGTGCTGCTGGCCTGCTTCCGGTCGCTGTCTGAGGCGGTAAAGATGTGCGCAGAGTTTCTGTGGAAAATCCAAATGCCAGGGTTCCTTCCGCTTCCATTTTTTGAACGGCGACAACGGCCTGGCGCGCCGTCAGACCCTGTTTGAGCCGCTCCTTCACAAGGCGCAGAAGAAAGACATCTTTGTCGGAGTATAGGCGGTGACCGCCGGTGGTGCGCTCTGCCCGCGGAAAACCATAACGCCGTTCCCAGGCGTGTAGCGTGGAGATGGAAATGCCTGTAATACGGGCGATGGCGCCAATGTTGTAAATTGATTTTTCTTCCATGGTTCAACCTTTTTCTGGTTGTAATATACCAAAACCTCTCAATAGTGTCAAGATATTCTATACATAACCTTGACAAAACATAGTAGATAAATTATAATCACGACAAATCAGAGCTGAAAAGGAATTATTACATGGACAAAAAGTATACAACAACACTGGAAAATCCAAGGACCGCCAGGATCGCTATTTGGGGTGGAATCGCTTTCAGCCTCGCATTCACCGCCTTGATTTGGTGGACCGGGCAGCGGCTCGCCTCCGTCCCGCACCTTCCGGATCAAGGTGCTGCGTGGTACTACTGGAAGCTTTCTACACCTACGTTTTGGTCACGCTTCACATCCTGGATGTTTTATGCGTTGCACCAGATCACGCTCTGGTCGTTGATCTTTTACGCCCAGACGCGAGTGAAGAAATACAGCACCGGCCTGCATCCAGTCAACTTATGGGCGCTGGGTGCGAACGCGTTTTTTCTCTTTCTGCATTTGGTGCAGACACACATCTGGTACGACGGACTGGCGCAAGATGTTTCGATCTTTTCTTCCCAGGGTTCGGTCATCCTGATGTTGGTCGCCATCCTTCTGATGGAGAATAAGCGCCGCGGCCTGTTCTGGGGGAAGAAGGTTCCGCTGGGGCAACGCGCCATGTCGTTCGTGCGCAAATACCATGGTTACGTTTTTGCCTGGGCGACAGTATATACCTTTTGGTACCACCCGATGGAAAATACCACCGGTCATCTGATCGGTTTCCTATACATGTTCTTGCTGCTCCTGCAGGGGAGTTTGTTCCTGACCCGCATTCATCTCAATAAATATTGGATGATCGTCCAGGAAGTTACGGTAGCTTTCCATGGGACGTTGGTGGCAATCATGCAGGGGAATGGGATCTGGCCGATGTTCGCCTTCGGTTTCGCGGGCATCTTCATCCTAACCCAGATGCACGGGCTGAGCCTGCCGCGTTGGCTCAAATGGGTCTTCACCGGGTTATTTATCGGTGGAGCATTGCTGGTCTACAGCGTCCGCGGCTGGGTGCAATTGAACGAAGTGTTACGCATCCCGCTGATCGAATACTTGCTGGTCTTCGTCATCACTGGGCTGGTGGCACTCGGCATCTGGATCGCGGATCGTTTCCGCAAACAACCAGCGCCTTCTGCCAAACTGATCTCAGAAAGCTAAGAGGTCTCAATGACAGTACGAATCGTTACCGATAGCACCTGTGATCTCCCGGCCGAACTTATCCGGAATTACAATGTTGCAGTAGTTCCGCTATATATCAATTTCGGAAAGAAGGAATACCGCGATGGGATTGACATGACCCGCGCAGAGTTCTACAAACGATTGCCGGATTTTAAACCTGCCCCCACCACTGCCGCGCCGGGTCCGGATGTTTTTCGAAAAATCTATGAGCGCTTGGCCGCGGAAGGTGCAACCGAGATCCTGTCCATCCATGTGTCTGAAAAGCTAAGTGCCACGGTTACTATTGCCGCGCAGGCGGCCAAGGAAACCACAGCGGTGCCGGTGACTGTGTTCGACTCTAGGCAATTGAGTCTGGGAACCGGGTTCGAGGTCCTGGCAGCGGCACAAGCGGCGGCCGACGGCCGTTCGGTTCAAGAGATTCTATCCATGCTCGAAGAGCAGATTTCTCGCACGTATGTTTTCGCCGCGCTGGATACCCTCGAGTTCCTGCGTCGCAGTGGACGAATGAATTTTGCTCTCTCCTTTCTGGGCACGCTGTTACAAATCAAACCATTCATGAAAATGTATGATGGCAAGCCGACTGCGGAAAGGATCCGCACGCGGAACGGTGCGGTTAATCGGTTGATTGAGTTATTGAAAGAAATCGGGCCATCGGAGAAAGTGGCTCTGGTGCATACAAACGCTGAAGATCGTGCTCGTGCCCTTCTTCATAAGGTCAAGGATTTGCTGCCGGATAAGAGTACCAACATACCGATCGAAGAAATTACTCCTGTCATCGGCGCGCATGTTGGAACGGGCGTTTTAGGTTTCGTTTGCATTTCAAAGAACTATCGGAGGCCAATATGATGTCCTTATTTGAAATCTACGGCATCGCTTTTCTCGTCATTTTCGGTCTGATGACCCTGCTCTGGATCATCAGCCTGCTGCTCAAAAACTCGAGCATCGTGGATATTTTCTGGGGCGCCGGATTTGTGATCAGCGGTTGGATGTACTATGCCCTCACCCCCGATGGTTTCCAGGCTCGAAAAATTCTGCTCATGATCCTGACCACGATCTGGGGCTTGCGGCTTTCGCTTTATATCCTTTATCGCAACTGGGGCAAAGGTGAGGACTATCGCTATCAGGTCTGGCGAAAGGAAGCGGGTGCAGCCTGGTGGTGGCGCAGTTTCTTCAAGGTTTTTCTGCTGCAAGGTATTTTGATGTGGATCATCTCCGTGCCACATTTAGCTGCGCAGCTCCCCTCCACACCGGAACGGTTAAATCCCCTCGACATTATCGGAGCCGCGGTCTGGGTGATCGGCTTTTTCTTCGAGGCCTTCGGCGACCTGCAATTAGCGGTTTTCAAAGCCAAGCCTGGCAACAAGGGCAAAGTCATGGACCGTGGCGTCTGGCGCTTTACACGCCATCCCAATTACTTTGGCGACTCGGCCCAGTGGTGGGGATACTATATTATTGCGGCTGCGGCTGGTGGCTGGTGGACGGTGTTCAGCCCAATCCTCATGACGCTTTTCCTCCTGCGCGTTTCTGGGGTAACATTGTTGGAAAAAAACATGTCCACTCGTCCGGGTTATAAAGAATACATTGAATCGACCAGTGCATTTATCCCCTGGTTCCCGAAAAAGAAATAAGCATAATAGAAAATGGAGACACCTATGAAACTCGCAAAAGCAATTTCACTCCTCGGCCTGCTCGCGATGACCGGGATCCTGATCTACGGCTTTACCGTCGGTGACTTCAGCAACGAAGGCGCCAAGTTACTTGCCATGCCTTGGGGTATCGTCTCAATGGTGGACCTGTACGTTGGCTTCACCCTCTTCTCCTGCTGGATCGTTTACCGTGAGAAGGCGGTCCTACCATCCATCATCTGGGTGGTGTTGATGATGGTTCTTGGCTTCTTCACTGGAGCACTTTACACGTTCGTCGCCTTGCAAACCAGCGGCGGCGATTGGCGCCGTTTCTGGATGGGCAAACGAGCCTAAGAGGATATGGAATGACACAACCGAAGAAAGTATTCTGGCTGATTATCAATCTACTCGGTGGGAGCGCTGTGATCGGAAGCTACATCTGGGGCTTTCAAGCCATCCCGAAAGCAGCTACTGTTCTCTGGGGCGGTGTCCCTGCGGGTATCCAGCCCTTCTACACGGCTGGGATGATCCTGGCTGCGATCGGTTACTTTGCTTTCTCATATTTCCTCCTCCGTTCGAACCAGGACGAGGTCAGGGTGGCCGGCCGGTTCGGCTTCGGGATCTTCAATGCCATTTTTCTGCTGATCCTGGTTCCATCGGCTTTCTGGTTGCCGCTCACCTTGCTGGCTGTCGAGCAAGCCTCAGTATTGGTTGTGTGGCTTGTGCGCATGGACCTGGCCCTGGTGGCGATAGGGGCTCTCGGGCTTCTGCTTGCTCTTATGAACATCCAGCCGCGAAATCCCAAATGGATGCAGCGAATTGCGGTGCTGGGGGCTGTGGCTTTCTGCTTTCAGACTGTTATCCTGGATGCAATTGTCTGGTCTTCCAGCTTTCGGGTAGGGTGATATTCTACATAGGGAGGAATGCTTGAAATGGATCAATTGGATGGAAAAGTCGCCATCATTACCGGAGCCAGCCGCGGATTGGGGAAAGCCATCGCCCAAGCATTCGCCCGCGAAGGAGTGAAAGTGATCCTCTCCGGGCGTACAGCAAAGGATATCGAGCAGAATGCCGCGGAGCTTCGCGAGCAGGGGCTGGATGCTGTCGCATTCCCTTGCGATGTTTCGGACCCGCAGCAGGTTGACGCCCTCGCGTGCTTCGCGCTGGAAAAATACGGCGCATTCGATATTTGGGTCAACAATGCCGGGATCGCCGGTCCCTATGGCTCAACCCTGGACTTGACTACAGAGGACTTTCTGAGTGTGTTGCGCACGAACATGTTCGGCGTTTACCATGGTTCGGTCATTGCCATGCGCCATTTCTTGCCGCGGAAATCGGGCAAGTTGATCAATATCCTCGGCGCGGGTTCGCGTGGCCCGGTGGCGAATCAAAATGCCTACGGTTCGACAAAAGCCTGGATCCGTGTCTTCACCTTAGCGCTTGCCAAGGAGTACAAGGACAGCGGGGTAGGGGTATTTGCCTTCCAGCCTGGATTGATGGACACCGATTTGCTGACGGAGATTATTACATTCGAGCCGTTTGAAAAACGCCTCACCGGATTTATGCCAATTCTCATCCGCGCCGCCGGGAAAAAGCCTGAGGTCGCCGCACGCAAAGCACTCTGGTTGGCATCCTCTGCCACGGACGGCAAAACCGGACTTGAGGTCCGGGTTGGTTCAAGCCTGGACTTCTTCATTGGTTTTTTGCGTGAAGGTCTGCGTAGCCTATTCCGCTTGCCGGTCCGTAAGATCGACCTGAATGTTAAAATCATCCCCTCGGCTTTTGAACCTTTGGAAAAATCAAAATAGGTTATGAGGAAATCATGAAAACGGCTCGTTTGATCAATATCTTTATCGTGGTCTTTGTGGATTTGCTTGGCTTCAGCTTAATCCTGCCTCTGCTGCCATACTACGCAGAAAATTTTGGAGCCACCCCAACCATCATTGGCCTGCTGACTGCTTCTTATGCCGCCGCCACATTGATCGGGGCGCCTCTGATGGGCCGCCTCTCGGACCGGTTCGGTCGCCGTCCCATTTTGCTGGCCAGCGTTGCCGGTACCTTTATTGGGTTCCTCTTCCTTGGCCTTGCTGAACCAATCGGGCGCGGCCTGGCGAGTCTATTCGCTCCTGCTTCTGTCAACGCATTTATCATCGGCACTTTGTTCTTCAGCCGGTTGGTGGACGGGTTGACTGGCGGCAATATCACCGTGGCGCAAGCTTATATTTCGGACATCACCGACGAAAAGAACCGCGCCAAGGGATTGGGCTTGATCGGCGCGGCGTTTGGACTTGGCTTCATTATTGGACCAGCAGTCGGAGGTTTACTGAGTCAAATTGGTTACAGCGTTCCAGCATTTGTCGCTGCCGGGCTGTCGTTCCTGAACCTATTCTCAATCTTCTTCTTCCTGCCCGAGTCGCTCACCGGCGAACGCCGCGCAGCACTTGCCGTCCAGCAACGCCCACCGTTCACGCTCAAGGCGTTGATCGTCGCGCTCGAGCGTCCCAAGGTGGGTCCGCTGCTCCAAGTTCGGTTTTTCTTCAGCCTGGCTTTCGCGATGTTCCAGTCCATCTTTGCGCTCTATGCTGCAACCAAACTTCAACTCACCACACAGACTACCGGCTTTGTGCTGGCTTACGTTGGGCTGCTTTCAGTGCTAATGCAAGGGGTAGGGATTGGTTTTGTTACCAAGCGCTTTAGCGAAAATTCCATTATCATCACCGGCCTATGGCTGATGGTGATCGGTCTCGCAGGTTGGGCGATCACCCCAAACCTGCCGGTTCTGTTAGTCGTTATGCTCCCTCTCGCCCTCGGCGGTGGCACCTTGAACACAGTTCTCAATAGCGCGACCACCAAGGCCGTTTCTCGGGAAGAGATCGGTGGCATGCTCGGCATTTCGGCCTCACTCGAAAGCGTCACGCGCGTCATCGCTCCCTCGGTCGGCGGTTTCCTACTTGGAACTGTGGGAGCGTGGGCGCCCGGTGTGGTCAGTGCCGCGTTGGTGCTCTGGTCAGTCTGGTTAGCTTATCGTCGCATCATCCTCATTCAAAAGCTGAATCCCCCTACCATTCCAGAGGTGAACAATGGCCAATAATAAACGCTTCCCTGTCTGGTCTCGTATCCTGCTTGCCATCTTAGGACTGCTGGCGGTCATTGTAATCGGCTTTGTTGCCTGGGGCGAGACTCCCGCCAAACCTATGCCCGAAACCTTGTCCGCGCTCCAGTCTGATCCACAGGTGACGGTTACGACTGGCAAGTGGTTGGTCTTTACTCCAGTCGCCGTGCAACCTGAAACCGGCTTTATCATTTATCCCGGTGGTCGCGTGGATTATCGCGCCTATGCGCCACTTGCACGTGCCATTGCTGAAGAAGGTTATCTCGTGGTTATTGTCCACATGCCGCTCAATTTGGCGGTATTTGATTCTAGTGCGGCCGCGCATGTGGTTGCGGCGAATCCCATGATCAAGCATTGGGCCGTTGGCGGACATTCCCTTGGCGGCGCGATGGCAGCGAATTTTGTTTACACTCATCCCGGTGCGATGCAAGGGCTTGTGCTTTGGGCGGCGTACCCTGCCTCGAACAACGATCTCAGCAATTCACCGATTCAAGCGCTTTCGATCTCCGGAACGCGCGATGGTCTTTCTACGCCGGAGAAGATCGCGGCATCCGTACCTCTTCTCCCAAAGGATACAATCTTAGTTCCTATCGAAGGTGGGAACCATGCGCAGTTTGGCTGGTACGGTCCCCAATCGGGAGATAATCCCGCCTCGATATCACGCGAGGAACAGCAGAGCCAGGTCGTGAAAGCTACAGTCGAGTTCCTTACAATATTGAAGTAAAATTCCAACGGAGGTCAAAATGAAAAATATTCTTCGTCAAATTGCAGTTGGAGTGGCCGTTCTTGTAACACTTGTGGTGAACATCCTTGCAAACGTGCTGCCGATTAATGGGCTAAGCACCGGCGAAATCTCGGACAGATTTAATGTATATTTTGTCCCAGCCGGTTATGTATTCTCGATCTGGGGCATCATCTACATCGGCTTGATTGCATACGCGGTTTATCAAGCGCTGCCCTCTCAGCGCGAGAACCCGCGCCTGCAATCCACTGGTTGGTGGATCGTGTTGGGCGGATTGGCAAATAGCGTCTGGATTTTCCTCTGGCATTATGAACTGTTCGTCTGGACGCTGGTCGCGATGTTGACTTTGCTCACCACGCTGATCATCACTTACCTGCGGCTTGGCACAGGCCGGAGCTCGGTTTCGCGTTTAGAAACATGGGCAGTACGCGTACCATTCAGCATCTACCTCGGATGGATCAGCGTGGCCACGATTGCCAATGTCAGCGATGTGTTGGACTTTGTTGGCTGGGATCGCTTCGGTTACAGCGCCGGGTTGTGGATGATCCTCATCCTGGTAGTGGTGGTATTGCTGGCATCTGCGATGAACTATCTGCGTCGAGATGTGGGTTATGCCACGGTCATCCTATGGGCGCTTGCAGGGATCGCAGTCAAGTTCCCATCTCAGGGGATCATCACTACCGCAATTTGGGTGGCTTTCTTCCTTGTGCTGGCAACATTACTTGTTGCGCTATTCCTGGTAAAACCGCACAGGCAACGTTCATGAGACGTGTTGGGCGCGTTCTCCTGATCGTCCTCACGGCCTTATTGGTGCTCGTACTGGTAGGCCCATTCCTTGTCCCGGTCCCGCCTGCGCCGGGGACAGTACCTCCGCAACAACTGGCTGACCCGGACAGCCACTTTGTCGAGATCAACGACCTGATGGTGCATTACAAGACGCTGGGGCAAGGCGCGCCGTATTTCATTCTCCTGCATGGTTTCGGCGCGAGCCTGTTCTCTTGGCACGCGGTGATGGAGCCTCTCAGCCAGCATGGGACGGTCATTGCTTACGACCGCCCAGCGTTCGGCCTTACTGAACGACCGGTGACATGGACTGGAGAAAATCCATACAGCTCTGAAGCAAACGTGGCACTGCTGCTTGGCTTGATGGACCACTTCAGGATTGATAAAGCGATCCTGGTGGGTAACTCGGCAGGTGGAACCGTGTCCATGCAGTTCGCGTTGGCGTATCCGGACCGTGTGCAGGCGCTCATCCTGGTTGACCCGGCGGTGTATGAAGGAGGCGGCAGCCCTTCTTGGGTGCGCATTCTCGGCAAGACGCCGCAGATGCAGCATCTCGGTCCGTTGTTCGTGCGTTCGATCCAAAAAAGCGGATTGGACCTGATCCGCACTGCCTGGCATGACCCGGCGAAGATCACGCAGGAAACCTGGGATGGTTATACCCAGCCACTCAAAGCTCATAACTGGGACCGCGCCCTTTGGGATTTCACCATGGCGAGTCATGGCGCCGGCCTTACTGACCACCTCAAAGATTTCGCGCTGCCCATACTGGTCATTACAGGCGACGACGACCGTATCGTGCCAACCGCGAACAGTATCCGGCTGGCAGGCGAGCTGCCGGGTGCGCAACTGGTCGTTATTGCTGATGCCGGCCATGTACCTCACGAGGAACAGCCATCTGCGTTTATGCAAGCAGTGGAAGAGTTCTTACACGAAATCCAGTAGAGTATTACAGGAGACAACGATGAAACGCACTACCCTCAATATATTAATGCTAGTAGTTATCATGGTCAGCGCTTGCAGTAAAGCGCCTGCAGCCACTCCGGCGCCAACGGCAGCCCCAGCCACCTCGGCGCCGCCGGCTGCAACTGAGCCACCAACCGCCGGCTCCAATCAAGTCTCAGCCAACGGTATCTCGCTGACCATCCCGGCCGGTCTTGGCACTGATATCACCGCAAGTATTGTTCCAGCCGTCCTGGAAGGACCGGGAGCCATGCCGGCGTATGTCGACATCAAGCTGCAAGGCTATCCGCTTTCCTATCCCCAGGAGGGAAATGAAGCTGAAATCCAGGTGATGCGCGCCACAGATTACATCAATGCCAATCCAGGCGGCGCGATTGCAATGAGCATGCTAAACGACCTCGTGTTTCACGACGCCCTGCTGACGGTGGAAAACGTCCCGACCACTGGCCTGGTCACTACCAACCTCAGTAAACTGTCCCTGCAAAATGTGGATGGGGTGCGCATGCTTTCCACCACCACGCGCATCGGGTTTATGGGGCCGATCGCCAACCCGATCATGGTCTACCGTTTTTATGGCGAAACTCAGGACAGGATGTGGTATGTCTTCATCAACCTACCGATCGCGACGAATTTCCTGCCTGCCAGCATGGAGACGGCGACTGCGCCCAATCCAGGCGATGAATATAAAGCCTACGTCAGCCAGATCGCCATGCAGCTCGAAGAAGCCGGGCAAAAGGACGCCATTTCCCCCACCCTGGCGCAGTTAGATGCCCTGGTTCAGTCGGTCAGGATAGACCCGGCCGTCCTGGCTAACCTGCCGACGGTTCCCCCACCTCCCCAAGCCGCAACACCTACCCCCACCACCAACCCTGCCGCGTGCAGCGATGCCGTCACATTTGTGAGCGATGTGACCATTCCCGATAACACCGTGGTTGGCTCAGGCGAGGCATTCACGAAGACGTGGAAGGTGAAGAACGCTGGCAATTGCACGTGGGATTCTGCTTATAAACTGGTCTTCATCCGCGGCGAGCAGATGGGCGGGACCTCCCCGGCGGATGTCATCTCCAGTTCTGTTCAGCCCGGTAACGAAATGGATCTGTCTGTTAAACTTAATGCCCCATCTACGAATGGAAGCCATTGGGGTGTTTGGCAGATATACAATGACGCTGGGAAGCCGGTACTAAAGGCCGACGGAAAACCCCAGGAACTGAGCGTCGTGATCAATATTACGAACGGTCGCGGCGGAAATGTGGTCAGCGTGCGCGGTTGGTCGTACACCTTTACCGGCACGAAGTGCAGCAATGCTGTCCAATATGAAATTACGGCGAGTATCAATACCGATGGCCCTGTGAACGTCAAATATACATGGAGCGTTACCAATGGTGTTCTTTCGGTGATCTCTCAGAATTACGTCTTTGACAGCGCCGGTAGCCTGGCAGTGCTCACACAGATTAACGCACCCTTCGCCGACCCGAAAGATGTTAAGGTCACATTGACGGCAAACGGCGTTTCGTCTTCGTTCACAATCTGCCCTTGACAAGCACTGGAAGTATCAATGCCCAGAATTCCCCTCAATGCTCCTGCACCGGAATTCGAGCTTGCCGACTATACCGGCAAGACGAACCGCCTGTCCGATTTCCGCGGGCAGAACGTGCTCCTGGTTTTCAACCGCGGCTTTATGTGACCATTCTGCCGGGCGCACATGGCGCAGTTGCGCCAGGGCTTTGAGGAGTTCAAGAAGCGCGGAACGGTGATCCTGGTCGTCGGCCCGGAGAATACCGCATCCTTTGCAAAGTACTTCCGCGAAAACGACCTGCCGTTCACCGGTTTGCCTGACCCCACGCAAACGGTCTTGAAACGATACGGGCAAGAGATCAACCCTTTCAAACTCGGACGCATGCCCGCCCAGGTGCTGGTGGATCGCGCTGGCATCGCTCGCTTTGTTCACTACGGGCACAGCATGTCCGATATTCCCCAAAACGCCGAGATTCTCGATTTGTTGGACGAGCTACAGAAGTAAAAATCACCTAAAATAAATAAGAACGGCGCATCGAAAGATGCGCCGTTCTTGTAATGCCGCGCCCACGGTTCATCTGCTGCGATTACGCAGGAAAGTCGGAATATCCAGTTCATCCGTATTGTAGGTCTGCGGACGGAATTCGCCGTTGTTGGAAACGCCGTTCTGTGCTTCCACGATGGCTGGTTCCGTGGGGCGCAACACCTGCCGCGCATCGGTGTGGGTTGCTGGCCGCGCCGCGTTGACGATGCGGCGCGGCATTCCGGTGCGCTCGAAACCGGTGGCGATCACCGTAATGCGGATCTCGTCGGACATATTCGGGTCAATGACCGCGCCGAAGATCAGATTCACATCCGGGTGGGTCGTCTCACGAATCAGCGCCGCGGCCTGGTTGACCTCGAAGAGCGTCATGTTCGGGCCGCCGGTTACGTTAAAGAGCACACCACGCGCGCCGTCAATCGTGATATCGAGCAGTTTGCTTGATATGGCTTGATCGGCGGCGATCCGGGCGCGGTCCTCGCCGGAAGCCCTGCCCACGGCCATCAGTGCGGCGCCGCCTTCGGCCATGATGGCGCGCACGTCGGCAAAATCGAGATTGATCAGTCCGGGGACGGTAATCAGCTCCGAGATACCCTGGATGCCCTGGCGCAGAACATCATCGGCCATTTTGAAGGATTCTTGCAGGCTGGCGCGCTTATCCACGATCTGTAGCAGGCGGTCATTGGGAATGACGATGAGCGTATCGGCGTGTTCCTTGAGCTTGGTCATGCCCGATTCTGCCGAATTCATGCGCTTGCTGCCCTCGAAGGTGAACGGCCGGGTGACCACGCCCAGGGTCAGCGCACCAAGCTCACGGGAGATCTGCGCCACGATGGGGGCCGCGCCGGTGCCGGTACCGCCGCCAAGACCTGCGGTGACGAAGACCATATCCGCGCCTTTCAGCACGTTGTACAAGTCATCCGCAGATTCCTCCGCAGCCTTGCGCCCGACTTCGGGGTCGCCTCCTGCGCCCAAGCCGCGTGTCAGCTTGTCGCCGAGGCGGACGCGCATTGGCGCCTTGGAAAGGAGCAGCGCTTGCGCGTCGGTGTTGGCAGCGATGAATTCCACGCCTTGGATGCCTTCCTCGATCATCCGGTTGATGGCGTTTTGACCGCCGCCGCCCACGCCAATAACCTTGATGCGGGCGAATGTTTCTGCTTTATCCTGTCTTGCGTCCATTTGTGCCTCCTGAATTGGTAAATGTGGTTTCGATTTGATAGTCGGATAGTTATTGTTGTTCAGAGTGTAGTTGTGCTCATGCCGCTTGTTGTTCAACTGCTCTCGAACAAGGGAAGCGCGACTCACTGCCTGCTTTATCATGGGAGTAATCGCTTTAACAGATCTTTGACGGGTTCCATGTTCACAGTCACGCGACTCTCTCCTTTCTGGCGGCGATGCCCAGGACCTCGTGCTACGGGCAGACCTTCCTCCTGCATGGAAACCGCCCAATGCAGCAGCCCAACACTGGTGGAATAGGCAGGCGACGATAGCTTATCTACCAGGCCGACCAGGTTTTCCGGCTTTGCGGTGCGGACAGGCAACCCCAACACTTGGTTGGCTAACTGGCGGATACCAGGCAGGTTGCTTGTACCTCCGGTCAGCACCATGCCAGCGGGCAGTAGCCCATCATAACCACTGCGTTTGATCTCCTGCATCGCCAGCAGGAAGATCTCTTCGACGCGCGCTTCGATGATGTGCGCCAGCTCCTGGCGGTTGATCTGCGCTGGCTGTTCCTCCCCAAAGGGACGGACCGTGAAATGCTCTTCGCTGCCGACGCCGGACTTCAAGGCGAATCCATATTGCTTCTTAACTTCCTCAGCCTGCGGGATGGGGAGACGCAACCCGTGGACAATGTCGGCTGTGATGTGGTTGCCACCTACAGCTAACACCATGGTGTGCCAGATATTGCCATCCACGTAGATGGCTAGGTCAGTGGTGCCACCACCGATGTCACAAACAGCCACGCCCATCTGACGTTCGGTATCTGTCAACACCACTTCGCCGGAGGCTAGCGGGTTCAATACGAACTGGATCACTTCGACGCCCGCCGCGCCAACGCACTTACGCAGGTTTTCGGCGGTGGCTGCTGCGGCAGTGATAATGTGCGCCTCTACCTCCAGGCGGAATCCGTGCATCCCAATGGGGGCATTGATGCCATCCTGCCCGTCTACAGTGAAGCCGCGTTGGATGATGTGGATGATCTCGCGGTTGTACGGAATTGCAACTGCACGAGCAGCGTCGAGAGCGCGGGCGATATCGTACTCGTCAATTACCTCGCCGGAGATTCCCACCACTCCACGGCTGTTGATCGAGGCCACGTGCGCCCCGGCCAGGCTGACAAGTGCAGAATTGATTTCCACCCCGGATGTCTGCTCGGCCTTTTCCACCGAGCGGACGATGGCTTGAGCCGCCGCCTCCAAGTCTACGATTACGCCCTTCTTGATACCTTCCGAAGGTTCGATGCCCACGCCTAAGATGCGGATGGCCTTTTCCTCCTGCCGTCCAACCAGGGTGCAGACTTTAGTGGTGCCTACGTCAATTCCAACAACAATATCGTCCATAGTTTCTTCTTCTTTTCGAATCAGGGAACGAACTCCCGTTATGCCGGCGACAAGCTGCCGGATTCTAAAATTTGTGGGTTATCTATAAACCGGATGCTCCGGGTCAGCCACACTAATGAGTGTGGGGTGGATGCCCTGGCTGACGAGCGTTGTCACAATGGCTTGGTATACCGTTAATTTCGCCGGAAGGTCGCCCGGCTCCTGCCCGAAGAAGACCTGCCAGCCTTGCACGTCATCCCAGCCCATACCGTAAGTTGTGTTGTAGCGCAACGCTCCGCCTGCAGGAGCGGATGAAGATAAGTTGATGAAAGCCTGCACCATGGCTGAGGTCATGAAGGGTACCTTTTGGTCCATAGCCTGACGAAAGTCGAGTTGGAGCGGTTTGGCGTTGCTCTCCGCTAACACTTTGAGCAGCTTCAGAGACTCACCGCGCGAGGGAATAACAAGGCCATCCTTGTCAATCCAGACAACGACTCCATCCTGGTACCAACCGAGAACAGGCGTCCGCTCCGCTACGTTAACGATGATCCGGTTCGGGAAAGCCACATGCACTTCCGCGCTGGCCAGGTCCGGGTAACCCTTCAACAGGCTTGCTGCAACCTGCGCTGGGGCGGCAAAGAAGATCGGCTTGCCAACAATGCCCAGCGCGTTGCTGATTTCGTTCGTGCCCAGACGCTCGTTGCCGCTGACCTCGGCTGCTTCCACTTTGAACGTGGAGGTGGAGAGCAAGGCGTAGAGGCTGAAGAGCAGGACGGTGCACAGGATAGCAGAGACAAGCCGCGGTCCGGGCTGCGGCAGGACGATGCCTGGGGCGCGTACATCTGTCCGCCCCATCGTGAAAGCGATATCGTAGCGCTGGCGGGATTTCTTCATTCCAGGCTTGGGCTTTTTGCCTTGCGGGGTGCGCGTCTGCTTGTGCGGGCGGGGTGCAACAGGCTGGAATACCGTCTCTGGGCGGTAGACGGTCTTTTTTGTCAGCGACACCCGGCGGGTTGTCTGCTGCAACCGCCGAGCGCGGACGCGCTCGGCATGAGAAAGGTTCTGCGTTGTGCGGTTCATACGGTTCTCCGGAAGCGTCGTTCGGTGCGGTCGCGCTCAGACTTGCGTTCGAGCGCTAAATCGATCAATCGGTCCACAAGCTTGGCATAGGGCATGTCCGAAGCGTCCCACAACTTAGGATACATGCTTATGCTGGTAAAGCCAGGGATAGTATTGACCTCATTTAGGAATATTTCGCAGGTCATTTTGTCTACAAAGAAGTCCACGCGCGCCATGCCAGCGCAGTCGATCGCTTTATAGGCAGCCACGGCCATCTGGCGGACCTTCTCGGTAACCTCGCTGGGGAGGGGGGCAGGGATGAGCAAGCCGGAAGTGCCGTCCACGTACTTGGCTTCGTAAGAATAGAACTCGCGGCTCGGCAGGATTTCTCCCGGAACCGAAGCCAGCGGTGCGTCGTTACCCAGCACGCTGACCTCAACCTCGCGGGCGTTCACACCACGTTCCACCAGCACGCGGCGGTCGTAGGCTGCAGCTTCGAGCAAGCCTTCGCCAAGATCGGCTCGATTATTGCATTTGGTGATGCCCACCGATGAGCCGAGATTGGCCGGCTTCACGAAGAGTGGGTAGGAGGCAACTTTCTCGGCCTTGCGAATGACAGCATCCAAATCCTTCTCGATCTCGCTGCGCATCACGAGAACGGATTCGACAGTAGGGATGCCATTCGCGCGCATTACATCCTTGAAGATACCTTTATCCATGCCGACTGATGAGCCGGTCACACCTGCGCCGACATAAGCAAGGTCGGCCATCTCCAACATGCCTTGCAGCGTGCCGTCTTCTCCGTAAGTACCGTGCAAAATTGGGAAGACCACATCAATGTCGGTGATGTGTTCAAGAGTGGCTCCATGCTGTAAATTCTTTATCGCGTAGAGGCCAGGTTTGGATGGGTCTGGCAGGATGGTGCAGGGAGTTAGCCCGTCCATGCTTTCGCTCTCTAGCTTTGCCCGTGCATCTGCGCCGGTCAACCAAGCGCCCTCATGCGTGATGCCAACTTGGAAAACTTCGTACTTGTTAAGGTCCAGCACCGCAAGCACTGATTTCGCGGAAACGAGGGATACCTCGTGCTCGCCTGAGCGGCCGCCGAAGAGCGTAACGATCTTTAGTTTTTGGGTGGCGTCTGTTGTTTTCATTGCGATTACTCTCAATTCACTACTTTCTGTTCACCATTCACCTACCATTTCTATCTCCAACTCCAACTTCAAACCGAATTTCTCGAAAACCGTTCTTCTTGCTAACTCGATCAATGCTTTCATGTCATTGGCATTTGCTTGACCAAGGTTGATGAAAAAGTTGGCATGGATGGAACTGATCTCGGCATTGCCGATGCGTTTGCCTTTCAGGCCGGCGGCATCGATCAAGCGCCCTGCAAAATCGCCCGGTGGATTCTTGAAAGTGGAGCCCATGCTTGCTCCTGGAGGTTGAGCGCCGCGACGGCGGGCAGAGAGACTCCGCATCTTGGCTTGGATGGTGCTCACCTCGCCGCGTTCCAACTTCAGAGTGGAGGCCAGGATGAGGACTGGCTGGGCTTCGCGCTTGAGCAGGCTGTTGCGGTAGCTGTATGCCATCTTCTCTACCGGCCAGGTCTCAAGCCCAAAGCTGCGGTGCAGGATTTCGATCGAACTCAGACTGCCGGCAATATCGCCGTCGAAGGCGCCGGCGTTGCCGTAGACTGCGCCGCCCAGAGTGCCGGGAATGGTCGAAGCCCACTCCAATCCGCTCAATCCCAAGCGCCCTGCCCGCTGGGCAATTGTATTGAGCATCGCGCCCGATTCAGCGCGCACACTCGGTGGATCGGTCTTGACGTCAAAGCGCACCAACCGCGCCCGATTAACGATCGCTACGCCGCGCAAGCCCTTATCGCCGACCAGCACGTTCGTCCCACCTCCTAAGAGGATGAAGGGTACACCCATTTGCCAAAGCTGCTTCACAGTGGTGACCAGTTCCTCAGCGGTGCGGACAAAGAGCAGTGCATCGCATGGGCCGCCGATACGCGCCGAGGTATAGCCTGAGAGGGGCGCATTTTCTTGCAGCCGGTCGCTGAATAGTTGGCGCAGGGTGGAGAGGGTGGCAGGATTCATAGGTGGCGAGTAGTGACGACTTTATCGTTGCTCAAACTGAAGTCTGTTACGTAGATATCAATTGTTCTCGAAATACTCGATCAATCGCAACACGATGGCGAGCATTTCCGGCGTGGCTTTACGTGTCAGTTGCCCGGCGCGCGGCTGCTTCTTTTCCATTGCCAGCGACGGCGCTTTAACCGTGGCTGGTTTGAGCTTTAACGTGGCAGACATGCTGCTTTCGTATACGTACTTTTTCTCAGGCATAAGCACCTCAATTGGCTTGCATGTGCGCCAGCACTTGCGTACTGACCTGGTCGGCATCGCCGGCGGAAAGTACCAACAGCACATCGCCGGGTTGGGTATGGGATAGAAGATAATCGCTCACTGCGGGTAGGCTTGCAATGAACATCGCCTTAGGGTGGGGCATGGCTTGCACCACCTGCGCGGCGGAAAAAGCCTGCTTCGCTTCGCGGGCAGCGTAAACCTCGGTAACGATCACGCGGTCGGCATCGCCGAAAGCTTGGGTGAAGGCGTTGAATAGCGTCTGCGTGCGCGAATAAGTATGTGGTTGCCAGATAGCCCAAATGCGCCGTCCGGCGTAACGAGAACGTGCTGCAGCAAGAGTAGCCCGGATTTCTGTTGGATGATGGGCGTAATCGTCAATGATGGTGACGCCATTCACTTCGCCGCGCATCTCAAACCTGCGTCCCGTTCCTGTGAACCGGGCCAATGCCTCAGCAGCCATCTCCAGCGAGAGGCCGAGCAAACTAGCAACGGTCAGCGCGGCGAGGGCGTTCAGGACGTTATGACGGCCAGGAACTTGGAGAGTGACGAGAGACGAGTGACGAGTGACTTGCGCCTCGAAGGAGAAGCCGCCTTTGTCGTTGGCTTTCACATTCTTTGCCTGTGCCCACTGATCACTGTTGACTGATAGCTGTTCACTATATACTGAACACTGATCACTGATCCCATACGCCACCATTTTCCTGCCAGCCTTCCTGGCTTCTGCCAACAAAGCAGCCGAACCGGCATCTTCTGCACAGGCAACCAGAACGCCATCCGCAGGCAGGAGCTTCATGAACTCCACGAAAGCTGCTTGGAAATCGGCCGGGGTAGGGTAGCAATCGGGATGATCGTGTTCAATGTTGGTGACCACTTCGATTACCGGTTGCAGGCCAAGGAACATGTGGTCGTATTCATCAGCTTCAATGACAAAGGTTTGCCCTTTGCCGGCGTGGGCGTTGACGCCCAGGTTCGCCAACACACCACCAATAATGAAGGAAGGCTCCTGCCCAAGCTCGGTCAGCAGCCAGGCGATCATGGCGGTGGTAGTGGTCTTGCCGTGCGTGCCGGCCACAGCGATGCCGGTCTTACCCTTCATTAAGCGACCAAGAAAATCTGCTCGCTTCAGCACCGGGATGCCGGCTTTTCGTGCGGCGAGCACTTCGGGGTTGTCGTCCGCGATGGCAGAGGAGCGCACCACCACATCCGCGCTGCCGATATTGCCCGGGTTATGGCCGATGTTGATAATTACACCAGCAAGCCTCAGGTCGCGTGCGAATGGTGAATCGGCGCGGTCCGAGCCGGTCACCGAATATCCCATCTCTTTCAAGAGACGGGCGATGGCCGAAAGCCCGCTTCCACCAATGCCAACGAAGTGAATGTGTTCCATTTCCTAGATAAAGACGATGATGACGAATGCAAATGCCACAACAACGGCAATGTAGATGCCCGGTGTACCGAGCAGGTGGGGCGCCATGTAATTGAGCATGGCGTTGGCTTGTTTGGCAAGGTCACCGGCTGGGGCGGCGACAAATGAGAAGGGATAGTCGGAATTTGCCAGGTAAAACCAGATTGAGCCGGCGATCAGGTAGCCATTGATCGCGCCGATGACCGCGCCGAGAATGGCGTGTTCCAATTTCTCGCGGGTCATCTTTGGAGCGAGGCGGGCTACATTCGGTGATTGATAACCAAAGAAAACCAACCCAAAAAGGATGATCGCGCGCATGGAAAAGAGTATCGAACCTTTTGCCGGTACCAGGCTATCTTTGATAAATGGAACGTAGCGTTCCAACAAGGTTGTAAAAGCCAGCGCCAGGACGACGCTGCAGGTGACCAGGATTTCCTTGGCCCAGCCGCGCATTCCTCCGATAATAGCGAAGAGGATGACGTACATCCAGAAGATGACCACGATACTAACCACTGTCTCAACTCCTCTCAATGGCCAGGGCGAGTAGTTGACGGCCGATCTCAGCAGCGGCCTGCGGGTGGGACAATCGCCTCATCGCCATACGCATGGATTCCAGCTTGCTGGGGTTCACCAGAAGATCATTCACCGTGGGTATGAGTTTCTCGGTCAACTGTGCATCTTCGATTACAACCGCTGCGCCTCGGTCGGCAAGATAACTGGCGTTCACTTTTTGGTAGCGCCAAGCGTGTGGATAAGGGACAAGAATAGCGGGCAGGCCAAAGAGCGGAAGTTCGCCTAGTGTGGAAGCGCCGGCGCGCGTGATCGCCAGATCGGCGGCGGCGAGCGCTGCGCCCATTTCCTCGTGCAAGTAGGGAAAGGCGTGATAGCGGGCGGATTGTGTCTTGGGAAGGTTCACGCTGGAAGCCTGTACATCTGGCCAATCCAGCTCGCCGCTGATGTGAACAATTTGCGCCAATTCCAGAAGGGTGGGCAGGCTTTCTAACACGGCGGTGTTGATTGAGCGTGCGCCTTTGCTGCCTCCAAAGACAAGTATCATTGGCAGGTCATCGCTGATGCCAAGGTGCTTGCGAGCATCTGAGCGTGTCCATTTGGTGAGGCCAGCACGGGTTGGGTAGCCAGTCACTACGGTGTGGGCGCGAGGTGAGAAGTATTGGCGCGAATCCGATGCGGTTAAGGCGATGCATTTGGCGAAGCGCGCCAAAGCTTTGAGCGCCAACCCCGGTTCGATATCCGGCACGTATAGTAAGGAAGGGATCTTCCACCCGGCAAGCACCACCGGGACGCCCGCGTAGCCGCCAGTGAATAGCATCACGTCTGGCTTGAACTCGTGCAGGATGCGGCGCGCTGCGTAAACACCGCGTGCCAACTGCCCCAAGTTGCCGGGCAATTGCCGCAGGTTAACGCCATGCACTCCCGCCGCCGGTATGGCGCGGAACGGGACGCCTGCACGCTCAACCAGTGTTGCTTCCATGCCGCCTTCGCCTCCGATCCAAAGAACGTCGGACGTTTGACGTTGAACGTTCAACGCCTCAAGAACGGCGAGCGCGGGGTACACGCCGCCGCCGGTTCCGCCGGCGCTGATCAACAGTTGCACCGAAAAACCTCCATTCCTCGGCGACCGGACCGTTCGCATTGGTCTGCCGGGAGATATTCAGGAGAATGGCAATCGCAATCACATTCACGAGAAGGTTAGAGCCTCCTTGACTGATGAAGGGCAACGCGTTACCGGCCTCAGGCAACAGGCCGGTTATCCCGCCCATGTTCAAGAATGCTTCGATGACGATCCAAAATGTCAGGCCGGCCGCCAGAAGCATCCCCAGCGAATCCGGGGCTTTGGATGCGATCTTCAACCCGCGATACAGCAGCAGGCCATAAAGGCCGACGGTGATGAGCGCGCCGAACAAGCCAAGCTCCTCCACGATCACAGCAAAGATGCTGTCGGTCATCGCCATGGGCAAGCCAGCTGTTTTCATGTGGGCTTTGCCGAGCCCTACGCCAAACCAGCCACCGTTCACGATGCCGCCCAATGAAAGCAGCACTTGGTAATCGGAATTGACCGGGTTCTGAAGGCCGGCAACATAAGGATCGATGCGCTGCCTCCCGCTGGCGGTGAATTTTGCTACCAGGATGCCAGCCACCAATGCTGCCGCCATGAAGATAACGAACTGCCGTAAGTCGCCGCCTGCCAGGAAGAAGAGCAATCCGCCAAGTAGGAAGACGGTGGCTGCAGCGCTGATATCCGGCTGACCTAAGATCAAACCGCCCACAATACCCAGAATGATAGCCATAGGGATCAATCCCAACTGAACATTTTGGAGATGTTCCCGTTTGCTGTAAAGCCAGACGGAGAGATAGATCACGATTGCCAGCTTGGCTAGCTCCGGAGGCTGGATAGACCCATTTGCTAGCAACCCATGTCTGCCTTCCGCGGTCGTATTGCCTGTTACCGCTGCAACAATCAATAGGCCAGCAGCGAGAGCCAATACCACGATAGCGTACTTGCGCCACAGGTGATAATCCATGCGGGCGATGAAGAATGCGATGCATATGCTGACAATCAAGATTATTGCCTGCTTTAGGATGATGTAAGTAGGCATATATTTGAATTCGGTCGGGAATTCAAAATTGACCGCATATACTGCCATGCTGGCCGAAGATAACATCAGTAGACCAAAAATTGCCAGAGCAATGGCGATGACGAGCAGCGGCAAATCGAAGTTCGCCAGCTTTGCCCGCCGCAGCGGGACCGAAGCGCCTTTTGCAGGCTGGTTTACGAAAGTTCCCACACCCATTTGCGAAACTCCTCTCCGCGTTGCTCGAAGTCGCTGAATTCGTCGAAACTTGTGCCGCCAGGCGAAAGCAGGACAACATCACCTGGTTGACTGACCTGCGCGGCCGCTTGGATTGCCTGTTTTAGATCCGGACATCGCGCCAGCGTTTGCATGCACCCGCATGGGCTGGTTGCTGCCAATGCCCTCTCGATCTTCGCCGCGGCCTCGCCAAACAAGACTACATGATCCACGCGCTGGTGGATGATGACGGCCAGTTCCTCCCAGGGCAGGTTCTTATCCCGACCGCCCAAGAGCAACACAAGTGGCTCATTGAAGGCGCGAATGGCGGCAATCGTCCTTTCCGGGGCGGTGGCTATCGAGTCGTTATACCAGCATACCCCGCGCCATTGCCGTACAAGCTCCAGCCGGTGCGCTACACCGCGGAAGCCGCGCACGCCCGCTCGGATCGCTTCCACCGGCAACCTTGCTGCTGCGGCAATCGCGCACGCCGCCTGGACATTGAGCCTGTTGTGGTCGCCGCGCAACTCGATTTCGGCCTCATCCAGCAACGCGGTCTCGCCATCTGCCGTGCGCCAGTAGATCATGCCATCGTGGACAAAAGTGCCGTAACTACCTGCTGACAATGGGCTGAAACCGAAGGTATAGAGAGCACCGTGTACCTTGTCCCGCAGGCTCCACGCGCCAGGATCGTCGCGACCCAAGACGGCGATATCCCGGTTCGACTGGAAAAGGAGGATGCGTGCTTTGGCGGCAGTATAGGCTTCCATCGTACCGTGCCGGTCAAGATGGTTGGGAGTGATATTCAGAATGACGGCGATGTTCGGTGACAAGGTCATCTGTTCCAGTTGGAAACTCGATATCTCAAGAATGGCGAGGTCATTGTGCGTCATCTCGTCCACGTAGTTGAGCAATGGGTCGCCGATGTTTCCGCCGACGAAAGATGAAGATGAAAGGGTTCCTTCATCTTTTATCTTTGCACTTTCATCTTTCTCTTTTGCCATTCTTCCTATCAATGTTGTCGTTGTCGTTTTGCCGGCCGAACCGGTGATGCCAATGGTGTGGCAGGGAACAACTTCCATGAAGATTTGTGTATCGTTGGTCAACGGGATGCTCCGCTTCAACGCCTCTACAGCGAGTGGATTGTTGAGCGGAACCCCTCCGGAAAGGCAAACCACGTCTGCGCTGTCGAGCAGGGTCAACGGATGTCCGCCGAACGCCCAAGTCACAGGTAGGTCGGCCAAGGCGGCGCGGGCAGCGACCAACGCCTCGGCGGGCTGGCGGTCGTTCAGGGTCACGCGCGCCCCGTGACGCGTCAGCCAGCGTGCCAGCGCCTGGCCCTGTCGAGCGGCGCCAATTACCAGTACACGTATGCCTTTCCAGTCAGTCTTCATACCATTGCCAGTCCGATGCCAATCATTGCACCGAGCAGGCCGATCAACCAAAATCGCTGAACAATCTGCGTCTCGCTCCAACCGAGCAACTCAAAGTGCAGGTGGATGGGTGCCATCTTGAAGAAACGGCCGCCTTTCGTTATCCTGAAATAGGCGATCTGGATGACGACGCTCAAGGCCTCGCTTACCGGTATCACTGCAATAAGCGGCAGTAGCGCCCATTGGCCGGTCATTAAGGCAACCACTGCCAAAGTCGCGCCAAGTGAGAGTGAGCCTGTATCGCCCATGATGAGCTGCGCCGGATGGACGTTGAACCAGAGGAAACCGAACAAGGCGCCGATCATCGTGAAGCAGAAACGGGCAACAAAAACCTGTCCCTGTAAAATGGCGATGCCTCCGTAAGCTGCGAAAGCGGTGGCGGCAATCAGCCCAGCCAGCCCATCCAGTCCATCGGTGAAATTGATGGCATTGGACATGCTAACGATAATGAAGGCAGCGATGGGAACGTACCAGAAGCCCAAGTGAAGTGTGAATGGTACACCCGGCAAGATGAGATCGGGGGCTTCAAGCTTGTATTTGAGCACCCAGGCGAGCACACCGGCCAGTACCCACTGGGCAATAAACTTCGTGCGGATGCGCATACCTTCGCCCTTGCGTTTGCCACGGATGCCTTCCCAGTCGTCAATCCCGCCCAGGACAGCGTAAGCGACAAGCGCCACCAGCGGCACCAGAACCGAGCGCCCCAGCAGCCGCATCCCGACCAACGCCACTGCATTGAGCAGTACGGTAACGATAAGCACGGGAATGAGGATCATCACGCCGCCCATTGTGGGCGTTCCCATCTTTACATAGTGTTGAGCCGGCTCTTCCACGCGGATCAACTTGCCGATCTTGAAATGGCGCAGGATACGCAGCAGCGGACTGCCCCAGATGACTGTCATCATGAAGCTTAAGGCAGCCAGGCCGATGGCCATCGTGGAGTCGTTCATGCCTGAGCCTCCAGAGCAGCGACGATGCGATCCATGCGCACGCCATGCGAACCCTTGATCAAGACGACATCCTTCTTGGTAAGATGATTGCGTAGCCACTCGATAGCTGGTTCGGTGCCTTCGCACTCTACGATCTTGTTGGACTTCAGGCCGGCGCGCCGTGCTGCGGCTGCGATCATCTGTCCACGTTCGCCGACCGTCACCAGCCTCTCAGTAACCTGCGCAGCGCGCACGCCAACCATCTCGTGTCCCTGTCGTTCGTATGGACCTAATTCCAACATGTCGCCGAGCACAGCCACTTTGCGGCCATCCAGTTCGGCAAGCAAGCCGAGGGCTGCCAGAGTGGATTCGGGCGAAGCATTGTACGTGTCGTCTATAAGCAAGGCGCCGCTTTGGCTGCGCATGGCAACTAGTCGAAGCTGCGTGTAGCCAGATTGTAATCCGTTCGTGATTTCCTGCCAGTTCAAACCATCCACAATGCCAACGGCCGCTCCACGCAGTGCGGTCAGTACAGAGTGCTGGCCAATCATCGGCATGCGCACATCAATGGTTTCCTTACAGTAGTGTAGTCGGAAGTGGATGCCGTCTAGCCCCCGGCTTTCCACTTGGTCAGCCCATAGGTCAGCTTCGGGTGTGAGACCATAGAAGAACGGACGCGCAGAGGTCTTTTCAGCCATTGGGCGAACGAGCAGGTTGTCGTAGTTCAGTATCGCTACGCCCTCTGGCGCGGCGGGGAGAGCTTGCACCAGTTCGGTCTTGCCTCGTACGATGGCTTCCTGCGAACCGGCGCGCTCTGCATGGACGGTGCCGATATTCGTAACCACACCGATCTGCGGGCGGGCAATCTCGCATAGGAAGGTGATCTCGCCTGGGATGTAGAAACCCATTTCCAGAACAGCGCGCTCATAGCCAGGGCCGAGCTGCAAGATGGTAAGTGGCAGGCCAATCTCGTTGTTCAAATTACCGGGATTTTTTAAGGTGCGGTAACGTTGACCCAACACTTCAGCAATCAGTTCTTTGGTGGTAGATTTGCCCACGCTGCCGGTGATGCCGACCACGCGCAGGTCAAGTTTGCTTCGCCAGAAGCGCGCGATCTGCTGCAAGGCTGCCAGCGAATTTTCCACGAGGATGCAGTAGGGTGACTCTAACCCGACAATGGCCGCGGGGTCGAAGCCGGCGCGCAGATCCAGAGTCGTAATTGGCTCAGAATGTTCTCGCTGGATGAGCGCTACAGAAGCCCCTCGCCGGAAAGCATCCGCCACATAAGCGTGACCATCGACTCGTTCGCCGAGAAGAGCGACGAATAGCGCTCCAGGAATAACCTGCCTGGAATCAACTGTCGCCTCGGTGACAACCGGCGTGGGAGTCGCGGGGCGGGTTTTCGTTAGCGCTTCGATTATGTCAGCAACAGTTGGCACTTCGTCCTCACGGAGTAGCGGTTTGCAGGCGGATATTGTCAGGAGGGATTCCCATCAACACGATGAGTTTTTCAACCACCTCCCGGAATACCGGCGCGGCGACCTTCGAAGCCCAAATGGCAGTGCGCGGTTTTTCGAGCCACACGTAGACCAGAAACTTAGGATCGTCAACCGGACCCCAGCCAACAAATGAAGCATTTGTCTCGTCGAGGTGCTCATAGTATGGCGGGATTTGTGCAGTGCCGGTCTTGCCGGCCAGACGATAACCAGGCACCAATGCCTCCGATGCCTCGTTTTCCAACGAATTGGCCAACATCTCGCTCAGTGTGTGCGCCGTTTCCGTTTTTATGGGAGTAGCTACTACTGATCGGGGTGTCTCCGTTTGTATTCCATTCTCGACAGTGGCGTACACGACATGCGGGTAGACCATCTTGCCTCCATTGGCGATCGCAGAAGCAGCCATGACCATCTGAATCGGCGTTGTGGATAAGCCTTGTCCAAATGAATGTGACGCCAGGTCAGGTTCCGTCCAAGGAATGACGGTATCTGAGGGGAGGCGCATTTGGCCAGGAGCCTCGCCGGCCAGGTCAATGCCGGTAGTATGGCCAATGCCGAATTTTTGCATGTAGGTGTAAAAGGAGTCTTTGCCCAACTTGTCTGCAATATATATAAAACAGGTATTGATTGAGTGCTGCAAGCAACCGGTCATATCCTGCAAGCCCCAAACGGTATTTTCCCAGTTGTGGAAATCAACGCCTCCATACAGTGTGATGCCGATGTCGAAAAAAGTGTCTTCCGGTTTGATCACTCCTGCATCCAGTGCTGCTGCCATGGTTAGGATTTTGAAGACGGAACCTGGCTCGTAATCTTTGCTGACTGCCGGATTTAGAGGATGCTCGATGGATAGGTTTTCTCCGTAATGGGCTTGGTCGTTCAGGCTCGGACGCGGAAAGGTAGCCATGGCAAGGATTTCGCCGGTTTGCGGATCCATGACTATGACCGTTCCGGATTCCGCTCCAGTGTCGTCGACAGCCTTATCCAGCACTCCCTCAACGGCGGCTTGAATCTCGCGCGTGAAGGTAAGAATCAAGCTGGTGCCGATAGGTGACTTTGGCAGATCTCTCAATAGGTCTGGTTCTGTTGATTGCCAGATGGTAACCGACTCGCCTGCTAACAAACTGTTGTATTTCTCTTCGACGCCAGAGAGCCCGACCTGATCCTCAGGTAGCACATAGCCGATCACATTTGATGCCAGGCTTCCCTCCGTATAGCTGCGCCGGTAGTGTTGCCTAAAATGCAACTGGTTAAGGTTGTGACCGTTCGACTCATTGGCTGTGTTTTTCTTCAAGTCCTTGAGATACTGCGCTTTATCCTCGGGGACATTATCGGCCAGGACAACGTATACTGAATAATCAAAGGGAGGATTTTCAATCTTGAAGATCGCTTCGGCATGAGTCATTCCCAGGTATTGGGCAGCCAGGGCAAGGTTATTTTCCTGGGCGATACGGTCAAATTCGCTCAAGTCCTTTAATACTTTTAAATCCACGCCGACTTCATATGCCGTCTGGTTGCCCGCAAGCAGGTGGCCTTTGTAATCATAGATTTCGCCGCGCTGTGGGTAGAGAGTTTCTTCCCATCCGTTCCACGGTTCAACTGCTGCCAGGATCTCTTGTGCCTGTACGCTGTGTTGCAGGTAAAAGACTTTGGCAGGAATGCTCAAGCCAATGAAGGCCAGCAGAATTTGTACTGTTAGGAAGCGCCAGGCAAGTGGATTTTTCATGGCTGACCTCCCACAAGTGGGGCGGTGGATTGTAACCTTTCGGCAAACCAGTCGAAGAGCGATTCGGTATATGCAGATGGTGTTATGTGTACGATCGGTTGTGGTCTTGCGGATGACAGGTCAATGGCTTCTCGGGTTGTATAGCCAGGAACGAACACGTATGTTATATCGCTAGGCATAACAGGCACATAACCCTCATTGCTGGCTCGCTTCGCCATCACTTCGGATGATGTCTGTTGGGCCAAAATCGTTTCCAAGTCAGCGTTTTCTTGCTCCCCGGCGTGAATGGAAGCCTCCAGGTTTTGAGTTTCACGCCATGCCCGGGTTGTGCGGCTTCTAATATCTATGTAACCAAATGCGACCAAGGAAATTACCACCAAAGCCAACATGCATAGTAGGAGCCACTGGAGTTGAACTCGCCATGGGGCCTGGCGATATTTATGAACGAATTGGGATATGTTGTTCATAATTCGTAAACCATTAATGAACTACCGACTATCGATTGAAAACTGGCAACTTTTCTGCCACTCTCAACTTGGCGCTGCGTGAGCGCGGGTTCTGCTGGATCTCCTCTGCCTCCGGTTGGATCGGATGTCGGGTGATCTCACGGATACTCGCTTTGTGCCCGCAGGTGCAGACAGGTTGGCGGGGTGGGCAGAGGCAATCGCGGCTTTCCTTGCGGAAGAACTCTTTCACCAGCCGATCCTCCAGTGAATGGAAACTGATGATCGCAACCCTTCCGCCGGGTGCCAGCGTCTGCACTACTTGTGGCAGGATGGTCTCAACGGCTTCCAGCTCCTGGTTGACGGCAATGCGGAGCGCTTGGAAGGTTTGGGTGGCTGGGTGGATTCGGGAGCGCTTCTCCCTGCAAGCCCTGGCGATGATCTCTGCCAGTGCTAAGGTGCCAGTTACTGGTCTCCTTTGGATGATCGCTTGCGCGATGCGTCGGGCAGCAGGTTCCTCCCCTAAGCGGTAGATCAGGTTGGCAAGCTCCGCTTCGGGAAGGTTGTTGACCAGCTCGGCGGCCGTCAGCGGGTTCGATGGGTCGAAGCGCATATCGAGTGGCCCATCTGCTTGGAAGGAGAAGCCGCGCTCCGGTGTATCAAACGCCATCGAGGAAGCGCCCAGGTCGAGCAGGATGCCATCCACAGCGCGCCATCTGAGACTTGCTAATTGCTCGGCCAGAGTCGTATAGGACGCCCTTACAAGACAGGCTCGCTCCCCGAAGGGAGCGAGTCGTTGGCGGGCTAGTTCAAGTGCTTGGGGGTCTACATCCAAGCCGAGGAGCAGACCATCGGGTGCGCTGGAGTCTAGAATTCCGGCTGCGTGACCACCGGCTCCGAGCGTCCCATCTACGTAACGACCTCCGCTTTTCGGTTGCAAAGCGAGTATAATTGTGTGGTAAAGAACAGGTTGGTGCTTCTCAGCCATCTTTAGGGCCTGAGAGGTCGAGAGTTTGCAGGCGTTGCACATTGGCTTCGGTATTCTGAATCTGGGCGACCTGCTCGTTCCATAATTCCGGTGTCCAGATTTCGAAATAGTCGCCTTGACCAACTACATAAGCTTCATTTTTCAATTCAATAAAGTTGCGTAAGCTTTGTGGTACCAAGATACGTCCAAGCTTATCGGTCTCTATCTGGAAAGCCGTTCCAAAGATCTGACGGCGCAATAAACGAGTATTTGGCAAGGCGACATTTAGTGAATCAAGACGTTTGGAAACTTCATCGAAATAAGCTGCTGTCGAAACCATCAAACAACGATCGTAACCTTGTGTGATGAACGCACCCACTCCAAGCAACTCCCGGAAGCGTGCCGGAATTGTCAATCGCCCTTTTTCATCTATTGAGTGCTGGTACGCGCCCAGGAACTTCGGCACAGTGAACATTAGTTCTAAGGTCTCCTAAAATGCAGCGAACGCCGGGGAGGCGTTCACTCAATCCACATTTTACCACTTCAAACCACTTTAACCCTATTGTAGCATAATTCTTGAAAAAATCAAGTAGCAAAATGTAGCTATTAAGAATCTGTTAGCCGCCACCTTGGCGGCTAGATGTTCCATGCCCTCATTGCCTAAAATTACCCTGCTTACCTCTCCAGCTTGGAAGGATTATGAGCTTCTCGATAGTGGTGAAGGCCAGAAGCTGGAGCGCTTCGGCGAATATGTTTTCATTCGCCCAGAGGTGCAAGCGTTATGGAACAAAACCTTACCGGCAGGACGTTGGGAGGCTGCCCATGCCGTCTTCCAACCGACGGGCGAGGAAAGCGGTGGGCATTGGGCTTTTCGTAAGAAAGTGGCAGAGAAATGGCAGATGGAATATCTCCTCACCCCCGGCCCCTCTCCCAGAAAGGGAGAGAGAGGAGGTGAGAGTCGTTTCCTGCGCTTCCACGCCAAAACCACGCCGGGCAGGCACCTGGGCGTTTTCCCCGAAGGTGCGGTTCACTGGGATTGGATCAGCGGGTTAATTCACCACAGATTACACGGAGCACACACAGAAAAGAATTTCTCTGTGAACTCTGCGCGCTCTGCGGTGAATGTTCTGAACCTCTTCGGTTACACCGGCCTGGCGACACTGGCCGCGGCTGCATCTGGGGCGCGGGTCTCGCATGTGGACGCCTCGAAGAAAGCTGTTGCTTGGGCACATGAGAATGCTGCCCTTTCCGGTTTACAGGATAGGCCTATTCGCTGGTTGGTGGACGACGCACTCAAATTTGTCCAGCGAGAGGCGCGGCGGGGGGTGACATATGATGGAATTTTGCTCGATCCGCCCAAATTCGGGCGCGGACCGCAGGGTGAAGTTTGGGAAATCTACAAGTCTTTGCCAGAGCTACTTAATATTTGCCGGACTGTGTTGAGCGAGCATCCGCTGTTTGTAGTCGTGACGGTTTATGCAGTCAAAGCCTCAGCGGTACATCTTTACTATGCTCTGGCTGAGATGTTGAGAGGAGCCGGGGGAAAGCTCGATTGTGGTGAATTGGTCACACAAGAGAAGAGCGCCGGGCGGTTACTTTCACAGGCAGTTTATGCGCGTTGGGAAACTTCAAACGATTGACAGCCATCCTCTTTTTTGCTACACTAGGGGTGAAGTTGTCAGACAACCTTATTAGTCTTATTGTCATATCGTTTATTGGTCGCGTGGTTGGGTTGCTAACGATCAGACTTTTGACTATTAGACCATCGGACTTCCAGACTATGGCAACGCTTCTCGTCAAAAACACAACCGTCCTAGTAACGATGGACGACCACCAACGAGAGATTCCCGATGGTGGTCTTTTCGTTCGCAATGGCTTCATCGAGGCTGTCGGGCCAACCTCCAGCTTGCCTCAAGAGGCTGACGAAATACTCGACTTGAGCGGCCACATCCTGCTACCGGGTTTAGTCAATACGCACCATCATTTCTACCAGACCCTCACACGCGCCGTAGCGGCTGCCCAGGATGCAAACCTGTTCAATTGGCTGAAGACGCTCTATCCCATTTGGGCGCGCATGATACCCAACGATATTTTCGTTTCGACCCAGACCGCGTTGGCCGAGTTGGCCCTCGCGGGTTGCACCACTGCATCTGATCACCTTTACCTTTATCCCAACGGGTCACGCCTGGATGACGAGATTGCCGCGGCCAAGGAAATTGGCGTCCGCATCCACGCTTCGCGTGGCTCCATGTCATTGGGCGAGAGCAAGGGCGGACTCCCACCGGATTCGGTGGTAGACAGCGAGGAAAGCATCCTACGTGATTCGCAACGTCTTATCGAGACGTACCACGACCCGAGACCAGGTTCATTCGTCCAGATCGTCCTCGCCCCTTGTTCGCCCTTCTCAGTTACTGGCGAGTTGATGAAGCAGTCCGCGAAACTGGCGCGCCAACATTGCGTTCACTTGCATACCCATCTGGCTGAGACCGAGGACGAGAAATCCTTCTGCCTGCAAAAGTTCGGTTATCGCCCGGTGCCTTACATGGAATCCGTGGACTGGGTGGGGGAGGATGTCTGGTTCGCTCATGCTGTGTATGTCAACAACGAGGAAGTAAAAACCTTTGCCAAGCACGGTTGTGGGGTGGCGCACTGTCCAACATCGAACATGCGCCTCGCATCAGGTATCGCGCCGATCAAGGAATATCTGGCTGCGGGTGTAAAGGTCGGTCTGGGCGTGGATGGCTCTGCCTCCAATGATGGCTCGCACATGCTGGCTGAAGTTCGCCAGGCAATGCTCCTGGCGCGACTACGTGAAGGAATTACGGGCTTCTCACTCTCCAATGATCCGACCCGAAGGCTAATGACTGCCCGTGACGCACTGCATCTCGCCACACGCGGCGGGGCAGCCGTGTTGGGACGACCTGACATTGGCAGCCTTGAGGTTGGCAAGTGCGCAGACTTCTTTGCGATCAATCTCAACCGTCTGGATTTTGCTGGTTCGCTGCACGATCCTGTCGCAGCGGTGGTTTTCTGCCACCCGATTCAAGCTGATTACACGGTGGTCGGTGGGCGCTTTGTGGTTAATAATGGCGAATTGGTTACTTTGGATGTTGGTAGATTGGTGGAACGGCATAACAAGGCGAGCAAACGGCTATTGAGTCATGAATGAGAAGAAACCATTGACCGAAGAAGAAATCGCTGAGATCGTCCGCGGCTTGGATCCTGCCGATTGGGTGCAGTTTAAGTTGATCGCGAACTTACCGCCCGAACGCAGGATCATCCCAGCCATGCGTGCCCAAGCCTTTGCAATGGGTACACTTCGCTGCACCTTAGAGAAACGCTATCCCAACCTGACACGTTCGGAAGTGAGTATGAAAGTTTTGGAGCATTTTACAACGGTGCGAATGTAGAGGTAAGGTTATGTACTCGATAGAATTCTATGCAAATGTTGTTCGGGCGTTAGATGAAATCAATGCTCCATATATGATTGTAGGAGCTTTTGCGGGGCTTGCTTTTGGTATTACACGGACAACATTTGACATCGACATTCTAGTGGATTTACGTGAAGAAGATTTCGATGCACTCGCGGCACGCTTTCCCTTGCCTCGTTATTACGCTGATCCCGAAATGATGCGCAATTCCACTGAAATGGGCATCATGTTCAATATCATTGACACGGGGGAGGGTGTAAAAGCGGATTTGGTTCCGCTCAAACGTAAACCTGAGTTCCGAGTTGCGTTTGAGCGTCGCATCCGAAGGAAATTCTCTGACGGTGCGAATGAATTTGAAGCATGGTGCGCTCGACCTGAAGATATTATGATTGGAAAATTGCAGGCTTGGCACGAAGGTCAATCTGCCAAACATCCCGCCGATATCTATAGCATGTTGCTTTTTCTGATCGGTGAGGATACAGATATTCCATTTGATCCGCGTATTGTTTCGGCAGCCGTGGTACACGTCAGCTTGGACGCGTTGAAACTGTGGAACGAATTGGTAGCCCGCGCTCAAGAAGAAGTTGCCAAACGGCAAGAGTGAGCCATGTCCGGTGTGAGTATGGGTTTCTCGGATATCCTGATAATCATTGTATTCAGTTGGCCGGCGATCCTGTCGTCCTTGGGTATGTGCGTGACCGGACTGCTGACCAGGAAAGCCTGGCTGGTTTTCCTCTCTGCCGGCTTGATTACACCGTTCACATTATTCCTGAGCGGCTTACCCCCGGTTAGAGGATTGTCGTTCTTGCTGCCTCTCTTCCTGGTTGCCGCCGGGCTGACCATCAGGAAGAAGACATGGCTCGCTTGGTTGCTGGGTGGGCCGGTGATGTTGTTGGAGGTTTGGGTAGTAATGAATATTATTTCCAATATGATCCACGCTCCGACTTTATGAAAACACATTTTTCATCGAACTTTCCATTGATCGAGGTTGCCATGGGTCGCCTTGCGGCAGACTTGGTTATCCGCCGCGGAACGTGGGTTTGTGTACAGTCAGGAGAGCTTGTGCCAGACACCGACATCGCCTTCAAGGATGGGCGCATCGCTTACGTCGGATCGGACGCGTCGCACACAATTGGCAAGGACACACAAGTGATAGATGCTGGTGGCAAGTATCTCGTTCCAGGGCTGCTGGATGGGCACATGCATGTTGAATCGGGCATGTTGACCGTTACTGAGTTCGTGCGCACCGTAATCCCGCATGGCACCACTGCCATGTTCGTCGATCCACATGAGATGGCCAACATCTTTGGCTTGAAAGGTGTGCGGATGATGGTGGACGAAGCGGTGCAACAGCCGATCCACGTTTGGATGCAAATGCCGTCCTGTGTGCCTTCAGCGCCGGGGTTCGAGACGCCGGGTGCGCAGATCGGACCGCAGGAGGTGGCCGAGGCGCTAACCTGGCCCGGCGTGATTGGTCTTGGCGAGATGATGAACTACCCCGGCGTTGCCAACGCGGATGAAAAGATGCTGGAGGAATTGGAGGCGACGCGCAAGTCCGGAAAAGTGATCGGTGGGCATTACGCCTCGCCGGAACTGGGCCGGTTATTCCACGCCTACATTGCTGCTGGCATCGAAGATGACCACGAAGGCACACGGCTGGAGGATGCCGTCGCCCGCGCCCGACAAGGGATGAAGGTTATGTTGCGTTATGGCTCAGCCTGGCAGGATGTGGCCGCGCAGGTCAAGGCGATCACCAAGATGGGACTTGATTCGCGCTCCTTCATCCTTTGCACCGATGATTCCCATGCGGCCACATTAGTATTGGAAGGGCACATGGATCGTGTCCTGCGTCACACCATCGCCCAGGGCTTAATGCCAATGGCTGCCATCCAAATGGCTACCATCAACACCGCTGTGCATTTCGGTCTCAGTCGAGAAGTTGGCATGATTGCTCCTGGCCGATGGGCGGATATTCTTTTGGTGGATGATCTCAACGATTTCCAAGCGGAAATGGTGTTCGCCAAAGGAAAGCTCCTCGCAAAGGATGGCCAAATGCTGGCGGAGCTACCAAAATTCCCATATCCCGATTGGGTGATGAACTCTGTTCACGTGGCGCACCTTTTGACCGCCGAAGACTTCCACTTGGGAGTGGGCAGGGGTCTCGACGTGGAAAACCGGGTGCAGGTCAATGCAATCGGCATCCTCGAGAATCAAGCCCCGAACCGGCGCGTCCGTCTCGATGTACCGGTCTTTGATGCCTCCGTCCACGCGGACATAAGCCGCGATTTGGCCAAGGTTGCGCTTGTCGAGCGGCATCGCGCCAGCGGTATCATCCAGCTTGGACTGGTAACCGGCTTTGGCTTCACCTCGCCGTGTGCGGTCGCTTCCACCGTCGCCCACGATAGTCACCAAATGCTGATCGTCGGCACAGACGAACAGAGCATGGCAGCGGCGGGCAACAAGCTGGCTGAGATCGGCGGTGGGCAGGTGGTGGTCAAGGATGGCAAGGTCATCGGGCTGGTGGAACTGAACATTGCCGGGCTGATGTCGGCCGAGCGCGCCGATAAGGTCGCGCAGCAGGCAGCGACCATCTTGGACGGTTTCAGCGCCTGCGGCTGCAAGCTCAATAATCCCAACATGCAGTTGAGCCTGTTGGCGTTGCCTGTCATCCCTGAGCTGCGCATCTCCGATATGGGTCTGGTGGATGTGACCCGCTTCGAGTTCTTGCCGGTTGTACAAGGCTCAACAGCCTGAAAGGTGGCTTATGGCTCACTATCCATTCCGGCGTTTGCAATCCGATCTGGCTGAACTCATTGCCTCCTTACCACCCGAAAGCAAGCTTCCCTCCGAACCGGCTCTGGCTTTGCAATTGAAGGTCTCGCGCGCGACCTTGCGCGAAGCTATGCGCTCCTTTGAGGGGCAGGGACTTATCCGCCGCCGCCAGGGGGTAGGCACGTTCGTGGTTGCACAGGTGCCGGTTCTCGAAACCGGTCTGGAGGTGCTGGAGAGCATCGAGAGGCTGGCGCAGCGCATCGGCTTGGCCGTCTCCGCTGGAGAGCTGCAAATCGTGGAGCTATTGGCAGAGGAGGAGTGTGCTTCAGCTTTGGATGTTTCCCTCGCGACGCAGCTAACGCGCGTCTCGCGTGTCATTTATGCTGACAGCCGCCCGATCGCCTACCTGGTGGATACTTTACCAGCTGATGTGCTCCCAGCGGATGCGCTGGGTGACAAGTTCACCGGTTCGGTGCTCGATTTATTGCTGGCTCGCGGCACACCAGCCTTGTCTCACTCCCGGACGGACATCAAGGCCGTTGGCGCATCCCCAGAAGTAGCACGTAAGCTCCAAATCCAGCGCGATGATGTTTTGCTCTACTTTGCCGCTTCCCTTTATGCCACCTCGGGACGCGTGGTGGATTATTCATTCAGTTATTTCCTGCCCGGTTATTTCCGCTTCCATGTGGTCAGACGGGTAGGTTAACCGTGGCAAGTGCCACGTGTCAAGTTTCAGGTGTTATGTGTAAAGTGCCATGTTGACTAATTTCTACTCTCTATTCTCTAATCTCCGGAGGTAAAAATGCGTAGTTTTGCTGGTCGGGACATCCTGTCCCTCAAAGAGTTCGAAAGGCAAGAGTTCTTCCACATCTTCGATGTCGCAGCGGAACTTGAGCCGATTGCCGTCAGTCGTCGCAACGACGATATGCTCGCCGAAAAGACGCTGGTCACGGCCTTCTATCAACCGTCCACGCGCACGCGCCTGGCTCACGAAGCTGCCATGCACCGCCTCGGCGGCCACGTGACCGGCTTCGCCGATGCCAAGATGACGCGCGCTGGCGATTTCTACCAAGAGTCCATCAAGGATACGGTCAAGATGCTGGAATTCTATGGTGACGTGATCGTCATGCGCCATTTCCAGCAGGGCGCGCCGCACGAGGCAGCCAAATGGGCCTCGATTCCGATCATCAACGGCGGCGACGGCTGGGGTGAACATCCCACCCAGATCCTGACTGACCTCTACACGGTGCTGAAAGAAAAAGGCACGCTTGACGGTCTCACTTGGTTGGCTGTCGGCGATATGCGCATGAGGACGATGCACTCGCTCGGTTATGCCCTCAGCCAGTTCGATTGCCCGATCACTTTTGTTGGCCCTACCACCGATATGCTTTTCCCCGGCTCGCCGGACATGCGGATGCCAGAACAGTACAAGGCTGACTTCAACCAGTACTCGCTGAATTTCAGGGAAGCTGAGCACGTCGAGCAGGCTATCGCCGAGGCGGATGTGATCCTGGTTGAGCCGGTTGTCCAACCGGATTACACCAAATCCCGCGATGAACGCACTGGCAAGGACGTGGGTCTCACCCCCGCCAACTACAAGATCACACGCGAGCTGCTTGCCAGCAAGGCCAAGTCGGATGCCATTTTGCTCCATTCACTGCCGCGCATGGATGAGATTCCCACAGATGTGGATATCACCCGCTGGTCGCGCTACTGGCAGGAGGCGTTCAGCGGCGTTGTAATGAGAATGGCGCTGCTGGCGTTGGTTCTTGGTGCAATGGAGTAATCAAGGAGTTTTTATATGCAAACATTTCTTCACGGCCGCGACCTGATCGGCGATCTCGACTTCACCAAAGAAGAAGTCGAAACCGTCCTTGACGTGGCCTTCGACCTGAAACGCAAGCGCGCCCTCAACGAGGCGCACCCCTACCTGCGCGACAAGGTGCTGGCAATGCTGTTCTTCTTCTCGTCGACGCGCACGCGTGGCTCGTTCGAGGCCGGCATGGCGCAATTAGGCGGACATGCGGCCTTCATCGAGAGCAAGACCACACAGATCGCTCACGGCGATACTCCCAAGGAGATTGGCGAGATCTTTGGCCGTTACTTTGATGGCATCGCCATCCGCCACGTGGACTGGGGCATCGGTAATGGCTATCTCAACGCGGTTGCCAAGGCCAGCCGCGTGCCGGTGTTGAATATGCAGTGCGACATCTATCATCCCTTCCAGTGCCTGGCGGATTTGATGACCATCATGGAGAAAAAAGGCCGCGACCTGCGCCGCAAGAAGATGGTTGTCTCGTGGGCTTACGCCGCCTCGTACCAAAAGCCTATGTCTGTGCCACAGTCGCTTATCCTGCAAATGCCGCGCTTCGGCATGGATGTGGTGCTGGCGCATCCACCGGAGTTCAAGTTAATGCCCGACATTATGGATCAGGCCAGGGAGCAGGCGCGCAAGTTTGGCGCGGGCTTTGAGGTGGTGGATGATATGGAGGTTGCTTTCAAGGACGCGGACATCATCTACGCCAAATCCTGGGGCGCGATGGTGCATACCCCCGACCCGGACGAGGGCGCGAAGATCATCAAGAAGTACCCGCATTGGATCACCGACGAGCGCAAGATGGCTCTTGCCAAGCCGGATGCGATCTATATGCACCCGCTGCCTGCCGACCGCAACATCGAGGTGACCGATGGCGTGATGGATGGGCCGCAGTCGGTTGTCTATGATGAAGCCGAGAACCGGCTGCATGCCCAGAAAGCGGTCATGACGCTGACGATGTAGGAGTAGACAAGGAAACAACATGAAAGATAAACCAACTCAATTAGCAGTCGTCGCCGTCGGCGGCAATTCTCTCATTAAAGACCCGAAGCACGTTACGGTCGAGGACCAGGAAGAGGCGCTGCGTGAGACCTCCCACCACATCGCGGATATGATCGCGGCGGGCTGGGATGTAGCCATCGGTCACGGCAACGGGCCGCAGGTCGGGTATATCCTGCGCCGGTCGGAGATCGCGGCCAAATACGAGCTTATGCACGAGGTCCCGCTGGACGTCTGCGGCGCAGACAGCCAGGGCGCAATCGGTTACGAGTTCCAGCAAGCGCTGCAGAACGAACTCTTTCAACGCGGCATCCGGAAGAACGTATGCACCATTATCACCCAGGTGCTGGTGGACAAAACCGACAAAGCTTTCTTGAATCCCAGCAAGCCGATCGGTGGCTTCATGGAAGAGGCCGAAGCCAAACGGCGCGAGAAGGATATGAATTGGAGCGTAGTGGAGGATGCCGGGCGCGGTTGGCGGCGGGTCGTCCCCTCTCCGTTGCCGAAGGAGATTATCGAGTTCGACTCGGTCGAAACCCTGCTCAAGGCCGGGACGGTGGTCATCACCGTCGGCGGAGGCGGCATACCGGTGATCGACACGGGTAACGGCGAGTACCGTGGCACAGCGGCGGTCATTGATAAGGACTTCGCCAGCAGCCTGCTCGCCCGTAATATTCGGGCAGACTTGTTCCTAATTGCCACGGCGGTCGAAAAGGTCGCCCTCAACTTCGGCAAGCCTGACCAGAAATGGCTCGACCAGATCACATTGGCCGAAGCCAAGCAATACCTGGCCGAAGGCGTGCACTTCGCCAAAGGCTCGATGGCGCCCAAGATCCAGGCTATCATCTGGTTCCTGGAAGCCAACCCTAATGGCAAGGCGCTCATCACCAATCCCGAGAATATCGGCCACGCCCTCAAAGGCGAGACAGGAACTTGGATCGTGCCATGATTTTTTTTAAGCATTACAGGTGTGTTAGAATCAGTTCGTGAAAATCATATCAACTGTAGGTTCTCTCTAACTTGGGGGAGTGGGGGGTGCGCGGCATTGGCTGTCACCGTCGCACTTCCCAGCCTCCACGTGATTATTGAGAAATACCTTCACAAGTGGAAAGGAGGTGAACTTCCGACGGGGCAAACTGGTGCGTGGCTGGTTGTCGTAAACTGTTGTTCCACTATTCTGTAAGGAGGATTATTCCATGTTACGCAAGATCGCTTTACGCTTCGCCGTACTCTCGGTGATCTTCGTGATGGTGGCTGCGTCTTGTGCACCGAAACCCGAAGTGGTGGGTGGTTTCCAGATCCCCGAGATCCAAAAGGGCAAGTTCAATGTTGCTATGGTGTTGATCGGTCCGCATGATGATGGCGGTTGGTCACAGGCGCATTATGAGGGCCTGGAATACGTGGCCAAAAATGTCGCGAACGTGCACACAGCCTACATCGAGAACGTACCAGAAGGCGCCGACTCCGAGCAGATCTTCCGCAGCCTGGCGCGCAAGGGCTTCGACCTGATCCTCGGCACCTCCTTTGGCTATATGGATCCTATGGAGACCGTTGCCGGTGAATTCCCGGATTCGATGTTCATCCACCTGACCGGCATCAAGTCGAACATGACAAACTTCGGCAACCTGATGGGCGCCATGGAAGACATGAAGTACCTGGCCGGTATGCTGGCTGGCGCTCGCGCCAAAGCCGATGGAAATCCGAGGATCGGTTACATGGCGACCTTCCCCATCCCCGAGGAAATCCGGCTGGGCAACGCCATTGCGTTGGGTATGAGGAAGACTTGCCCCGAATGCACGATGGATGTGCGCTGGATCAACACTTGGCATGACCCGATCATCGAGAAGGAAGCCGCGGCCTCCCTGTTCGATGCCGGCGCCCAGGTTGTGTTCACCGGTGCGGATACCCCCGCCGTGGCCGACGTTGCCCAGGAAAAGGGCAAGTGGGGCGTCACCTATGACTGGTACGGTTCCTGCAAGGTGAATGCCTGTCTCACCGCCCCATACTGGGTCTGGGGTCCGATCTATGCTGGCATCGCCGAGAAGGTGATTGCTGGCACCTATGTTCCCGGCTGGGAATACTTCGATGCCGAAACCGGCGCCCTGGGTCTCTACGGCTTTATGGAAGGCCAGACAATGCAACCTGGCGTTGCCAGCCTTGATCCTGCGGTGATTGCCATGGTTCAGGACACCCTGGCGCAGATGCTGGCTGGCACATTCACCCGCTTCGATGTGTTCACCGGTCCGATCAATGACAATCAGGGTAATGAGGTTCTGCCGGCAGGGCAAAGCCTGGAGCAGGTTGATCTCGATGCCTTCCCCGAATATGGTTTACCTTGCAGCATCCCTGTTTGTATGAAGTGGTGGGCCGAAGGCATTAATGCCGAACTGCCATAACTGACTAGATAAGCATTCCACGCAACACGGGGCCGGGATCTCCTGGGATTCTGGCCCCTCTAATAGTAATACAGCGCAAAGTTGAGCATCGTGCTGGTTTACCGTCCACGAATACCCTTCGGGTACGATGCAGGCCACGAATGCTCGAATTATGGCAACGTAATTCGTGAATTCGCGGCAAGATCCGTGGCTAGTTTCGCAGGAGCGACCATTGGACACCCTGGAACCTAAAACCGCAAATCCATCTGTTACAGATAAGACCACGCTCTTTGTGGGGATGAACGGGATCGTTAAGCGCTTTCCGGGCGTGCTGGCAAACGATCATGTAGATTTCGAGCTGCGGCATGGTGAGATCCATGCCTTACTGGGGGAAAATGGCGCGGGGAAGAGTACGCTGATGAACGTCCTGGCCGGCCTGTACCGGCCCGAGTCCGGCGCGATCACGGTCAAGGGAAAGGTGGTCAATTTTGCCTCCCCCCGGGACGCAATCAAGACCGGTATTGGGATGATCCATCAACACTTCATGCTGGTGCCTTCCCAGACGGTCACAGAAAACATTCTGCTTGGATTGGATGCACCTCGTTTCCGCTTGCAACTGAACAAATATAACCGCATTGTGGCGGAGCTGAGCGAGCGATTTGGATTGAAAGTGGAGCCGAAGGCCAAGATCTGGCAGCTTTCGGTGGGTGAACAGCAGCGTGTCGAGATCCTCAAAATGCTCTATCGCGGCGCGGACATCCTGATCATGGACGAGCCGACGGCGGTGCTTGCCCCGCAGGAGATCGAGGACCTGTTCAAGACCCTGCGGGCAATGGTCGCCGAGGGCAAATCCATCATCTTCATCAGCCACAAGCTGCACGAGGTGATGTCCATCGCGGATCGCGTCACCGTGCTGCGCAAGGGACGCGTCACCGCGGCCGGGCTGGACGCGCGGCAGACAACACTGCAAGAGCTGGCGCGGCAGATGGTGGGACGCGATGTCATCTTCCACCTGGATAAGAAACCGAGAGAAGCCGGCGCAATCGTGCTGGAGGTCAAGGAGGTGCGCGCCGAGAACGATAAAGGCTTGCAAGCCCTCAACGGCCTCTCGCTGGATGTGCGCGCAGGCGAGATCGTCGGCCTGGCCGGGGTGGCCGGCAACGGTCAGCGCGAGCTGGCCCAGGTCATCACCGGGTTGCGCAAATGCAGCGATGGCTGCGTGGTTCTGAATGGCGAGGTCATCTGCAACCGCCCGGCGCTGGCCGGCATCCAGCGCGGCGTGGCGCACGTACCGGAGGACCGCACCCACGTTGGCACCGCGCCGAACCTGAGCGTCACCGACAACGTCATCATGAAGCAGTATCGCCGCCCGCCGATTGCCCGACGCGGCCTGTTGAACATGCAGGTGGCGACCAAGTTCGCCAACGAGCTCAAGGAATCTTACGATATCATTGCCCCCAATGTCGAGACGCCGGTGCGCCTGCTTTCGGGCGGTAATTTGCAGCGCGTCATCCTGGCGCGCGAGATCTCCGGCCAGCCGGCGCTGATGGTGGCGGTGCAGCCGACGCGCGGCCTGGATGTGGGCGCCATCGAGGGCGTCCACCGCCTGCTCCTGGCGCAGCGTGAAGCCGGCGCGGCCATCCTGCTCATCTCGGAGGAGCTCGAGGAGTTGTTCTCGCTCTCCGACCGCGTGTACGTGATCTACGAAGGCCGCATCATGGGCGAGGTGCAGGTTGGCGCGGCAGGCTCGACGCCCGAAATGGTGGATACGGTCGGCTTGATGATGACCGGCACGCCGCTCGAACAGATCCGCAAAGGAGAGGCGCAAAGAAATGACTGAAAACACATCCCCCTCCCCGGCTGCGCGCCGCCGACTTTTCCCCTTCATTTTGCGCCTGGAGCCGCGCCTGGAAGAGCCGCCGCGCTGGTACCCGGCCGCCGTCTCTTTTGGGGCGATCTTCATCGCCCTCGTGCTGGGCGGCATCCTGATCGCCTTTGCTGGCGGAGATCCTTTCCGCTCATATGCTCACATTGCCAAGGCCTCCTTTGGCAACCTCGGCGTGATCTCCGATACCATCGTCAAGGCCACGCCGATCTTGCTGACGACCCTGGCTTGTTCGATCGCTTTCCGCATGAAACTGTGGAACATCGGGGCGGAGGGACAATTCATCATGGGCGCGTTCGGCGCCAGCGCGGTCGTCCTGACCCCGCTCCTGCCCGCCGAGACCTCGCCCTGGATCTTCATCCCGGTCATGATGCTGGCGGGGTTGCTCATGGGCGCGCTCTGGGGTTTCATCCCCGGCTTCCTGAAGGCGCGCTTCAACGTCAACGAGATCATCAGCACCTTGATGATGAATTACATTGCCATCTCGTGGGTCAATTTCTTCATATTTGCGATCTGGACCGAGGGCGGCTTCCAGATGAGTCCCAAGTTCCCGCAGAACGCCTGGCTGCCGCGCCTGCTCGATTACGGCAAGTCCATCCCTGTCTTTCGCGGCCTGACCACACACCTGGGCATTCTCATCGGTATCCTCGCTGCGGCCATCTTGTGGCTGGTCATCTACCGCAGCCGCTGGGGTTACGAAATCCGGCTGATCGGCGACAACCCGCGCGCCGCGCAGTACGCCGGCGTCAACATCACCCGCAATACCGTTCTGGTGATGATGCTCTCCGGCGCGCTGGCCGGCCTGGGCGGTATGTCCGAAGTGACCGGCATGGTGCATCGTTTGCAGACCTCCCCGCTGGCGGCCGGCTATGGTTTTACCGGCATCATCGTTGCCTGGCTGGCTAAGCTGAACCCGTTCGTTGCCATCCTGGTCTCGATCTTATTCGGTGCGCTGCTGCTGGCCGGGCGCGAGATCCAGCCCTCCGGTGTGCCGAAGATGATCCAGGGTGTCATCCTGGTATGCCTGATCGCTAGCGACTTTTTCATGCGCTACCGGGTGCGGGTCGTCCACGCCGGGGAGGAGGCCTAGTTCATGGAAGCGATCATCATTATCTTGCAAGCGGGCGTGGCCTCCGGCACGGTGCTGCTCTTCGCGACCGTTGGTGAGCTTTTTGCCGAACGCTCCGGCGTCCTCAACCTGGGCGTGGAGGGAATGATGCTGCTCGGCGCGATGAGCGGCTACAGCGTAGCGCTTGCCACCGGCAATCCCTGGCTGGGCGTGCTGGTTGCCATGTTGGCGGCGGGGCTGCTCAGCCAGATCCACGCATTCATCGCCATCACTCTCCAGGCTGACCAGGTGGTCAGCGGGCTGGCGCTCACATTCCTGGGGGTAGGGATCAGCCTGGTGCTGGGCGAGGGGTTGAGCAAGGCCGGTACCGTCTCGCTGCTGCCTACCGCCTCCATCCCGCTGCTTTCGCAAATCCCCTTCCTGGGGCCGATCTTCTTCAAAGGACAAAGTTACCTGGTCTATATTGGCTATCTCTTTGCCCCGCTGGCGTGGTACTTCATCAACCGGACTCGTCCTGGGATGCACCTGCGCGCAGTAGGGGAATACCCCGCTGCTGCTGATGCCCTGGGCATCAACGTGTTCCGTCTGCGCTATTTCTATGTCTTCGTCGGCGGCCTGCTCGCGGGATTGGGTGGCGCGACGATCAGCCTGGCCATCTCACCCGGCTGGTTCAGTGAGATGACCACCGGAGGCCAAGGTTGGATCGCTGTCGGTCTGGTCATTTTTGCTCAGTGGGACCCGATCCGCGCTGCGCTTGGTTCGTATGCATTTGGGGCGCTGCGCCGCCTTATCTTGGATATCCAGGGCCCCACAATGCTGCTCGGGATGCGCAATCCCTTCTACTACAACCCATATTGGGGCTTCTTCCTGCAGATGGTGCCGTATGCTTTTACCATTATCGTGCTTGTGATCGGCTCGCGCGAGGCGGTACGTAAACGCCTTGGCTCACCGGCTGCATTGGGAAATCCCTATATCCGGGGCGAGAGAGGCCTCTAACCCGAAACGATGACTCTCTGGCAGAACTACCTCCGCCCACGGAGTGTAACTGAAGCATTGGCTGCGCTACATTCGACTCCCGGTCCCGCTTGCCCAGTCGCAGGCGGGACTGATTTAATCTTGGATTTACTTCAAAAGCGTCACGAACCTGTTCATACTTTGGTGGATTTAACGAACATCGCGGAGATGAACGTTATCGAGACTCGAGGCGACGAACTCTTTGTAGGCGCCGCCGCACCTCTCAGCCGTGTTGCAACCTCATCTTTCGTCCTCCAGAACGCCCAGGCATTGGTCGAAGCCTGCAACCTGATCGCTGGCCCGCAAGTGCGTAATGTCGCCACGTTGGGTGGCAACGTGGCGCATGCCCTGCCGGCCGCAGATGGTACGATTGCCCTGCTGGCGTTGGACGCCCGGGCGGAGATTGCCGATTTTCAAGACCGCCAACGCGTGCCACTGGGTAATCTCTTTCTGGGACCAGGAAAAACCGCCTTGCAAGCCGGGCAACTATTAGTCGGATTCTACATCTCGTTGCGCTCCCTTCACCACGGTTCAGCATTCGCTCGAATTATGCATTCTCAGGGAATCGCATTGCCAATCCTCAACATGGCTCTTTGGCTGGAACGGGAAGAGGAAAACATCAAGGACATTCGCATCGCCGTTGGTCCCGGTGGGCCGCTTCCATTCCGTTCAACTGCTGCAGAAGAGGTCTTGCGCGGCATGCGATTCAACGAAGCCACAATAACCCATGCTTTGGAAACCCAGTTGGCGCAGGTTCAATTTCGCACCAGCCCTCTGCGCGCCAGCGCCGACTATCGCCGGCACTTGGTTGGAGGCTTGTTCACTGAGACACTCACCACTGCCTGGGAGCGCGCCGTGTAATGCGAAACCCAATTACCCTTACCGTCAACGGACGCTCCCATACCCTCCCATCCATCCCCAGCGAAACGCTTGCGGATCTGCTTCGTACGCGCTTGCATTTGACCGGCACCAAGATCGGTTGCCAGGAAGCTGAGTGTGGCGCCTGCACTGTGCTGGTGGATGGTGTGCCGGTGATGTCATGCGTCTATCCCGCTGAGCGCGCCGATGGGAAGAGCATCCTCACCATTGAGGGGTTAACTGAACTGCCATCCACCGTTTTACATCCTTCCTCAAAAATGGAGGGAATGAAAGAGGGGGATAAATCCAGACTCCACCCGTTACAAGAAGCCTTCGTTCAATATGGAGCGGTGCAGTGCGGATTTTGTATCCCAGGCCAGATCATGTCTGCCTACGCACTATTGCAGAGCAACCCAAACCCCACGCGCCCGCAAATCCGCCATGCACTCAAAGATACGCTTTGCCGTTGCGCAGCCTATCCATCTATCGAGAACGCCATCATTGCGGCTGCGACCAGTTTGCGAACAGGCGAGCTGCTGAGGCCCCCCTTAGTTCAAGAGTCGGACAAGGCTCACAAGGTCGTTGGTCGGGTGCAAGTCAGGCCGGACGCAGTGGAGAAGGTCACCGGTCAGGCCAAATTCACCGACGATCTCTCGTTCGAGGGCATGTTGTTCGCGCGTGTCAAGCGGGCAGGTATCCCACATGGCTTCCTGCGTAAACTGGATGTCAGCAGGGCACGCGCCTTGCCGGGCGTCATCTCAGTCTTGACCGCTGGCGACCTGCCCGCGGAAAGAAATCACGGCCTGGTCATCTACGACTGGCCGATCATGGTCGGCTTGGGTGAGCGCGTCCGCTATGTGGGCGATGCCCTTGCGATCCTTGCTGCCGAGACTCAGGAGATCGCCGACGAGGCTGTGGGGTTGATCGAGGCCGAGTTTGAAGAGTTGCCTGTCGTCAGCGATCCGGTGGCAGCGAGCCAACCTGATGCGCCAAAACTGCACACCAATGGCAACCTGCTCAAACATATCAAAGTGCGTAAAGGTGATATGGTTCGCGGCTTTGCTGAGGCTGAGGTGATACTGGAGCACACCTTCCAAACGCCGATGATGGATCATGCCTTTATCGAACCAGAGTGCAGTATTGCCGTGCCGGTTAAGGGCGAAAACGGTACAACCACTGCTGATAAGACAGCCAGTTCACATGAAAGGATGGAAATCTACGTCGGCTCGCAAATCCCCTATGCTGACCGCGAACAGGTGGCGCGAGCGCTGGGCTGGCCCGAGGAGCATGTGCGTATCGTTGGGCAGTTGATGGGTGGCGGCTTCGGTGGTAAGGAAGATATCGCAGGGCAGATCCACGCCGCTTTGTTGGCAAAGTCCACGATGCGGCCTGTCAAGTTACTGTTCGACCGGCGTGAGAGTTTACTGGTGCATCCCAAACGTCACGCGACCCAAATTCGCCTCAAGGTTGGAGCGCGGCGCGATGGACGCTTGACCGCAATCGAGACCGAGCTTTATGGGGATACCGGCGCGTACGCCTCGCTCGGCGAAAAAGTAACGACCCGCGCCACCACCCACTCAGCCGGGTCATACGATGTGCCCCATGTGCGCGCCGATTGCTACGCCATGTACACCAACAACCCGCCTGCTGGCGCCTTCCGTGGCTTCGGCGTGCTGCAATCCGCCTTCGCGATTGAGGTGATGATGGATATGCTTGCCCAGGAATTAAAACTTGACCGGGTGGCCTTACGGCGGATGAACGCCTTGCGTGTAGGTAGCATCACCAATACCGGACAGGAATTGCGAGAAAGTGTCGGCTTGGTTGAATGCATCGATAAAGTCTCCTCTACGATGTGCCGTGTGTCAGGCTTATCTCGAGAAGAATTGTTCGAGCCACATGGCACGCCTGATAAACCCTACAAGGTACACTCCTGGGGCTTTGCCGCGGCTTATAAAAACACCGGTCTCGGCGGCGGCGCGCCGGATAAAGCCGGGGCGGAGGTTCAGCTCTATCCTGATGGATCGCTGGAGGTTCGCACTTCCTCAGCAGAGTTGGGTCAGGGACTGGTGACGGTGCTACAAATGATCGTTGCCGAGGAGTTCAGTGCATCTCCAGAAAAGGTTCACGTGCTGGTGATGGATACCGATTTGACACCTGACGGTGGCCCGACCACCGCTTCGCGCCAGACCTATGTCACTGGCAACGCGGCAAGGCTGGCTGCGCAATCCTTGCGGCAGGCGGTGACATCCTTTCTCGCTGAAAAATATGATGTCGCGCCTGAGAATGTCCACTATATCGAGGGGCTCGCTCAGATTGGCAAGCAGGAAATATCCCTCGGCGATGTCGCTATGGAAATGGAGGCAGCGGGCTTCGCAGCGCGTGCATCCTACGAGTATTGGGCGCCGGCTACCCGTCCGCTGGGTGAAGGCGGTGATATGCACTTTGCTTACTCGTTTGCCGCCCAGGCTGTTGAAGTGGAAGTCAACACCCAGACCGGTGAGGTGCGCGTATTACGTGTCATCTCAGCCAATGATGTGGGCTGCGCAATCAACCCTCTCGGTTTGCAGGCGCAGGTGGAGGGCGGCGTGATGATGGGCTTGGGGAACACCCTCACTGAACACTTCATTGTTCAGGAAGGCCGAGTCGTCACCGACCGGTTGGCGCGCTACCGCATCCCATCGCTCGTCCACACGCCAGAAATCATCTCCATCGTGGTTGAACATCCAGCCAGAGAGGGACCTTATGGGGCCAAGGGTATCGGCGAGATCGTTAGCATCCCAACCGCGCCAGCCATCGTTAATGCTATCTACAATGCCGTGGGTGTACGCATTGATTACCTACCGGTGGACCAGGAGCAAATCGCCCGTGCGATCTCAGGTTCGTTCTCGAGCCAGCGTGGGTGATACAATAAGGACATGAACAAGTTTATTGGCTATCGCTGCTCTCTCTGCAATGCTGAATACCTCCCCGGACAGGTGACATACACCTGCCCGAAGGATCACGGCAACCTGGATGTGGTGTTGGATATCGATACCCTTCGACAGAAATTCCAGCCCGAAGACTTGACCTGCCGTTGCGATGATTCACTCTGGCGCTACTTGCCGCTGCTGCCTGTACTTGATCCGGGCGGCGAAGGCACCCCACTGCGAGCTGCTGGATGGACGCCAGTCTACGCCCTGCCACGCCTGGCGGAAAAGCTCAGGCTGCGTCACCTCTGGCTGAAAGACGAAAGCCGTAACCCGACCGCCTCTTTCAAGGACCGCGCCAGCGCAATCGTCATCGCTCGCGCCCGCGAGATTGGAGCAGAGATCGTTGTCACTGCCTCCACTGGCAATGCTGGCGCGGCGCTGGCAGGCATGGCAGCCGCAATCGGGCAGAAGGCAGTCATCTTCGCGCCCAGGTCCGCGCCGCCAGCCAAGGTTGCACAGTTGCTCGTTTACGGAGCCAAAGTCATCCTGGTGGATGGCTCCTACGATGACGCATTTGACCTGACCGTCAAGGCCGCCGCGGAGTTCGGCTGGTACTGCCGTAACACAGGCTACAACCCCTTCACCGCTGAGGGCAAGAAGACTGCGGCCTATGAAATTTGGGAATGGTGGTTCTCAGAACATCGCGAGTGGCATACGCAGGGCGACCCGCGCAACCAGCACCCGCCGCTGACGGTTTTCGTTTCTGTTGGCGACGGCAACATCATTTCAGGCATCCACAAGGGTTTCAAGGATTTGCTCAATCTTGGTTGGATCAAGCGCTTGCCGCGCCTCATCGGCGTGCAAGCCGAGGGTTCAGCGGCGATCGCCAATGCCTTCCATGCCGGAACGGAACGGATCATTCCCGTATCTGCACAGACGCTCGCTGACAGCATCTCGGTGGATTTGCCACGTGACGGTATCCGAGCCGTGCGCGCCGCTCGTGAAACGGGCGGTATGTACCTCACCGTGAGTGACGCCGAAATCCTGGAGTCCATAGCAGCCCTCGGGCCAATCGGCACCTTTGCCGAACCGGCGGGCGCGACTGCTTATGCCGGGTTGGTCAAGGCGGTGGGACAAGGTATTGTTTCGGCCGATGACCCCATCCTCGTGCTGAACACAGGCGCTGGTTTGAAAGATGTCCGCGCTGCGATGCAGGCGGTGCCTGCTGCGCCGGTCATCGAGCCGACCTTGGAGGCGGTCAAGAAAATCCTATGAACCAAAAACAGTGGAGCATCCAGGCGCGCTATTTTACCCTTGCCATCCTGGTCATTCTATTCTTTATTGCACTCTGGTATATCCGCACCGCGTTGAAACCGCTGGTCGTAGCGGCTTTCATCGCGTACCTGATCAGCCCGGCGGTCAGTTACCTGGAGGCGCGCACCCGGCTTTCGCGGCGCGCGGCAGCCAACATTATTTATTGGATCAGTATATTGGTCCTTGTCGGCGCGCCAGCCAGCCTGGCATCGCTGTTTTTCGACGAATTCAAGCAGATCCTGAGCGATATCCTCAACCTTATTGACCAACTCATTGCCTGGATGATACAGCCGCATGTGTTCGGCGGCCTGTATATAGACTTCAGCCAGTTGGCAAACCAGTTGACACAATTCCGTACTACTTTCCTCCCCTCCTTATCGGAGAATGCACTCAACCTGCTCGAGCAGACCTCTCTCGGTGCACTATGGATTTTAGTGGTGCTGGTGGCGGTGTACTACTTAATAAACCAGTGGGCGAATCTGCGCGGGCAGATCATCAATTCTTTCCCGGAGGAGTACCATGAAGAGTTAGGCGAGCTTTACCAGCGTGTGCGCCATGTATGGATGAGTTACCTGCGCGGTCAGATTCTGCTCATGTTCATTGTCGGGATCGTTTTCACTATCGCATGGATGATTCTTGGAATACCTGGCGCGCTGGCGCTGGGCGTCACTGCCGGATTCTTCACTCTCGTTCCCGATGTTGGTCCGTTCCTGGCGGTGGTGTTGGCGGCGGGTGTTGCCTTACTCGAAGGCTCTAGCTGGATCCCGCTCCCGAACATTGGGGTGACGCTGATCGTCATCGCCATCTACCTCCTCTTAATAAATATAAAGAATTTCTGGCTGCGACCCTATATCATGGGACGCTCTGTTCACATGCCAGAAGCACTGGTCTTCATCTTTATTATCATCGCGACTGTTCTTGGAGGCATCCTTGGCGCACTGCTTATCATCCCGGTAATGGCTTCGCTTGGCGTCATGTTCAGCTACCTGCGCCGTCGTGTACTTGGCATGACGCCGTTTGCAGAGCCTGCCCCGGAGAAAAAAACGGAGATGCCAGCAATCTGGTCCAAGCTCCGCCTGTTCCGAAAACGGGAGAAGAAATGAAAGTAGACTTCTCAATCGTTGTGCCAGTCTTTAACGAACTGGAGAACCTGGATGAACTCTATCGCCGGCTGTGCGCGGTGATGTCCACGGCCGGCGGGACCTGGGAGTTGGTCCTCGTTGACGACGGCTCGACCGACGGCTCGACCGACCGTATGCGGGCCATGGCCATAGAAGACAAGCGTGTGCGCCCGGTCATCTTTGCCCGCAACTTCGGCCATGAGATCGCGGTCACAGCCGGACTGGACTACAGCCGCGGACAGGCGGTGATCATGATGGATGCTGACTTGCAGGATACTCCTGAAGTGATCGCGGATATGATTGCCAAATGGCATGAAGGGTATGAGGTGGTTTACGCCAAGCGCGATGAACGTGAAGGAGAAACCTGGTTCAAGTTGTTTACGGCGGCGTTGTTCTACCGCTTGATCAGACGTATCACGGATGTGAATATTCCCATGAACGTGGGCAACTTCCGGCTCTTGGATCGGAGAGTTGTGGATGTGCTCAACAAGATGCGCGAGCGCCATCGCTTTATGCGCGGCATGTCGGTCTGGGTCGGCTTCAAACAGATCGGAGTGCCTTACAAGCGGGCTGCGCGTTTTGCTGGTGAGACGAAATATCCTTTCAAGAAGATGTTCAGGCTGGCGATCAACGCCATCACCGGTTTCTCGTATTTCCCTTTGCAACTGGCCACGTTCTTCGGCTTCATTTCTGCGGGCGTTAGCATCGTTGCCATTCCGGTGGTGTTCATTTTGCGTCTGACCGGATCGCAGGCTTTCTATGGGCAGGCAACCACTCTCATCGCGGTCCTCTTCCTGGGTGGCGTGCAATTGATCTCGCTGGGGGTGTTGGGCGAATATATCGGCCGTCTGTACGACGAGGCAAAGGGCAGGCCGCTATATATCGTCCGCGAAGCGCCAGACATGAAATAACAAAAGTGTAAAGGAAAGTCAAAGGGAGGAAGCCCTAAACCTGAGACAAATAACAATTGCGTAAAGCAAAGTCAAAGGGAGGTACGCTATAATCCTGAAAAATTTTAGGCGATCGTCCAGGAATCGGCTATGCATACCTTCGCTCCCGATGAAAAATCTTCACCGGTCATGATCTATACATCATCTTTGCTGGTCTACGGCGAATTGGTATCCAAGGACAATATTCGCGTCAGCACCTGGCTACGCACAGACAGCGCGCCTGAGTGCTTATACCTGCGCAAACCCACAATCGTCAATCTCGTCAGTAATCCACCCAAAGTGTCAAAGTATGAGGAAATCTACCTGCCGCGAGCGCAAGTGACGAGTATTCACCTGACTCCACCGGCGTGTGATCCGGTGGATTACGATGACGGCGAGAAGAACCGCATCATGCAGCCGGTCACCATCCTTGTGGGTACTTTTATTTTCAATGGCCATCTCCGGATATCCACGAGAGTTGACCTGTGCACCAGCTTCGTAACCATGCACAGCACCTGGATTTCTGCTTATGATGTGAAGGTTTCCAATCCCTTGTTACCGCGCATGGGGGAAGTGCACGTACCAATGCTAATCATGCGGCCCGATTTGGTCAGTTTTGCTTTGTAGTCCACCCATCATCGAAATATGGATTAGTGGACGTTCTCCCCGGCCTGACCCGCTGGGGCAGGCTAACGTCCACCCCATGACTTTCGCAAGAGGTCTATTGTAATAAAAAGGCGGATGAGGGTTACCCATCCGCCTGGTCGTACAGCTTGCAGAGGAAAGAGCGGGGAAGTCCGCGTTCGTCGTGGAAGACGTTGGGCGCACCTTCGTTCTGCTGCGCCTCGGAATGTTACCCGGTCTCTCCTCCCAGGAGTATCTCGTTCAAAGTTTCGACAGCGACCTCCTTTCCAGATCAGAAATGATCTATAGTTATGATACTACGATTTTTAGAAAGTACATTAAAAACCGACTATAATTTTGTAAAGTGAGTTTGCGAAAAAGTTATGTCGGTTTTAGTTTTTCCATGAGCATCGTCATCTTTGGCTCGCTGAACATGGACCTCGTTGCACGCGTAGCGCGTTTGCCCGCTCCCGGCGAAACTTTACGCGGCAGCGATTTCTTTACTGCGCCTGGTGGTAAAGGCGCCAACCAGGCAGCAGCCTGCGCCCTCTTGGGCGCCTCGGTTGCCATGCTGGGGCGGGTGGGGGAGGATGTATTTGGCTCGGTCTTGCGCGAGGGCTTGAAGAATTTCGGCGTTGACGTGAGCGGTGTGATCTCATCTCCAGGCCCGTCCGGAGTGGCGGTGATCGCAGTGGACGACCACGCCGAGAACAGCATCGTTATCATTACCGGGGCTAATGGTCTACTAAACGCAGAAGACCTGGAACGGTTGGATGCTGCTCTACCAGGTGCAGACAGCCTGCTCCTCCAACTGGAAATCCCATTGGAAGCAGTCACCGCCGCAGCGCGCCTGGGCCATGCCCATGGGGTACGGGTTATTCTGGATCCTGCGCCGGCTGTCCCACTGCCAGACGAACTCTATTGCCTAATCGACATTCTCACGCCCAATGAGATCGAATGCGCCGCGTTGGTTGGTTTCCCTTTACAAACCACAACCGATGCCGAACGTGCAGCTGTGATTTTGTTGAAGCGTGGCGTCAAACAAATTGTTATAAAAATGGCCGAAAAAGGCGCTTATCTCCACGATGGTGTGATCGGAGAAATGCTCCCCGGTTTTCAGATCGAGGCGGTGGATACAACCGCCGCCGGGGACGCCTTCAACGCCGCGTTGGCTGTTGGATTAGAGAAAGGCAAAACATTGCGCGAGGCGGTACGCTTTGCGAATGCCGCCGGTGCGCTCTCCACCACCAAGCGAGGCGCGCAGCCCTCATTGCCGGCGCTGGCAGAAGTGGAGGAGTTTCTGCGCGCAGCAGAGCTTATCCCTGCTCGTAAGCCTGTCTGAGTTTGCCGATGTCCAGTTTCTTCATCTGGAGCATTGCATTCATGGCGCGGCGCGCTCCTTCTGCATCCGGTCCGCCGATGCATTCGCCCAGCCCGGCCGGGACGATCTGCCAGGATAGCTCGTATTTATCCTTGAGCCAGCCGCATTGACTTTCTTCGCCGCCCTCGGTAAGTTTCTGCCATAGCTCGTCAACTTCTGTTTGTGTCTCACAATTGACGAACATCGAGATGGCTTCGTTGAATTTGAACACCGGCCCGCCGTTTAGCGCCATGAATTCCTGTCCATCCAGAGTGAACGCCACCGACATAACCGTACCTTCAGGCATCGGGCTGCTCGGTCCATAATGGGAGATGCTGTTGATTCTTGAGTTTTTAAAGAGAGAACAATAAAAGTTGGCCGCTTCTTCGGCCTGGTTGTCGAACCACAAGAATGGTGTGATCTTTTGCATTGCTTTTGCTCCTTAATTGGGCAATTATAGTCCAATTATGACGAGGTCCTGAATGTAGGCCTCAGGGGTTTTTCAAGCACTCATCGTGGTTGTCGACATTTCGCAGGATACAGACGGTTTTACCGTCTTCTTGCTCTATCTGGTAGGTCAAGCGGTATTTGATGTCCACACGCGCTTCCCATATATCTGCATGACCGCGCACTTTCTTAACCACCAAGGAGGGATAAAAAGGATCATCAGCCAACAAGCGTAAAGCGCGCGCCACCTTTGCTTGGATCTCCTTTGGCAGGGCACGGAAAGCGCGCCTGAATCGTTCAGAACGGATGAATATCATCGATCGGATTCCAAGTCAGCGATCAAATCTTCAACGTTCTCGAACTTTTTCACCCGTCCGGCCTTGATATCTCCGTCGGCCTCCCGCTCGCCTTCCTGCCAGCGCTTGGTCCAGAAGTAAGCTTGGGAACGGTCAATCGCCACTTGAGGCACCAATCGGATGGAGCCATCCTCTTCAAGATCGGCCACCAGAAGGTCGCCTTCTTTCAGGTTAGCCTTGCGGCGCAGGGCAGTTGGTAGGGTAATTTGTCCGTTGCTTCGGATTTGCAGAACCATTAATTCTCAACCTTTCGAAATTCTAAATTTGTGAAATCTGATAAAATGATTATAGCATAGTGCCTGCAAAACAACAATCCTACTTTGGGGTTCTCCGAGAAAAATATAGAGGATGGTATAATCCGGGTTGTCAGACAACTAATCCAGACTTCGGAAGTCTACACCCCAGGAGTTCACACAAATGACCACAATAGACCTCACCATCCACAAAGACCGTCGCCGCCGCGCCATCCAGCGCGCCCGCCAGCAAAAGATTATCATTCCCACGTTCGCGCAGATGAAGGACCCCGCGAAAATTCCGGCGAAAGTCAAAGGATCGCTCAAGGGCGTCGGCCTGTGGGATGTTGACCCGCGCAACCTGTTCCGCATCACCTGGCACAACGAGCCAAGAGCCAAAGGCGGCGGCTTCGGCGGCGTCAACTTCATCGAGCTGCCTTCCTCGTTGACTGGCGTCAAGGCGCGCATTGTTGTGCTGGTGGGCAAGTGGTTCCCGACCGGCGCCCACAAGGTGGGGGCGGCATTCGGCTGCCTCGTGCCTCGCTTGGTCACCGGTCAGTTCGATCCGACAACGCAAAAAGCGGTCTGGCCCTCCACAGGCAATTTCTGCCGCGGCGGCGCGTATGATTCGGCGCTGCTCGCCTGCACGTCCATTGCCATTCTGCCGAAAGGCATGAGCAAGGAGCGCTTCCAATGGTTGGAGAAGATCACCGGCGAGACGATCAAAACACCCGGCTCCGAATCCAACGTGAAGGAGATCTTCGACAAGTGCTGGGAATTGCGCAAGTCCGGCCAGGACCTGATGATCTTCAATCAGTTCGAGGAGTTCGGCAACTACCTGTGGCACTACGAGATCACCGGTCACGCAATGGAAGAAGTCGTCAAGCAGATTGCCGGTCCGAAAGGTGTCTACCGCGGCATGGCCTCCGCCACCGGTTCTGCCGGGACGATTGCCAGCGGTGACTACATGAAGCAACTCTTCCCCGGCAGTGTCATCGTCGCCAGTGAAGCAATGCAATGTCCGACCTTGCTTGAGAACGGCTTCGGCGCGCACCGCATCGAAGGCATCGGCGACAAGCACGTACCGTGGATCCACAATGTCAAAAACACCGATGTGGTTGTGGCAATCGACGATAACGCCGTGGTCAGTCTCTCTCGGCTCTTCAATGAACCTGCGGGGCGGAAGTACCTTGCCTCAAAAGGCGTTCCCAACTCTCTACTCTCTACTCTCGACTTACTCGGTTTCTCCGGCATCTCGAACCTGCTCTCGGCGATAAAGACTGCCAAGTATTACGAGATGGACGAGAACGACATCATGGTCACGGTGCTGACCGACTCGATGGAACTCTACCAGTCCCGCCTGAAGGAAATGCACACCGAGTTCGGTGAGTACACCGAGAAGGACGCCGCCGCCGACTTTGCCCGCTACCTGCAAGGACAGTCCACCGATAATCTGCTCGAGCTGCGTTACGAGGACCGGCGACGGGTTCACAACCTGAAATACTTCACCTGGGTCGAGCAGCAGGGCAAGACTTACGGTGAAATTTTAAAGATGTGGAACGAGCGCGATTATTGGACAGGCGTCCAGAAGCAGGCCGAGGAGATTGATGAGTTGATCGTGGAGTTCAATAAAGAGGTCGGGTTAGTTTAGCGTAATTTTCTCGAAGAAGGATAAAAGTCCGGCTTGGGTTTCCCAACCGGACTTTTAGTTTTTTGGAAGGATCATCGAGATCAATGCGATTACGTTGCCTGGTTTATGGTCGCTAATGGCGAAAAAGTGATAAATGTCATGACGCCCCGCAACTTTCATCACAAAGAAGGGTTACTTATGTCGTGTTGGAGTTCTGTCGTTGATTCATTGTCGACAGTTATGCCCGATTTGTTCTATTACGGCGGGGCGTGAAAGCGCCCTGCCGTGATGAGATTCTCCAAGGAGTAAACACAAATGGAAGGTGAAGTCTTTTACCCCTCGAAAGATGTTTTTGAACAGGCACGCTTGAAGGACTGGGATGCCCTGTTTGAAAAGGCGCGCAAGGATTACCGTGGCTTCTGGGAAGCCGAAGCCAATGAACTGGAATGGTTCCAGAAATGGGACAAGGTGCTGGACGATTCCAAGAAGCCATTCTTCAAATGGTTCGTGGGCGCCAAGACCAATATTGTCCACAACGCGGTTGACCGCCACCTCAAGACCCATCGCAAGAACCAGTTGGCCCTCATCTGGGAGAGCGAAGACGGTAAACTCGAGCGCACGTTCTCCTATTACGCCATGAACCGCGAGGTTTCGCGCATGGCGAATATCATCAAGTCCATGGGCGTGAACAAGGGCGAACGCGTCACCATCTATATGGGACGCGTGCCTGAGATCGTCTTTGCCATGCTGGCCTGCGCCAAGATCGGCGCGATCCACTCGGTGGTGTTCGGCGGCTTTTCTGTGGACTCCCTGCAAGGTCGCATTGAAGACAGCCGCTCGAAGTTGGTGGTCACCTGCGATGGTTCCTACCAGAATGGCAAGATCGTCGAATTGAAAAATATTGTGGATGAGGCGGTCAAGCGTTGCCCGTCGGTGGAGAACATCATCGTCGTTAAACGCACGGGCCAAAATGTCAACATGGAGGCCGGACGCGATCACTGGTATCACGACATGTGCGCGTTGCCCATCGCCAGCGTCAAATGCCCCACCGAGGTCATGGACGCCGAGGACCCGTTGTTTATCCTCTACACATCCGGCTCCACCGGCAAGCCCAAGGCCATTCTGCATACCCACGGCGGGTATATGGTCGGCACGTACGCCACCCTCAAATATGTCTTCGATGTGCGCGATGATGACCGTTGGTGGTGCACCGCCGACCCCGGCTGGATCACCGGCCACTCCTATATCGTCTATGGCCCGATGATCAATGGGGCTACTTCTATGCTGTTCGAGGGCGGCCCATCCTATCCTTACCCGAATCGCTGGTGGCAGGTGGTGGAGCGTTACGGCATCACCATCTTCTACACCGCTCCGACCGCCATCCGCGGCCTGATGCGCTTCGGCGAAGCCTGGCCGAACAAGCATGACCTGTCCTCGTTGCGCCTGCTTGGTTCGGTGGGTGAGCCGATTAACCCCGAGGCTTGGAAGTGGTATTATCGCGTCATCGGCAAGGAAAAATGCCCGATCATGGACACGTGGTGGCAGACCGAGACCGGCAATTTCATGATCACACCAACGCCGGTCCTCCCGCTCAAACCCGGCTCTGGCACGCGCCCGTTCTTCGGACAGGAGGCGGAGATCGTGGACGAACAGGGGAATCCTGTCCCGGACAACACCGAAGGCTACCTTGTTCTCAAGAACCCCTGGCCTGCCATGTTGCGGACAATCTATGGCGATGATGAACGCTATGTCGACCAATACTGGTCGAAGTTCCCCGGACGCTACACCGCCGGCGACTCGGCAAAGCGCGACGCCGATGGCTATTTCTGGATCATCGGCCGCGTGGACGATGTGATCAAGGTCTCCGGTCACCGACTTGGCACCGCCGAGGTCGAATCTGCATTGGTGAGCCATCCGGCTGTCGCGGAAGCTGCGGCAATTGGCCTGCCACACGATGTCAAAGGCCAGGCGATCTACACCTTCGTCCTGTTGCGGTCAGGATTCATCGGCTCACCCGAATTGGCCGAGACATTGCGCCAGCATGTTGCGACACACATGGGACCCATCGCCCGCCCTGAGGAAGTCAAATTCCTGGATAAATTGCCCAAGACCCGCAGCGGCAAGATTATGCGCCGCGTCTTGAAGGCGCGCGCTCAGGGATTGCCCGAAGGCGATATTTCGACATTAGATGAATAGCGAGAAGCGAGTATAGAAATTCGGGCTTTATAATGCCGTAAGAAAATCAGCGGATCGGCAGGCAATACTCCATCGTTTCTTTGTAGTAGATCTCGTAGATCGGACGCTCCTCGTCCAAAATGAGGCTTTGCTCGACGAAGTAATCGCCGCTGAAGGCGCGGATAGCTGGCCTGATCTTTTCAGGGCGTTTCTCCACCGTCAATACAGCGTAACGTCCGCCGGGCAGGGTCGTGGCGTTTTCCACTTCCTCCGGCAGCGGGAATTCGATGCAGCAATTGTAAGCCGCAAGTTGTCCGTCAATGATCTCCGGCGCGCCCACGTGCAACAGCGTATCGGGATCGAGGCCGAATGCGCTTATCCGCAGGCGCAACTCCTTGAATGCCGGGCGGATGACCTTATCCGGGTTGCCGCTGGCAGAGCGGAACAGGCAGTTGCGGTGCAGCACACGCAGTGGTACCAGGTCGCGCAACTCTACATTCAGGAATGCAGGAGGTTTTGGCATGGGGCGATTGTCCCAGATAAAGAAAAGAATTGTCAAGGCATGGATTTTGGGATAAAGTTAACCCATGCTTACGTCTACCTCCCTCGTCTTGGTCTGCCTGCTTCCCACGCCGCGCGACCTGGAAATTGCGCGCCTCCTGGGCTGGTACCGCATCCCCTTCCGCAGCGCGCCGAAGGTGGTGGCCGTGGACTACCTGGCTTTCTACCAAGCCGGCTCGTTCGGTGACCTCGGCGGGCGGATCGAGTACGTGGCACCCGTGCGCGGCCACGAGCTGACCACGCGCCGCGAGCTGCTGCGCGACGAACCCGATCATCCGCACGCCGGTGAGGAATACTTCAAGCTCCAGCTTGGCCCGCTGGAACGGCTGGCCAAGCCGGTGTTGGCCGAAAAGTGGAAGCGGCTGACCTTCTTATACACCACCGGCGAATATCTGCTTAAAGCCGCGACGCTCAACGATTTGGTCGTGCAGAGCGATGAGCGGCAGTTGTTGTGGCAATCGCTCCGCGAGCGTGCCACCCAAGAGCAACTGTATAAGACTGACCTGCCGGAGGCGGATCTCCCGCCAGGAGTGCTGCTGGCATTGTTGGGGATCAAGGAAACAAGTGGGTCATACGATGGGGAATAAAGTATCCCAAAGGAGAACCTTATGAAAGCAATTGTAGCTCGAAAGTATGGATCGCCGGATGTCTTACGCTTTGAGGAGATCGAGAAACCACTTCTCAAGGAGCATCAACTCTTGATCAAAGTCCATGCGGCAAGCGTAAACATGTACGACTGGCATATGCTGACCGCGGATGTTTTCCTTGTCCGCTTGGAGGCCGGGCTGTTGAAACCCAAGAACATCCAATGCGGAGCGGACCTGGCCGGACGGGTCGAAGCGGTTGGCAACGCCGTGACGCAGTTCAAGCCGGGCGATGAAGTGTTCGGCTCAGGATACGGCACATTTGCCGAATATGCCCGCTCGCGTGAAAGTGCCTTGGTATTGAAGTCCGTCCACATGACATTTCAGCAAGCTGCGGCCATCCCCATGGCCGGGCTGACCGCTCTGCAGGGGCTGCGCGATCAAGGACAACTCCAGGCGGGGCAAAAGGTTCTGATCAACGGCGCAGGCGGAGGTGTGGGCACCTTCGCCGTGCAGATCGCCAAGGCGTTTGGGGCTGAAGTCACCGCGGTGTGCAGCACAAAGAATCTGGAGGTGGCAAGCGCACTCGGCGCGGATCACGTGATTGACTACACCCGCACAGATTTCACCAGGAATGGGCAGCGCTATGACCTGATCTATGCTGCCAACGGGAATCGTTCGGCTTTCGCCTATATGCGCGCTTTAAGGCCCCATGGCATCTGCGTCGTGGCGGGAGGTTCTATGCGCCAGCTAGCCCAGGTAATGCTCTTTGGCCCGTTGATTTCCAAGAAAGGTGGCAGGAAATTGGGCACTTATATGGCAAATATCAATCAAAAAGATCTGTCTTTGATGAGTGAACTATTCGAAACCGGCAAAGTAAAACCTGTAATTGACCGGAGTTACCCCTTTAGCGAGATTGCTGAAGCGCTGCGCTATCTGGGCAAAGGGCGCGCCAAAGGCAAAGTCGTCGTCACAATGGACAGTCATGGCTAAGCCTGACCATTGCTGCATAAAGTCTCCGCACGGCATTCATACTCAGTTCACAAGCTGCACCTATACTGGGAGCATACAAAAGGAGTATGAAAATGGTCAAACACATTGTTTTCCGTATCGTCGCAGGATTGGTCCTGCTGGCTGTCCTCGCTGGGATCGCCTTCATCGCCTACCAGACAGGAACGATGCGCAGCGTCGCTGCCAACGTTCAACTACCGCCAACCGGCAATGCGGGACCGTTCTACCCGTACTACGGGCACCCCTTCTTCAGGTTCGGTTGCTTCATCCCCTTGGCCGTGCTGTTCCTGGTCTGCCTGGCCTTTGCCAGCATGCGCCACATGATCTGGGGACCGCGCTGGTGGGGCTGGCGGCGCCACATGCATGAGGGTATGGGGCATGGTCAATGGAAGCATGCTCCTTGGGGCGAAGGTGTCCCCCCCTTCTTCGCCGAGTGGCACAAGCGGGCGCACGAAGCGCCGCAACAGCCTGACGAGAAAAAGGCTGGCGAGTAGGACTAAGAGCGTATAATAGACCCGAGGCCTGCACCAGGTCTCGGGTCGTTTCGTATAATTCGTGCCATTCGATGCAAAAAATTGATGAAAACCATCTTGGTCGTGGACGATGAGCAGAAAATTGTAAAGCTGGTGTGCGACTATCTCGAACGCGCCGGCTTCGCTGTACGCGTTGCCGCGGATGGCAGGACCGCCCTCTCTCTGGCGCGCACCGAGAAACCTGATCTGATCGTCCTTGACCTCGGCCTGCCCCAACTGGATGGCCTCGACGTGACGCGTGAACTACGCAAGGTCTCGACGGTACCCATCATTATGCTGACCGGGCGCTCGGAAGAATCGGATAAGCTCATCGGGTTGGAACTCGGCGCGGACGATTACATCACCAAACCGTTCAGCCCCAAGGAGCTGGTGGCGCGCGTCCGGGTCGTTTTCCGTCGCATGAGGAATTACGCTGCGGCCAGCCAGGAGCTGCTGCACGTAGCCGACCTGACGCTCGATGTGCCGCGTTTGCGCGTCACAGCAGAAGGCCGCCCGATCGAAGAATTGACTCCCACCGAGTTCTCCTTACTGGCTGAAATGGCCCGCTACCCGGGGCGGGTGTTCACCCGCGCCCAACTGTTGGACGCCATTCACGGCGTGGCCTTCGAATCCTACGAGCGCGCCATTGATGCCCACGTCAAGAACATCCGCCACAAGATCGAACCCAAGCCATCCGAACCGCGTTACTTGCTCACAGTCTACGGTGTAGGCTACAAACTGGCAGAACAATGAACCGAGAGCCTGTTCACCCTTATAGTAACCAGCGCCCATCGTGGTGGCCGGAAAACGCCTCCTGGCCGCCGGAACGTCACCGGATGCGCAATTCCAGGTTCTTCCGGCGCATCGGCTGCTTGTTCTTCCTGTTTATCGTACTGGGGCTGGCTGGACTGATCGGCATCATTGCCGTGGTTGCCCGTTGGCTGCGGCTGGTCAATTTCAATCTCGATCTCCAGTCGTTGATCCCCATTGGATTGGGCGTTCTCATATTCGCGATGTTTCTCGCTGGATTGAGCAGCGCCGGGATGCGCCGGGTGGCGGTACCGCTCGATGAACTGCTCAACGCTGCCGACCACATTGGGCAGGGCGATTACTCGGTGAGGGTGAGGGAAAGAGGTACGCATCAGGTGCGCACGCTGGCGCGCGCCTTCAACAGCATGGCCTCCCGTCTCCATATACTGGACGAGCAGCGCCGGAACATGCTGACGGATGTCACGCACGAGCTCCGTTCTCCGCTGACCGTCATCCAGGGGAACATCGAGGGCATGCGCGATGGCGTCTATCCGGCCGATGATGCGCACCTGCGTGCGTTGCTCGAAGAGACGAACATCCTCGCGCGCTTGGTGGAAGACCTGCGCACACTGGCGCTGGCAGAAAGCGGCGCGCTGCAACTCAAGAAAGAGCCAACCGACCTGGCGCTATTGGCGCGGGAGACAGTCGGGGCGTTCAGTGCACAGGCCGAGGCGGCAGGCGTGACCTTAACCGTGGATGCAGTTACCGACCTCCCGTGGCCGACGCTCGACCCGGGTCGTATCCGCCAGGTGCTAACCAACCTGCTGGCGAATGCGCTGCGCTACACCCCTGCCGGTGGAACGGTCTCCATCCGTTATTATCAATCTGAAGCGCAAGCGATCCTCGAAGTACAGGATAACGGGGCCGGCATTCCCCCAGAGGAGCTGCCGCACGTTTTCGAGCGATTTTACAAGTCTGCCGATTCGGGCGGCATGGGGCTAGGGCTGGCGATTGCCAGGAAACTGGTCGAGGCCCACAGCGGGACGATCAGCGCCGAGAGCACGCCCGGCACAGGCGCCACTTTGCGTGTGACATTGCCGCTCGAAAAAATGTAAGTCATTTATTCAGGAGGACAACATGCCACCGTTCGGTGTTTATTCGGAAGTAGGCAAGCTGCGCAAGGTGATCGTCCATCGCCCCGAGTTGAGCCTTCAGAGGCTCACGCCATCCAACCACGATGAGCTGCTCTTCGACGATGTGCTGTGGGTCGAGCGCGCCCAGTGGGAACACGACCAGTTCACCCATGTCATGCGCGAGCGCGGCGTGGAAGTGTTCTACGTGCAGGACCTGCTCTTCGAGACTTTGCAAACGAGCGACGCGGCGCGAAAATTGATCATAGAACAGGTCGCCACCGAGTACTCGGTCGGCTGGGCATTGGTGGATGAAATCCGCCGCTTCCTTCTGGATCTTGAGCCTGCTTTCCTTGCCCGTCACCTGATCGGCGGATTGACCGCAGCTGAGGCTGGGCTGGATTGGAAGAAGTTTGGCCGCATCTCCCTTCATGCCGCTGCGCTGGATGACCTGAACGCGTTCCTCTTGCCGCCTCTGCCAAATACACTTTTCACGCGCGACTCATCCTGCTGGATCTTCGACGGCGCTTCCACCAATCCGATGTACTGGCCTGCGCGCCGCCGCGAGTCGCTGAATATGTACGCCATTTATAAATATCATCCCATGTTCAAAGACGCCGGGTTAAATTTCTGGTATCCCAACAAAACCGACGGCGAATTCAATCTGCAGAACTTCGGCCGTTCCTCGCTCGAAGGCGGGGACGTGCTTCCCATCGGAAATGGAACCGTACTTATCGGCATGTCCGAGCGGACGCAGGGTAGCATGATCGAGCAGATCGCAGATGCCTTATTCACCGCTGGGAGCGCCGAACGCGTCATCGCCTGCGTAATGACCAAAGACCGCGCTCACATGCATCTCGATACCGTTTTTACCATGCTCGACCATGATAAGGTCACCCTCTTTCCGAAGGTTGTCAGTCAAATCAAAGCCATCAGCCTGCGCCCCGGCAAGAAGCCCGGCGATTTCCACGTAACGCGCGAAAAAGATCTACTTTCCGCGGCGACGGATGCGTTGGGGGTCAAAAAGCTGACCGTGGTCGAAACCGGCGGTGACCAATACCAGGCTGAACGCGAGCATTGGGACGACGCCAACAACACCGTCGCGCTCGAACCAGGGGTGGTCATCTCTTACGAGCGCAATACCTACACCATCGCCAAGATGCGCGCCGCAGGCGTGGAAGTGATCCCCATCCCTGGCTTTGAGCTGGGCAAAGGTCGCGGCGGCGGGCATTGCATGACCTGCCCTATCCAGCGGGATGCAATTTGAAAATAAAATGCAAAAATCCTTTAGCCATCCCCTTGCCATTGTGCTCGTCGTTTTGATCTGTTTGTGCCTTTGCACGGTCATCTGCCTGTTTAGTGCAGCGATTGTTTTGCTAAGTGAGCCGTACATTCCGCTTATTTTTGGGACTCCGGTCCCCTTGCCATTCGAGCCGACGCCCACGGTTTTTGTCGCGAGGCCCCCAGCCCAGGACGTGCCGCTCGAAACGCAGAGGCTGCTCGAGAACACGGAAATCCCGGTCAACAACCCGCCCGACCTGGCCTGCCGGCTGCGGAATATCTGCAACATCCCGGCCACGCTGCTGCCTCCTGTCGCCCCGCGCCAGGTCGGAGAAGAGCAGACCTTCTGGGTGCTCAACCATGATACCAACACCAACTTCCGGGTCACGGCCACGCTGCGCTACGTCACTGACCATCTATATTTCTGGGTGGATAATGGCATCCACTACAACCAGAATGATCTCGAGGCGTTGGCGGACGCCTTCGAGACCAAGATCTATCCGACCGATCGCGAGTTCTTTGGCAGCGAATGGACGCCCGGCGTGGATGGCGACGTGCATATTTACGCCCTGTACGCCCGCAACCTGGGTTCAGGAGTGGCTGGCCTCTTCGGCGCCGGCGATGAATACAATCCGCTCGCCAGCCCGTACTCCAATGGGCACGAAATGTTCTACATTGATAGCGGCACATCCTTGGGCGCTGATTATGTCTATAGCACGGTGGCGCATGAGTTCCAGCACATGATCCATTGGTACCAGGATCGCAACGAAGAGGCTTGGGTGACTGAGGGTTCTGCAGAGCTGGCCGCTTTCATCAATGGGTATGACACGGGTGGCTTCGACTGGCTTTATACGAACAACCCCGATCTGCAACTGAACGATTGGCCGGATCAGACCGGCAATTCGAGGCCGCACTACGGTGCATCTTTCCTGTTCCTGGCTTATTTTCTGGATCGTTTCAGCGAAGAGGCCACAAAAGCGCTCGTCAGGGACCAGGAAAACGGCATGGTCAGTGTCGATGACACTTTGCGGCAGATCGGCGCGACCGACCCGCAAACCGGTCAGCCGATCACTGCCGATGATTTCTTCTTGGACTGGGCGATCGCCAATTACGTGAGGGATGGTTCTGTAGGCGATGGGCGCTTCATCTACCATAATTATCCCAGCGCACCCAAAACTTCGGACACTGAGACGATCTCGGACTGTCCGGCAGAGATGAAAAGCACCGTCCACCAGTACGGCGTGGACTACATCCGCATCGCCTGTAATGGCGACTACACTTTGAGCTTCAGCGGCGCCACCTCGGCCCGCATCCTACCCGCCGATCCCCATTCCGGCTCCAACGCCTTTTGGTCGAACCTCGGCGATGCATCCGACATGACCCTGACGCGCCAGTTCGACTTCACTGCCATTTCCGCACCGATCACCTTCAGTTATTGGACCTGGTACGATATCGAAAAGGATTACGATTACGTCTACGTGGAAGCCTCCACTGATGGACAGCATTGGCAGATCCTCATCACGCCTTCCGGTACTGCGAATAACCCCACCGGAAACAGCTATGGCTGGGGTTACAACGGAACCATCAATGGGTGGATTCAAGAGTCAGTGGATCTATCACAGTTTGCCGGTCAGAAGGTATCGCTGCGCTTCGAGTATGTGACCGATGAAGAGGTCACCACTGGCGGTTTCCTGCTCGACGACTTGTCCATCCCGGCCATCCATTACACGGAAGACTTCGAGAAGGATGAGGGTGGATGGACTGCGGCCGGCTTTGCCCGCGTCCAGAACGTTCTGCCCCAGACCTTCCGCCTGGCGTTGATCTTGCAGGGCGGCAACGGAACGACCATTCAGGTCATTCCCCTTAACGTTGACCAGACAGCCGAAATCCCCCTCCACCTCAGCGGTGGCGAACAAGCCATATTGGTCGTCAGCGGCACGACGCGCTTCACCCGCGAGTTGGCTGCATACCAGATAGAGATCCATTAGGAGTTTTATGTCCACCACACCCACTGCACAAATTCTCCCCCTTGCCAGCCTGATCGGTTACCAGGAAGGCGCCATTGTCAGCCGCGTCATCGTCAAGGCTGAGACCGGCAACGTGACCCTGTTCGCCTTCGACGCCGGACAGGAGTTGAGCGAACATACCGCACCTTTCGACGCCCTTGTGCATATGTTGGAAGGCGAGGCCGAGATCAGGATTTCCGGACAGCCGTTCCAGTTGAAGGCGGGTGAGGCAATTATTATGCCTGCCAACCAACCTCATGCGCTGAAGGCAACGGAGAAGTTCAAGATGCTCTTGACAATGGTCCGGGCGTAACTGCTGTTAAAATTGATACTGGATTCAGCAATCCAACACGGCGATCATACGTATATCAATAAAGAACCGGAGGTTGCCATGAGCGAACAAATCGCACCTAAACCCAGCAGGGAGGGCATTGCCACCATCATCATGGTTGGCGTGGTAAGCGTGATCTGCATCCTTTCTTGTTCCGCTGTGCTAATCGCGTTAATTATGAACGCGCCATGGAGGTAAGCTGCCTCAATATAGCCTAAAGAATATTCCGAACAACATATATTTGAAAACTACTCCCGCATTTTCCAAGCTACAGCATGTGGTTGATACCAGGTGTAGCTTTCGCAGGTAGCCGGGAGAGTTATATAGCTAGCAGAACCGGGGCGCGTTTCTCTCGTCAATTCCTGCCAGAATCTATCCGATCTATCCTTCTGGTAGAATCGTACTGCCAAAATAGAATCAATCAGCCCTGCGATATTCACTGCAGGGCTGTTATCTTGATTACGTTTCTTTCACCCACCTGTACCCACTCAATGACCAAAGCACGACATTTGTGCCATAGAAGATCCACACCAGCCGGAACATGATCTCGGAAATGTTACCCAATGATAGATTAAAGATCTCGCCGGTGATCTCGGTGGCGAACCAACAAGTGGCGGCGATGGCTGCCATCGACGCGTTTGGACGGGGGAGCAGTTTGCGGCGGACGGCTTCCCAGGCGAACCACATTGTGGTACAGAAGAAGGCTGTGTACGCGGGAGCAATGGCTGCATGCCCGACCCGGACGACATCCGGCCAAAGAATGATCAGGATCACCGCGGCTGAGCCGTAGATCAATACCGGCAACCAGGCATCCGTTATTTTGAAAGTCTTGAAATAGTTCAGCCCATGCGAAGCGAGGCGTAGAATTAGAAAAATGTGCGCGATGATGGATAGCACCCCGCCTAACATGAACACCCACCCACCTACGCTCAGGCTTGGGCTGACGACCACCACGCTCATCAAAATGTCGGTGGGCAGCATGCAGCAGAACGCGGCGAAGAGCAGCCACCAATCCTTACTGCTCAATTTATCCTTGCCGATGCTCAAAACCAGCACCATCGCCAGTAGGGTGATGACCGGTTTGCCAATTGCGGGGTAGAGGGCGCTTGTGCCGAGAAAGTAGTTGGCCCAATCCATGCCAAAGACCGACCCAGCCAGGAGGATCGTCACTCCGAGGACGATGAAGATCCAAGTGAGTTTGCTACGGGAAAGTGTGTTCATGGGATTCTCCATAATCGAGGTTGTGGCAAAGATTATACAGCAAAGCAAAAAGAACAGCCCCGCGACTTTCGCCGCAAGGCTGATATTCGAAGACTTCCGAAGTCTATGCTCCCTTGCGGGGTTGGCGTTCCATCGTTCCTATTCCCATCGGAACAGCTTGACCGAAACCAACACTCCTACCACCAGCATGGCTACCAAGACGATCACGTCGGTAATATGCTGGTTCCAAGCCTCGCCGATCCACAAACCGCGCATCAGGTTGACCACGTAAGTCAGCGGCAGGAAGGTGGAAATCTTCTTGATCGTTTCGGGCAACATCTCGCGCGGGAAGCTGGCCCCGGAGAGATAGATCATCGGGTAGAGCAGCACCAACCCCACGATCTGTGCAGTGCGCGCGTTAGGCATGGTACCCGCGATGATGAATCCGATTCCAAAGAAGCTCAGCGAGCATAGGACGAATCCACCTAAAACGCTGAAGAAATTGCCCTCGAAGCGCATGTGGTAGACCAACTTCCCGGCAATCACTAGCAGTAACATGCCCAGGCCGGTCATGGCGAAGATCACCGTCACTTGCGCCAGCAGAACGGTCAGCGGGCTGATTGGCGTGGTGCGCAGGCGGCGCAGCACGCCGTTCTCCCGATAGATGGCCATCGTGATGGTGGTGGACATCAGCCCGGTTGTGCCGATGATCATGGCCGTGTAGATCGGCAGGGAAATATCGATCGTCCCTCGTCCGCCAAACGTCGGATTAGGCTCGTTGCCGAAGATGCTGCCGAACAGGAACAGCAGCATCAATGGGAAAACCAGCGTGAAGAAAGTACCCACCGGCTCGCGCAGGAACAGCTTGGCTTCCATCCAGGTCATTTTCAACAGGCTTTTCATCTCATACCTCTTTCTTTCATCTCAGGGAACCCGTTTCCTGCCAGGAAACGGGTTCCTCAGGTGTTTATTCTCTCATTACGCGGCCGGTCAGGCTCAAGAAGACATCTTCCAGGTTGGGCTGTTCGGTGCGCAGGTCGCGAAAGCGGATCTTTGAATCAACCAACCGGTTGACCACCTCGACAACCAATGGGACCTGGCGGCCATTCTTCCCATGAACGGTCACCCGCTCTCCCTGGACCTCGACGCGGCTGCCACTCGAAAGGGCATTCGCGAACAGCTCGGGCAAGTTCCCTTCCACGGTGAAGACGACGCGTTCTTCTGCTCCCAGGCTGCGGATTAGTACCGCCGGCGTATCCAGAGCGACGATCCTGCCGTGATCTAGGATCGCGACTCGATCGCACAACCGCTCAGCCTCCTCCATGAAATGGGTGGTTAGTAGTACTGTCTTGCCGTGGCTGCGCACCTCGCGTACCAGGTCCCAGATGACGTGACGCGCCTGCGGGTCCAGGCCAGTGGTTAGCTCATCGAGGAATAGCAGTTTTGGGTCCGGCAAGAGCGCCAAGGCGATGAACAGGCGTTGCTTCTGTCCACCGGAAAGTTTCGCGAAAGGTGTCTTGCGTTTCTCCTCCAGCCCCAATTGAACCAGCAATTCCATCCAAGCGGCGGTTTTCGGGTAGAACGAGGCGTACAGATCGAGCGCCTCCCAAACTTTCATCCGGTCCGGCAGGTTGGATTGCTGGAGCTGCATACCGGTGCGCTCCCGCAGCGTTTTGCTCTCTTGCTGCGGGTCCACGCCCAGCACGCGTACCGTCCCGGCGTTTGGCTTGCGCATGCCTTCCAGGCATTCGATGGTGGTGGTCTTGCCAGCTCCATTCGGACCGACCATCCCAAATATCTCGCCCTCCTGCACTTCAAACGAGACACCATCCACGGCAACTGTTGCACCGTAGGTTTTACGTAGTCCTTGTACTCGTACGATGGTGCCCATTTCTGCCTCACTTGCTCTTTAAAATTGCTTCCAGCGCAGCCACATGTTCTTTGAAAACCTTACGCCCCGCTTCCGTAGCCGAAACATAGGTGCGCGGCTTGCGCTCGACAAAGGTCTTGTTGACGGCGATGTATCCGGACTCTTCTAGCTTGCGCAGGTGCGCTCCTAAGTTGCCGTCGGTGACATCCAGCAGATCACGCAGGTAAATGAAATCCACTTCATCGTTTGGCTCCAGGGTAACCAGCGTTGCCATGATGCGCAGGCGCACCGGCTGGTGAATGATCTCGTTCAACTCAGCCATGATTTACCCCACCTAACCCTGATGTACAAACCAAGGATGATCATTGTGCCTCCCACGAGCACTCCCATCCACAAATAAAACCAGTCGGGCGCAAGGAAATATCCGATCAGGGCCACGGCTGCTACTGGCACGGTCCACCAGGTAGCGGAGAAGGAGAGCAATAGACCCATGCCCATCTGTCCGATCATGGCGAGCAGGATGATGAGCAGGGTGATTTGTTTTCCGTCGGTGGGATGGGCAACGGCAACGATGGCGGAGGCAAAGAGAAATAACAGCACCCAAAAGGTTACGATGCGTTTTCCGGTAACAGCAGATGAGGCGATACGCACGCGTTTTCCTGCACGAATTCCTATGATGGTTGCGATAGCACTGCCAACGATACTTGTTACAATCCAGATCCAGACGATGAGAGGCGCAGTCAAAAACTGGGTAGCGGTAAATCCGATCAACCAGACGATGCCGGTGATGATGAGCGAAATATAGGCGCTGCCGCTGGCAATCGAATGACGAGTTTTCTGCGCCATGGTCTGGATGGCGGCCAGGGCTTCTTCGGCTTCGGTGGGGGAGACGTTCATCAGAACTCCTCTTGTACTTGAATGACTTTAGAGAACTCTACATTGCAGAGTATTCTATATCATTTCCCTGGAAATGTCAAGCCTCCGAGCAAGCAAATCCCGCAAAATACAAAACCGCCCAGCAGCAATAATCGCGGGGCGGTTTTTTTCGTGTGACCTCGTGGATCAAAGATGAATTGCCGTTCCCTCCACCGCATGTGCGGCCTCCATCAGAGCCTCGGAGAGGGTGGGGTGGGCGTGGACGTTGCGGGCGATCTCGGCGGGCGTCAACTCCATCATCCGCGCCAGGGTCAGCTCGGGCAGCAGCTCGGTCACTTCCGGGCCGACCAGCGTCGCACCCAGGATTTCACCGTATTTTTCATCCACCACCAGCTTTACCCAGCCGGCATAGTCCCCTAATCCGAGCGCCTTGCCGTTGGCCTGGAAGGGGAATTTGCCCATCTTTACCGCCAAGCCGCGTTCCTTCGCTTGCGCCTCGCTCAGGCCAAAGGAGGCGACCTGTGGCGAACAGTAGGTGGCGCGCGGCATTATCTCATAATCCAGCGCCACTGTCGCGCGCCCGGCGATTGTATCCGCGCAGACGATGCCTTGCGCCGACCCGACGTGCGCCAGCATCAACTTGCCGGTGACATCGCCGATTGCCCAGATGCCGGGAACGTTCGTCGCCATCTTCTCATCAATCTCAATACAGCCGCGCTCCGAAATCTTAATACCGATCTCTTCTAGCCCCAACCCCTTCGAATTGGGCCGGAAACCGATCGCGACCAATGCCTGCTCCGCTTCGAGAACTGTTTCCTTGCCATCAGAACTGACTGTCACCTTAGCACCGCCCTCAGTCGCGGCAACTGACTCGACCTTATGCCCTGCCAGGATCTTGACGCCGCGCTTGGTGAAGGCCTTGGCCACTTCCGCCGCGGCTTCCGCGTCTTCCAGCGGAAGGATGTGCGGCAGCATCTCCACCACGGTCACTTCCACGCCGTAGGCATTCCAGACCGTGGCAAACTCCATGCCGATCGCGCCCGCGCCGATGATAATGACACTTTTCGGTAATTTCTCTTGCACAATGGCTTCCAGGTAGGTGACGACCTTCTCGCCGTCAACTTTCCATGCGCCCGGTACTGCCGCGCTGGCCCCAGTGGCGATGATAATGTTCTTCGCTTTGAGCTCGCTGACCTTGCCGTTCTTGTCGGTCACGGCGATTGAATCCTTGGCAGTCAGGCGAGCGGTTCCTCCATGAACGGTGATGCCGTTCTTCCGCATCAGGAATTCCACGCCCTTGACCAGCCGTCCCGAAACCTGCCGCGAGCGTTTGACCGCTGCGGCGTAATCCAGTACCAGGTTCTCGAAGGAGAAGCCGAATTCCTTGCCGCGCTCGCGCAATGTGTAGGCGACTTCAGCGTTCTTCAGCAGCGCCTTGGAAGGGATACAGCCCACATTCAGGCAGACGCCGCCCAGCCATTGCTTATCTATGATGACGACCTTTTGCCCAAGCTGCGCGGCGCGGATGGCGGCTACATATCCTGCCGGCCCAGCGCCGATAGCGATGATATCGTATAGTTCCATGTGTGTCTCCAAGAGTGACTTTTCTTGATTCTACTCGCTTTTCGATATTGACTCGTAGCAAAAAGGATTGTATAATATTTATAGTACGTGAGAGCGCTCCCATATTATCGCTTTATACGGAAGAAATAGGCAGATTTCTGGCATTTTTTATCATATTTAACGATTTCTTGTTGGGAACGCTTCCAGCCCTGAGGAGAATATGCCGTCGCTCACGCTTGAGGATATTGCCAAGCAGACTGGAGTGTCGCGCTCGACCGTTTCACGGGTGATGAACAATCACCCGAACGTTCGAGAGGATGTCCGCAAACGGGTGCTTGAAACCATCCGGCAAACTGGCTATCATCCCAATGCAGCCGCTCGTACGCTTGCTTCGCAACGCTCCTGGGTTATCGGCCTGGTCTTACCCCACAGCGTTAGTTTCTTCTTCACAGATCCCTATTTCCCCCACCTCACTAAAGGAATTGCACAAGCCTGCAATCAACACAATTACACTTTGGCGCTTTTTCTCGTTGGTACCAAAGAAGACGAGGAAAAGATTTATCCTCGAGTTACCCGTCGCGGTCTGCTGGATGGGGTGATTGTACAAGCGAGTCATCATGGCGATCAGAAGATTATTGGTTATCTGGTTGACGCCAAAATGCCGCTGGTTGTGGCCGGCCGTCCATTTCGTTCCGATAATGTTAGCTACATTGACATAGATAATGTCAATTCTTCCTATAATGCAGTCAGCCATCTGGTCAGATTGGGTTACAAGCGCATCGGAACCATTACTGGTCCAGCCAATAGTGCTGCTGGTATAGATCGCAGGGACGGTTACTCAAAAGCGCTGACTGAGCGAGGCGCGATCCTGGATGAAAACTTATTGGTGGAGGGGGATTTTACAGAGATGGGCGGCTATTATGCAATGCAAAAACTGATACTAGCTAAACCTGATGCCGTCTTTGCCGCCTCCGACACTATGGCAATCGGCGCCATGCGCGCTGCCCGTGATGCTGGCCTGAAGATTCCCGAGGATGTTGCCCTGGTTGGGTTCGATGATCTCCCCTTAGCGACTCTGTCGGATATCCAGTTGACCACGGTTCGACAGCCAGTGATTCAATTTGGCGTAAATGTGGTTGAACTCTTGATAGACCTGATCGAAAACGGCATCTCCCCCCCACGTCATATCATAATGAATACCGAGTTGATCATACGCAACTCGTGTGGCGCTTCACGAAAGAAATGACATTTCAAAAACCAGAACATAAAGGAGGTGGTTCATCTCAAAGAATAGATAACCGTGCAGTACCCCAAAATGATGCCCGCTGCCCAAGACGGCTAACGGACACCACCCAGGGGACCTGCTAATTTCCTCGAAAGCAACAGGTTCCCCATTTTGAATAACCCAATTAGGAGAATGAAGATGAAACGAACTACTTTCTTACTATCGGTCGTGTTAGCTCTGAGCATGCTGCTTGCAGCCTGCCAGCCAGCTCCCACGCCGGCCCCGGCCGCTACCGAAGCCCCCACTGCTGCCCCAACCGCCGCTCCTACCCCGAGCGCGGCAGAAATTGCCGGTTCTCTGCCTCGCAATGAAACCATGTACTTCAATGGTGAGCAGTGGAATCCGGTGGTTTGCTGGAATCCTTATGCCAGCAACTGCAACAACGCCATGACGATCGCCCAGCAAGACAGCGCCCGCGTAACCATGTTCGAGACGCCGTACGTGTACAACATGCTCGACGGCAAGGTGTATCCTCTGCTGGCGGATGGTCCCTTCGCATGGGATGCCGGTTTGACCAAGATTACCTTCAAGCTCAAGGCTACCGCCCATTGGAGCGATGGCACCCCGGTGACTGCGGAGGATGTCGCCTATACCTGGGCTACCCACCTCAAGTACAACGATGCTACCGGCGCTTCTAACAAAGATTACATTGCAGACATCGTAGCTACCGATGCCCTCACGGTTGTGGTCAAGGCCAAACTGGATTCCGCGACCGGCAAAGCACTCAACCCTCTGGTTGTCGCTGCTTACCTTAGCAGCAACTATGTCAACCAGAAAGCCTGGACCCAGACGCTGGAAGCACGCGCTGGCGGCGATGCCACCAAGTTCCTGGCTGATAAAGCGGAGGATGTCGTTTACTCCGGCCCCTATCACTACTTCTATGTTGACGATACCAAGGTTGTCCTCATTCGTGACGACAACTATTGGGGCAAGGATGCCAGCATGTTTGGCAAGCTGCCCACTCCAAAGTATCTGGCGCACACGATCTTCAAGGATAACGCAGCCGGTTCGGTTGCCTTGGCGCAAGGCGAAGTGGATGTCAGCCAGCAATTCAACTCCAACATCCAGGTGCTGTGGGTGAACTATGCCCTGCCGGTATCCACCTATCTTCCTGCTGCCCCGTATGGCATTGGCGCCAGTCTACCGACGGCTTTCTACAACCCCAATTCCTATGGTTTGGATCAGCCTGCGGTCCGCAAGGCGATTGCCATGGCAGTGGATTATCCCACCATCATTGCCAACGCCATGACCAATCAGTCTGCTACATTCGACCAGGTTCCGCGCTCGCTGATGAACCCGACTCCTGGTGAGCAGGCATTGTACGACCATGCTGCTGTTGCCTCCTTGCAGTGGGCTGGCAATGACATTGCAGGCGCTATGGCATTGCTCGACGCAGCCGGCATCACGGATACCAATGGCGATGGTTGGCGCGAATACAATGGCCAAACCCTGCACTACGTGGCTACCTGCCCGAATGGCTGGTCCGACTGGCAAGCCGCGATCGAAGTGGTCGCTGCCGCCGGTAAGAAGATCGGCATTGACATCACGTCCAACTACCCTGAATGGGGTGTGTACCAGACCGTGGTGACAAGCTGGAAGGCGCTTTCGACTACCCAGGGCTATGACATCTTCATGATGTGGAGCGATGGCGCTGGCCCGACCCAGCCGTGGAGCCGCATCCGCCACCTGTTGAGCTCTGAGTTCGCCAAGACAGAGACCAACTGGAATGGCAACTGGAGCGGTTACGCTAATCCGGATGCTGACAAGTTGATCAAGGAGATCCCCACCCTGACCGATCCTGCCAAGATTAAGGCAGCCTACACGGAATTGGTTCGGATCTACCTGACCGATGTTCCCTCCTTCACGCTCATGTATCGGCCTCAAGCCTTCCATGCCGTGAACGAGAGTGTCTGGACAGGCTTCCCGCACCAGGACGATGGTTCCAAGCCGCCCATCCCGCCGCTCGACTGCATAGATGGCTGGAGCATCGCGTGCCTCTACAACGTACATCTGGTCACTCCCTAACCAGTAATTCATGATATAACAGCCATGTTCCGTTACGGAACATGGCTGTCATATAATTTTCAAGAGGAGGTGTTGCGGTGAAGGGCTACCGGGAATATTTCCTTAATAAGTTGCTTTGGTTCTTGGTCACATTTGTTTGTGCATTCATTTTAAATTTCATCCTTCCCCGTCTGATGCCTGGCGATCCTGTGGCAGGCATTGTATCCCATATCGCGCAAGGCATGACCAATACGACCGGCGTCCAGGCGATTTATCAACAGTACGCCGACCTGTTCGGTACGAATAGACCGATAATCGAGCAATTCTTCATCTACATGAGAAATGTTTTCCATGGCGATTTCGGTTTCTCATTCAGCCAATATCCCAGAACAGTCGCAGAAACACTTAAATCTGCCATCTGGTGGACGATCGGCCTGCAATTCCCGGCAATTATCGTCGGCTGGCTGATCGGGAACGTTCTTGGCGCATTAGCCGCTTATCTCAAAAAAGGATTTGATAACCTGCTAATGCCCATCAGTATTTTCTTGAGTAATTTCCCAACCTTTGGCATGGCAATCATTTTGCTGGTCATTTTTGGGGTCGGATTAAAATGGTTCCCAACCTCTGGCGGTTACGGGTTTGACCTGATCCCCACTTTTACCTGGAAATTTATCTGGACGGTGATCACCCATTATCAAATGCCTTTCTGGTCAATCGTCTTGATCGCCATTGGTGGCCAGGCGATCGGCATGCGCTCCATGTCCATCTATGAATTGAATGCGGATTATGTGAAATACAGTCGTTTCCTGGGCATCAAGGATCGCAAGATCGTCGGCTATGTATTCCGGAATGCCATGCTCCCGCAGGTGACCGGTTTGGCGTTATCCATCGGTACCATGGTCGGCGGAGCGCTGGTGGCGGAAATCATTTTTAGTTATCCCGGCCTGGGCACCACGCTACTGCATGGCATCCTGGGACAGGACTATCCCCTGATTTCAGCCTCCTCATTGATTATAACAATGATGGTACTGGTTTCGATGTTTCTCATCGAAATCCTTTATGGCGTCATTGACCCGCGTATAAAAGCAGCCCAGTCTGAATAGGAAGGGATGCCGCCCATGAAAAATTCACTTCGACAAGTTTTTCGTTCTGGCAAATTTTTGGTCGGTTTCGCCATTTTTGCGGCTTTGCTCCTCACCGTGTTAGTTTATCCATTATTGGTAAGGGGAGCTCCATTGGCGATCCTCTCGGAGGGTACTTTCTTCCCGCCCGGCATCTATGTGAATGTTTTTGATGCCATCCATTCCCCTACAATGTATACACTCCATCTGGATGATGTCGCCGCCAAGCGCATTGCCAACAAATTGAGTAATGAGGATCGCACGGCCATGAAGGAGTGGCTGGTATTGGATGGTATTCCTGCAAACAGTATTGATACCACGAATATCACTGCTCTCCTGGATCTGTGGGAAAAGAATTATGACCCTAAGAAGGATCTTCCCGGGCTGACGAATGCCAAGAGAAATTATTATGCTCGGGTGAACACCTCGCTTCAGGGACTTTTATCCACCCAGGGAGACATCCTCGCGGCACAAAACCCGAGCACGAACGCCTTGGAACAGACTGGCGTTGTCAACCAATCGGATTACGCGAATGTCAACCAGGTTGCAAATGTGCGGGTGCTGGCGTTGGGTACCGACAACTTTGGCCGGGATGTATTGACGGAGTTGGTCAAGGCCACCAGCGTGTCACTGCAGATTGGCCTTGTCGCCGGCATCCTCGCCACCTTGATCGGTTTAACCTTGGGGTTGCTGTCGGGATATATCGGCGGCCTGGTGGATGACATCATTGTGTTCATCACCAATCTCTTTACAGTCATTCCGAGTATCGTCCTATTGATCTTGATCTCGTTCAGCATTGGGCAGGAAAAACGCGGCGCCTTTACCATCGCGGTGGTGATCGGTTTCACATCCTGGGTGTGGACCACCCGGGCGGTGCGGGCGCAGGTAATGTCCCTGCGCAACCGCGACCATGTCAACTTGTCGAAACTCTCCGGGCACTCGATCGCTCACATCATTACTTATGATATCCTGCCCTATATCGCTTCGTATGTGGTCATGGCTTTTATTTTGCAGGTTTCCTCAGCCATCCTGGCGGAGGCATCGCTATCCATCCTTGGCTTGGGTCCCAGAACCACGGAAGTGATGACGCTGGGCTTGATGCTGAACTGGGCGCTGATCTACCAGGCAGAGATCCTGGGAAAATGGTGGGCATATATGCCTATCATCGTGGTCATTGCCCTGATTACATTTTCGATGAATCTGATGAATACTGGTCTCGATCAGATATTCAATCCGGCATTGAGAGACTAGGTGATGAATATGCCAAAAGTAATGCTAGAGGTCAAGGATCTGACAACGAAATATGTCACCCGCTTTCGGGAAAATGTTTACGCAGTTGACCACGTTTCCCTGGAGGTCGAAGAAGGGAAATCGCTGGGAATTGCGGGAGAATCCGGCTGTGGAAAGTCGACACTCGCGCTTAGCCTGATGGGGTACTACTTTGCTCCGTTGCATTACATGAGCGGAGAGATTATCATTGACGGGGTTAATGTTACCGGGATGGACCCTGACACCATTCGTAAATCAATCTTAGGCTCAGAGATCTCCTATATTCCCCAAGCTGCGATGAACGCCCTCAATCCCACCCGGAAAATCATCAACTTTATTGAGGATGTTTATCAAGCACATGATCCGTACAAAACCAAGAAAGAGATTTATGAACTTGCCAAGAAAAGCTTTGAATTCTTAGGGCTTCCAGCAAATGTATTGCAAAAGTACCCCGTTGAACTCTCGGGCGGCATGAAACAGCGTACGGTGATTGCAGTATCTGTGATCCTTTTTCCAAAAGTTCTGATCGCGGATGAACCCTCCTCCGCCCTGGATGTAACTTCACAGAAGATGGTCATCAAGATGTTGAAGAATCTAATGGAAAATGGCCTCATCAAGTCGATGATCTTCATCACGCATGAGCTTCCGTTGCTTTACAACGTCACTGATGACATCATGATCATGTATGCGGGGCAGATCGTGGAGAAAGGCACTGCCAAGCAAGTGGTTTTCGATCCGATCCATCCGTATGCCAGGGGTCTCATGGGCTCGATCATTGTGCCAGAAAGCGGTCTGCGGGAGATCAAGCTGGCTGCCATTCCTGGCGTACCTCCCAACCTCAAGAACCCTCCCTCCGGCTGCCGTTTTGCCGAGCGCTGCAGGTATGTCGTGCCGGAATGCAAGGTGACCTCCGTGGCCATGCATGAAGTTGAGGGTAAGCGCGCTTACCGCTGCATCTTCCCGGAGAAGGAATTAAAGAATTTCTATCGCAAGGAGGCTCAATAAAATGTCCATCGAAAGAGGGATCTGCCTGAGCGGAAAGGGGCTTACCAAGGTATTTGGGCTTGGCCGTCAGAAATGTGTTGCTGTTGACAATGTAGATTTCGATTTCTACGAAGGTGAGGTCATTTCGATCGTAGGTGAATCGGGCAGTGGCAAGACCACCTTGGCCAAGATGATTTTAGGATTAATCGGCATCACGGAGGGAGAAATTTACTTCCACGGAAAGAAGCGTGATATCAGCACTCAAATGAAGAAGAAGGAATATTGGAAGAATATTCAGGCCATCTTTCAGGATCCATATTCTTCCTATAATATATTCAATAAGATTGATGCTGTGCTAATGGATTGCATCCACATGCGCGGGGGGCGAGAACTTCCGCACGAGAAAAAAGTGAAGATGATGGCCGAGGCGTGCAGCTTTGTGAATATGAAGTGGGAGGAATTGACCAACAAGTATCCTTTCGAGCTTTCCGGTGGGCAGATGCAACGCTTGATGATTGCCCGTATTTTCCTGCTGAAGCCACAGATCCTACTGGCGGATGAGCCAACCTCGATGATCGATGCCTGCTGCCGCTCGACGATCCTGGAAATGCTCATGCAGTTGCGTAAGGAAATCGGGATGACCCTGATTTTCATCACGCATGATATTGGCCTGGCATATTATGTCTCGGATAGCGTTTATATCATGGAGCATGGAAAATTCGTGGAAAGCGGATCTCCGGATTCGGTAATTCTGCATCCGACTCAGGCTTACACTCGGCGCTTGATCAATGATGTGCCAAAGATCCATGAAGAATGGGATCTCTCAACAGTAAGTTACTCTCAATCATGATACGGCACACCTTTGAACACATTGCGCACTGCAAAAAATCACTTTAAATTAAGCCTGATTCTCCTGGCTTATGTAGCATTTATCGCTCTGGGGATGCAAGATGGTCTATTAGGAGTCGCCTGGCCTTCCATACGAGCGAATTACTCCATTCCGCTCGATTCTTTGGGGATCCTATTGCTGGCTGCTGTTATCGGCTATAGCACTTCCAGTTTCTTAAGTGGCGTTCTGGTTTCACGCCTTGGCATTGGCAAGGTACTGGCTGTTAGTTGCGCCCTGGCTGGCTCGGCTCTCGTTGGCTATACACTTGTTCCTTCCTGGTGGATGATGGTTATGCTGGGGGTGGCGGCGGGTCTGGGGGCGGGTGCAATTGATGCCGGACTCAACACTTACCTCGCCGCGCATTTTGGTGAAGGCTGGATGCAATGGCTGCACGCCTGCTATGGGATCGGTATTACGCTTGGCCCGATTATCATGACCCTTGCCTTGACGACTTTGACTTCATGGCGGTTGGGGTATCGGGTGGTAGGCGGTTTCCAACTGGCGCTGGCAGCCTTACTGGTATTGATCCTCCCCCTATGGAACCGCAAAGGTTCCTCCGCTGGAATAGACGAACCCAAACGCTTGACCGATTATAAAACGCCGATGGTAGAAACACTTCGCCGGTCGTCAGTGTGGTTGAGCGCAGCTTTGTTTTTTATGTATGTTGGCGCTGAGGTGGCCCTTGGAACCTGGTGTTTCAGCCTGCTGATTGAATCACGCGGTATCAACGCGACTTTGGCGGGATTCTTTACGGGTAGTTATTGGGGGACTTTCACCTTTGGCAGGATAGTGGCAGGATTATACGCCAATCGGATAGGTGCCAATCGCCTTGTGCAAGGGAGTCTGGCGGTGGCCTTGTTGGGAGCAGTTTTACTTATCTGGAATCCAACTGAGTTGGCCAATCTACTTGCGGTGGCCTTGATCGGATTTGCCATTGCCCCTATCTTCCCAGCTTTAATGTCCGGAACTAGCCAGCGGGTTGGCGCGCGTTTTGCAGCCAACACCATTGGTATGCAAATGGCCGCGGCTGGTCTGGGTGGCGCGCTAATTCCCGGTTTATTGGGATTCCTGGCGCGCCAATTCTCGTTGGAGGTAATACCAATTTGTCTGGTTGTAGTGTACCTGGGGTTGTTCGGCTTGCACCGGTTGTCCATCAGAACAAGCATGACAAAGGAAGTGATTTCTTAGTATGATAATTCAATCTTTGACAGACTCTTGGGAATTTCGTCAAGCAGGCACGCAAGAGTGGTTGCCTGCTACTGTCCCCGGAGGCGTCCATACTGATTTAATGGCGTTGGGGCGCATTCCGGATCCATTTGTGGGCGATAACGAAAAGCGCCTAGGTTGGGTGGCCGAGGCGGACTGGGATTATCGCATTCGGTTTACCCCCACGCCCGAGCTGTTACGACATCCGCATTGTTGGCTGGTCTGTGACGGGCTGGATACACTCGCGACCGTTCACCTGAATGGCAGCGAGGTAGGCCGAGCCGACAATATGTTCCGGCAGTATCGCTGGGATGTGTCCAAGCTTCTCAAAGCAAGCGAAAACGACCTCCGAATCTCTTTCAAGTCGCTTGTGCGTTTCGCCGCTGGAAAACAGGCCATCCGCCCACTGCCCGGTGTTCCGCAGGCCATTCCAGGCGGACCGCATTTACGCAAAGCGCCCTGCCAGTTTGGCTGGGACTGGGGTCCGCAGTTGCCTCCCATCGGCATCTGGAAAGATATCCGGCTGGAAGGCTACGATGGTGCGCGGATCGCAGACGTTCGAATAAGCCAAAAGCACTCCGAAGGTCTTGTGGTCGTCGAGGCGCAGGTGGCGCTTCAGGTCTGGGACCAAGCGCCTCGTTCGGTAATCCTGTCTCTTTTCGCTCCGGATGAACAGGTGTTCGCTACCCGCGCGGAATTTTCATCGGCGAACGAGAGCAAGCTACAGGTTCAAATCACTGATCCGCAAATTTGGTGGCCGAATGGTTACGGCTCACAGCCACTCTATCGGGCCAGCCTCGAGTTGCGCCAGGGCGATCTCCTGCTCGGCCAGCTTGAATACCAACTTGGCCTGCGTACCATCGAATTGCGTCAACAGCCGGATGAATGGGGCCGTTCCTTTACCCTTATCGTCAACGGACAGCCGATTTTCGCGAAAGGCTCCAACTGGATCCCGGCGGATGCTTTCCCGACCCGCATCTCGGACGCCTATCTGGAAGGGCTGATCCGCTCCGCAGCGCAAACCCACCAGAACATGCTGCGTGTCTGGGGCGGTGGATTCTACGAGGAAGAGCGTTTTTACGATCTCTGCGACCGTTACGGGATCCTCGTCTGGCAGGAGTTCATTTTCTCATGTAGTGTTTACCCGTTGGATGATCCCGTTTTTGTTGAAAACGTTCGGCTGGAAGCTGTTGAGAACATCCGCCGACTGCGCCATCGCGCCAGCCTTGCGTTGTGGTGTGGCAACAATGAAATGGAATTGGGCTGGGTGGATTGGGGTTGGAAGGGTGCGGAGTTTCAGGATCTGAAAGCTGCCTACGACAAGTTTTTCCATCACATACTTCCCAGCTGGGTCGTGGCTGAAGATCCTGACCACGCCTACTGGCCCAGTTCGCCCTCCTCGGACACGCCATTCGAAAACCCGAATGGGCAGTTGCAGGGCGACGCCCATTATTGGGATGTCTGGCACGGTCGCAAGCCGTTCACCGCTTATCGCAGCCAGTTTCCGCGTTTCATGAGTGAGTTCGGTTTCCAGGCTCTGCCTCCGCTGGCGACCATCCGTACTTACGCAGATGAAGCGGAGTGGAACATGACCTCTTACATAATGGAGTGTCACCAGAAAAACGCCAGCGGCAACGCGTTGATGGTATCGCAGATGTTGGATACCTTCCGCCTGCCCAAGGATTTCGAATCGCTGGTCTACTTGAGCATGATACTCCAGGCAGAGGGCATCCGTTACGGCGTGGAACACTGGAGGCGCTACCCGAAGCGCGTTTCTGGCACGCTTTACTGGCAGCTCAACGATTGCTGGCCGGTGGCCTCCTGGTCGAGCCTGGATTTTTTTGGTCGTTGGAAAGCCCTGCACTACGCCGCACGCCGTTTCTATGCGCCGCTGTTGCTTTCCATAGAAGACACGCCAACCGAGCAGAATGTTTTCATTACCAACGAAACGCCTCAAACCTTTCGAGGCTCTGTGCGCTGGCAGCTCGAAACGCTGGATGGCAAGGCGCTGCAATCGGGCGAGGAATCTATTGAGGCGCGCCCATTTGACGTGACGCTTGCCGGCCATCACGATTTTTCTGCGCTCTTGAACGACGATTTACGCCGACAAGTGGTCTTCATTGCTGAACTCTGGCAGGCTGGGCAAATCCTGTCCAGGCAGACGGCTTACTTTGTCCCCACCAAACATCTTTCGTTGGCTGACCCCGCGATCGCCGCGCATGTGCGCGTTAGTGACGGACTTGTTTATATCGAGTTTACTGCCCGCTCGCTGGCTCGCCTCGTTGAGGTGGCCTTCGAAGGCGCGGATGTTGTCTTTAGCGACAACTACTTCGATTCGCCCGCAGGTTGTCCCGTCAGCATTTCCGCGCCATTGCCCGCCGGTTGGACACTCTCACAAGTTCAAGCGGCGCTCAAGGTTCGTTCTGTCTACGACTCGTTTGCGCACGGCGCAACGAAGTAATTCTTTAAAAATTACTCAAGGAGTTTCCCATGTTGGTTGATATTCAAGCCATTATTGCCAAGATGACTCTCGAAGAAAAAGCCGCTCTGTGTACTGGCGCTACCCCATGGAACACGGTCGCGGTGGAACGCCTGGGTGTTCCCAAAATGACAGTTTCGGATGGCCCGCACGGGGTCCGGCGCGTACCGGATAGTTCGATGGCAAACGAGAGCATGCCTGCTACCTGCTTCCCTACCGCCTCCTGCACTGCCGCCACCTGGGATGTGGATTTGATCCGCAAAATGGGCCAGGCGTTGGCCGAAGAGTGTATTGCCCTGGACGTGGATGTAGTCCTCGGCCCGGGTGCGAATATAAAACGCTCCCCCTTGGGCGGGCGTAACTTCGAATATTTCTCCGAAGACCCTTTTCTGGCTGGAGAGATGGCTGCCAATTTCATCCAGGGTGTGCAAAGCCAGGGAGTAGGTACTTCCCTCAAACATTATGCCGCCAACAACCAGGAATTCCAGCGTTTCACGATGAGCTCCGAAGTGGACGAGCGCACCCTGCGCGAAATCTACCTGCCGGCTTTTGAAAAGGCCGTCAAGCAGGGTAAACCCTGGACCGTGATGTGCTCATACAACAAATTGAACGGCAAGTTTGCCTCGGAACATCATCATCTTCTGACCGAGATTCTCAAAGACGAGTGGGGCTTCGAGGGATTGGTCGTCTCGGATTGGGGCGCGGTGCGCGATCGCCTGGCTTCATTGAAAGGCGGCCTTGACCTTGAAATGCCCGGCCCGCAAGAACGCCGGGTTAAAGCTGTTGTTGATGCTGTTCGCTCAGGTGAGTTGGACGAAGCGATGCTTGATGAATCTGTTCGCCGTATCCTTCGCATCGTCTTCAAGGCAAATGAAACTCCCAAAGGTAAGGCATTCGATGTGGCTGCTCATCACGAACTGGCGCATCACATCGCCGCGGATGGCATGGTGTTGCTCAAGAATAATGGCTTGCTGCCGCTCAGGGGACAGCACCACATTGCGGTGATTGGCCGCTCGGCGGAACATGCCTATTTCCAGGGCGGCGGCAGCTCACACATCAACCCGACTAAGGTAGCAATACCATTCAAGGAATTGCAGGCACAGGCCGGGAATGCTGAACTGACCTACGCCGAAGGCTACCCCGCTGACGATTCTTTTCGCCAGGATTTGATTGACAAAGCCGTGACTCTTGCCCAATCCGCTGATGTGGCAGTGTTGTATATCGCCTTGCCCTCCTTCAAGGAATCGGAGGGCTATGACCGCACCGACCTCGACCTGACTGAGCATCAGGTGGCGCTCATCAAGGCTGTTGCCAAAGTTCAGCCCAAGACAGTGGTGGTGCTCAATAACGGCGCGCCAGTGGCCATGAGTGAATGGATTGACGATGTTGCCGCGCTGCTCGAAGGTTGGATGATGGGCCAAGCCGGTGGCATCGCCATTGCCAACGTGCTCTTCGGTAAAGTCAACCCATGCGGTAAACTGGCTGAAACCTTCCCCCTCAAACTCTCTGATACCCCTGCATACATCAACTGGCCGGGCGGCGCTGGCCAGGTGCACTACGGCGAAGGCTTGTTCATCGGCTATCGCTACTACGACGCCCGGCAGATGCCCGTTCTGTTCCCTTTTGGCCACGGCTTGAGTTATACCACCTTCGCCTACAGCAACGCAAAGGTGGCGGCGAAAACTTTTAAGGATGTGGACGGGGTAACCGTCACGGTGGATGTCACCAATACGGGCAAAGTATTTGGCAAGGAAATTGTCCAGGTCTATGTCCACGACCAAAACTCCGGGCTGGTACGTCCCCAAAAGGAGTTGAAAGGTTTCGCTAAGGTGGCGCTCCTACCGGGTGAAACCAAGACCGTCTCCATCCAGTTGGATTTCCGCGCCTTTGCTTATTATCACCCCAAGTACAAACAATGGATTACCGAGGCTGGTGATTTCGATATCCTGATTGCCGCCTCTGCTACGGACATTCGCCAGACCCTGACAGTGACAATCGAAACGACATTAAACCTGCCTTGCATTCTAGACAAGGAATCCACCGTTCGCGAATGGATGACCGACCCGCAAGGGAAAGAAATCCTGACTCCTGTTGTTGCCATGATGGAACGAGAGAGTCGCAGGATAATTGGTGACGAAGGCGCTAACGGCATGGATTTCATGGATAATCTGGGCGATATGCCGCTGGTAAGCATCCTGATGTGGCGGCCGGATGTGCTACCCATGCATCCAGAAGATTTCGTAGCCGGGCTGTTGAAGCAAGTTCACGCGATGGCCTGAATCACTCACCCTGAGCGACCCGCACCCCCCGGCACTTGCGTCCGAGGCAAGTGTGTGGTGTGAGCAGGTGAGCGAAGGGTCTTCCACCCTGGTGGCGAGGATTCTCACCTGCACTTGCAGCGCAGGTGCAAGTGTCGCCCCTTCGGGACTCAGACCTTGTTTTTGCGCAAACAGAGCCAGTTTCTAATCGATAGTGCAAACAGAAGGCAATTCTAATCGGCGAAATCGCACTTTGGACAACTAAAAAGCCTGCCAGGCGGTATCATCAGGAAATTGCAT
>Ga0233425_10000502_pt1 | contig 100964 bp, 90 predicted proteins | sample Watercolumn_Towu_2_FD_181712 | JGI IMG/M metagenome (GOLD analysis project Ga0233425, IMG submission 181712) | Freshwater microbial communities from Lake Towuti, South Sulawesi, Indonesia - Watercolumn_Towuti2014_140_MG | ecosystem: Environmental > Aquatic > Freshwater > Lake | place...
CTTCAGGCGGCCGAATTATGCTACACAAACGTCCAGCTAAAGCCTCGATTCCGGCGCGACGTCAGGATTCAAGCCTTCAGGCGGCCGAATCATGCTACACAAACGTCCGGCTAAAGCCTCGATTCCGGCGCGACATCAGGATTCGAGCCTTCAGGCGGCCGAATCATGCTACACAAACGTCCGGCTAAAGCCTCGATTCCGGCGCGACGTCAGGATTCGAGCCTTCAGGCGGCCGAATTATGCCACAAATGACCGGCTAAAGCCTCAATTCCAAATCACGAGTCGAACAACCCGCCTTGCATTGGCATCTCTTTAGGCTGCTCCACCGCCAACCGCCCCACCTCGCTCCATGCGACCACCAGTCCGTTGTACGGCAGCGCCTCAGAACTCCAGCCCTTCCGCTCGCAGATCGTGTACAGCCGGTACGCCAGATCGCGCGCGACGTCGCCCAGGCCGCCGACCTGGCTGAGGAGCGCAGCCGCGGCCGGCTCGCCCCGCTCCTGCATCGTGCGGATGAGCTGCTGTGCAACTTCCCAAACGGTGAGCCGCCGATCCGCGCCGGGATCCCAGTCCGCCGGCAGCTCTTCGCGGCGGAGCAGGCGCACCTTGCCCCCGCGCGCGGCCAGGATGCCGGCCTCGACCATGCCGCCGACGCTGGTGTTCTTGGCCTTGGAGAGGGTCTCCGCATCGCCGAAGGGGCCTTCCTCGAAGCCGAACTGCTCGAACCAGGCCAGCGCCCAGCGGGTGTCGGCGTCGTACTCCCCTTCCTGCTCGGCCAGGTACGCGTCGAGCGCCTGGTTGATGAGCGCCAGCGCGGTGCGCACGGTCATCGCGGCGCCATCTGCCTCCAACACGCGACGGTAGCGGGAGTAGATCGCCATGCCGGGGCCGATGCTGGCCTGCGCCAGGTCCACCGGCGCGATGTTGCCGCGCTGCAGGTCACGCAGGGCCGCGGGTAGTTCGCGTTTGAGCGCGTTGAGGAAGTCGCGGCGGGTGGTGAGGGGCGCGTCGTCCGGCCGCGGCCGGCAGACGAGGACGATGGAGGAGGCGAGGGCGTTGGACTTGTCCGCAACTATTCGATTACCTAGCTCAGTACGCATCGGCCAAGTACCTGTGATCTGGAAGTCAGAACGGATCAATCCTTCCAGCATGGTTTCCCAGCCTGTTGACGCAACGACCATGGCGGTGTCAGGCCCGTCGTTATCTCCACACTCGAACTCTGCCTGCTTGAACGCATAGTAAATAGTCAACGGATAGTCTGGATTGGTCCTCTCTCGCATTCGCTTGAATGCTTCGCCCAGGCCGGTCTCGAAAAACTGCTGCGCTCTTTCTTTGCTTCCGCCGAACCGATAAGGAGTAGCGACAAGCTCCTGAGCCTTTGGCACAAGCAGTGTGCTGAATAAACAGGAATAGCTGTGCACGAGGGATCGCCGCAACCATACATAGAAGAAATCTGAAAGATCAGCATAGCCTATGTTGTCGTAATACGGAGGATCGGTGGAAATCACGGATGAAGCATCCCCTCGCTGTGCTGATATTGCGTCAAGCTGGAGAACCGTCGCCTTGCCCCGACAGGGCAACTGAGCAATCACCTTCCAAACCCACTCAATACAGGCCAGCCAGTTCCCCGTCGAATTGCTGAATGGGCAGCACTCGGCATAGTCCCACACCATTGCTATCGCCTGACGTCCGAATGTGTTACGCATTTTCTCCCCAGAGGAATGCCAGGAACAAATGCTAGACCAGTAGTCCACCCCTTTGTCCAGAGCAAATGCCAGATACGTTGCTATCGCATCGGCATACGCCGTTGCTGTGATCCCGCCCTCCTCCAGCAGCACGCCATCATCCGGTAGGCCCGCGGCGATCGCATCGCACCGCACGCGCTCGCGCGCCTCGCCCACCAAGTCGCTGAAGGTGGTCAGCGCGACGAGCTGGCGGGGAGTAAAGGCATCTCCCCAGGTATACATGCCATACATCGGCAACCGATCAACATCGTGACTGGGGGTCGTGACCCTTTCCTCGGGTTTCCACCGAGGCTGTGCGCTGCGAGCGATCTTTTCGTGCTCGGAGTCGGGGGGCAGATAGATACGACCCATTGGACTATCAGCTACTATCGCAAGTGGGATGGTCCCCATGCGTCCGTCTTGGGCTTCCAAACGAACATAGGATAGGGGAGTCGGTGTGCCGCAGCACAGACAGGTCGCGCCGCGGCGGTTCACCGTGCCCTCGCGCGGCTTGCCGATGCCCGTCCGCACCTCGAAACGCACGATGGGCGGCTGCTGGCTGCGATCCACGATTGGCTCCACCCACGCCTGCTTCCCCGCCTTCGTCGAAAGGGCGAACGAGCGCACCAGCGGCATCTGCGCGCCGCAGGCGGGATTGGGACACCTCACGGTGCGCGCCCACAGCCAGGCGATGACGGTCGCTTCGCCGCCGCCCTTCTCCAGATTCGAGCCTTTAGGCGGTTTCTCCCATCCTTGTGGGAGCCCGGCTGAAGCCTCTATTCCAGGCAACTTGACCTTCGGATACAGGCGCCCGATGCGCCGCTCGGCCTCGTCGCGCATCCACTGGCCGTAGTAGCGCACATCCTCGGCCAGTCCCTCAGCCCCGCGCCAATCGCGCCCAAGTAGGGGCGAACGGCCGTTCGCCCCTACATCCGGATGCACCGGCGGCCGGCCGGCGAACTTCGGTGGGATCTCAATCAGCGCCTTGTTGATGAGCACCGCGACGGGGTTCAGGTCGCTGGCGTGCGCCTCCAGGCCCAACCGCTGCGCCTCCAGCGGGATCGAGCCGCCGCCCGCGAACGGATCGAGCAAGGGCGGTGGATTGCCGTCCGTGGCCTTCAGGATTTCGGCGCGCGCCCGGCCCAGCACCTCCTCGTTGTTGACGTTCTCCCACTTGACCAGCTCCTCGATGAGCCGGAAGAGGCGCTGGCGCTCGGCGTCCTGGCTGGCCTCGGTGGGGAACTGCTCCGGGTGGCTGGAGGGGTCATCCACGATGGACGCGAAGATCACGGCGCGGCACGCGGCTAGCGGCCGTCGCGCCCACCACAGGTGCAGCGTGCTCGGATGGCCGTGGCGGATGGATTTCTCGCGCGCAGACTCGCGGTTGATGGCCTCGAGGGGGAGGGCGACTTCGATGAGTTTGCGGTGGGTAGTCATTTGCCGGGTCTCTCGCTGTCCACGAGGGAAGCGCTGGCCTTGATCAGCCGCTCTACCTCGCGCCAACACCTGTCGAATGAATCGGCGCGGCGTGCAGCCTCCAGGTCGAAGATCGTAGCCAGCGCCGGTTGATCCAGGGTTTCGACGTAGTGCTGACTGCCAGCCATGTGATCAGTCAACCACTCCTTGGCGCCACGTATGCCTTCGGGTTCAGCAGGAGGCTCCAGGTCATCACGCAGGCCTCTGCGTCCGCGTAACGATTCGGCGGCGGCCAGGAACCAGGCTTCAAACTCCTGTTTAGCTAACACCACTGAGATCGAAACATCACTCCGCGCCACACGCGCACGCCTGAGCAATTTGGGCCCCAGTTCGGCCGGACACTGCTCATCGCTGTCCAACAGGATCAGGATAGCGCCTGCGCCGCCGACCTTGCGCGCCGCCAGCTCAACCGCGCGTTCCAACTCCCCGGCTTGGAAAAGCTTGCTCTTGGTGACACGGATTGGCTGTTCGACCTGGAACGCGAGCATTGGATCCAGCGTGTTCGCCAGGCGACGCAACAGAATCGGCATCGCCTGAACCTCCCCATGCCCCTCGACGATACAGGCAAGACGCATCACGCATCCCCTTTGTCAAACAGGCGCAGTTGTCGGCCACTCAACGCCTTGGCGGCGGGGTCTGGCGTCAACTGATTGAGACGCAATAGCTCACCGGCCGTGTACAGACGATCGCGCAGCGCCGACTTTCCCGCTTCATCCAAAGGCCCGATCGTGGTCGCGCCGGCATCCGCGATGACTGCCAGAATGGCATCGGTCTCTAGCTGCGGGTTGTCCAGAAGATCGGGGCTGTGGCTGGTGACCAGAACTTGGGTGTTGCGGCTGGCATCGCGCAGGCAGTCAATCAACACGCCCGCTGCTGCAGGATGCAAGGCCAGTTCAGGCTCTTCAATCCCAACCAACGGCACATGGGAACCGGCGCCATTGCCATCGCCCGACTGAAGCAAGGCGACGAGTATGCCGAGCGCGCGTAGCGTACCGTCGGACATGTTGGCAGCCAGAAATCGCCAGGGGAACTCGGAACCAGCGACATCCTGGCCGAACTCAAGTGTTTCTTTGGGACCGATAACCCGCTGCTCGACCCGGCGCACCCCCGGAACGATCTTGCTCAGGTATTCTTCGATGCGCTGTTTGGTAGCAGGGTGTACCGCCTCCAACTGCGCCAACACACTGGCAAGGTTGCTGCCATCGCGCGCCAGCAGTCTGCCAGCATCAGGAGGCTGCAGGTCACGGATGCGATCCGGATTCAGGCTGTAGAAACCCATGTTCGAGAAGGCGTCGTAGACTGGGCGGAATTCGGGCAGCCCTGAGGCGTTGACCAGGTAGAGACGATCGGAAGATACCGCAGGCGCCGTCTTGATGCTCACTGAGGTCAGGTTCCCGTTCTCGACACGGAAGTGGTGTCCCCCCAGTTCATATACAAAACACTCCTCTTGCTGGACCTCGTATCCACCACCTCGTTGTGAGCCAATCCGAAAGGCATAATGACCCTTCGCTCCGCTCCGCAAAGTAAAACTCAGCCGCATTCCGAAATGCGTGGGATGTCCGCCCGATCTGCGGCGCACGTCATTAATTCCCCCGCGGTCTCGCAGCGCGTGGTCCAGCGAAGTCCGCAGCGCATCGGCCACAAAGCGCAGCGCGTCAAGGAAGTTGCTCTTCCCAGCGCCGTTAGGGCCCACCAGGAATGTCAGTGGCCCAAGTTGGACGTCGCAGGCCGCGATGCTTCTGTAGTTCTTGAGCACAACCCGTCCCAGAAAGGTAGAGTGTCTCATGCTGGTATCTCCCCGCGCACCCATAGCTCGCGCCAGTTGTAGTTCACGCTCGTTGCGCCAAAATCCGGCTCGCGCGTGAACGGACGCGGCGCGTATTGTACCACACAGCCGGCCGGCGCGCCCGTTATTAGTGCAGGGTGCTCGGGTGGCCGTGGCCCCTGTGGGTGGACTTCTTCCGCGCCGAAGCCGCGTTGATGGCTTCGAGGGGGAAGGCGACTTCGATGAGTTTGCGATGGGTGGTGATCATGGCAACTTGACTTCGCACCGCTCCGCGATGCGCTGGGCGAGGGCCCGAAAATCCCGATAGCAATCCTGCACCGCGGCAGCGTGGCCGCCGATGGCGCCGTCCGCAGCCCTCAGCGCAAACATGGGTTTGTGCGCCTCCTGGGCGAGCGGCATCAGACTGCGATAGTGCTTGAGTGCGGCAAGACAATGGGGATCATCACTGCCCACCGCTGGTACGTCGGTCAGCGTGTGCTCGTCGAGCACCGCTTCTCGATACACCGCCGGAATGCGCGCCATCCAGCGGTCGTAGGCTTTCACTGGCCGATCCAGGCGCACTGCGTGTTGCATCAAAATGTAGCCCGCCGGTGTCATGCCGCCCGCGGGGATCGAGAGGTCGCCAACAGGGTTTCGTGCACGTCGCTCGGACCACTCTTCACGCCAGCGGCGCAACGTCGGGCCTAGATTCTTGAGCCCTTGCAGCGAATACAGATCGGGAGCCAGCGGGATCACCACGTGCTCCGCAGCGATGAGCGCAGCCCGATTGATCGCGCCGAGATTGGGACCGACATCAATGAGCACCAGTTGGGCATCGCGCGCGAAGGCAGCGCGTTCGAGCGCGCGCCAAAATGCTGAGAGCACGCGAAACGCCCGTGGTTTGCGATCCAGGGCATCGGGCCATTGGCTGTTGAGCTCGTCTTCCGAACCGGACAGCGCCAGGTCGCCCACCAGCAGACCGATGTTTACATCAACCTGTTCCACGTGAGGATCTGCGATATCGCCGGTCCCCTCCAGGAGCGGCTGGAGCGCGCCGAAGAGCGTGTCCCTGTGACGATCGTCAGGCCACAGCGCCTCCATTCGTTCTTCTTCGAGAAACATGGCTGTCAGGTTCGCCTGCGGATCCAGATCGGCTGCAATCACCGGCAGACCCAGATCGGCGTACATCCATGTCAGGTGGTAGACCAGCGAAGTCTTCCCGACTCCGCCCTTGTTGTTGAAGAAAGCTATCGTCTTCATGCGACGGGCCTCAGGATGGCTAACACATGATGTTGGTCCACACGGAACTCCGGTGGTGGATTACCATTCCTTTGCAGCGCATTCCGCGCCGCAGCGATGCCGCCTCCGAACTTCTGCACATATGCGAGAACACGTAAGGCCTCGGCCAGATTGGGGTTGCGGTAGTCGGCGAGCCCTGGGGCGCCGAAGTTCTCCGGTGTGACTTCACCGTACGGGCCGCCCGGGCTGATGATCTCAATCCGGTCTTCATACCAATAAACGCGCACGGGTGCGTTTGTGCCCTCATAAGTTCGGTGCAAAACGGCATTGCGGGTGAGCTGCTGCAACGCGACGGGTGGGTACAGCGGCGTTCGCTCCTCGCGGGGGCCGCCGGTGAAGTTAACGTGCGTCCGATTGTGCGCAACGAGTTTCTCGTCCAAGCGGCGAATCACGTCCGCCACCGTACCGTCAATGAGCTCCTCGTCCACAATGGGTTGGTCAAGCTCGGTCCCTTCGATGCGGAGGAACTGGACATAGGCGCCAGGGAGGAAGCTGCGCGTGGTCTTGCCGATCACCAGGAGACCCAGCACGGTTGGTACCGGCTGATCCGCCGAGATAATCATCTTCGTCGCCGCGAGACGTTGCTCTGCACTGCGATCATTGGCTTCCAGGATGTCCGGGGCAACAGCAGCGCGCAAGTACTCAGCCTCGAACCGGACAAGGTCGAGATCGTCAAGCGCGGCCGACATTACGGGCTGGACATCGAAGGGCCTGTCCCGATGACGGCGTTTTTCGTTCAGAATGCGCTCATCCTGCGCTGAAGCGATGCCTCGGCGCGGGCCGATGCGAATATAGACGCGTCCCTTGTACCTGACCGGCGGCGAATCCGCAGGCCAAACCGTAATGACAGCCACATCAACGCCGTGCAACGTGTGCTTGGCAACAGTCAACGTCGGTGGAGGCACAATGTTGCCATCAGTCTTGATGTCGGCCAGTTGTCGCAGCAACTCATCAGTGATCGCTAAGCCCGACGGGGTCCCATCGTCCCTGGCGCCAACAAATACCACGCCAAGACGCCTGTGATCAGGCAAATCATTCGCAAACGCACAGACGGCCTCACGCACCGTGGTGGGCGCATCACCCCGAAAACTCTCCTTGCGCTCCGCAAGATCTGACTCGATATCGCGCAGCATCTCTTCGAGTTCTTGTTGGTTGTAGCTCATTACGCCCATCCTTTCATCTTGGCTCCGCTGCCCTTGCCCATAAATCGCGCCAGTTGTAGTTTACGCTCGTCGCGCCGAAATCCGGCTCGCGTGTGAACGGACGCTGCACGTATTTTACCACACAGCCGGCCGGCGCGCCGTAGGTTGGCCGTTCCTCGCCCACCATCAGCGCCTCGTCGAAATCGGGCGCGGGCGGCACCTCGACCAGCGCCAGCAGCCAATCGTCCGGCTTGTTCAGCGCGGTCAGGATTTCATTCTTCGAGATCGTCACCGTTTCCGCGCCGGAAATGCGACCCTTGACCTCAATGAAGCGCAGCCGATCGCCGTCGGACTTGGGGCCGGTGATGAGCGATTCGATGTCGTAGCCCCGATTCTCGGTGTGGACGTCGCGCGGCGCATGCCCCAGGTTGCGCTCGGCAGCCATGACGGCGGCCATCGCAGCCTCTTCCACGCGTTTGGTCTCACGCGCAAAGAGCGCAGGCGCAGCCTGGCGTTGACCGGCGAGACGGGCCAGCAGACCGCCGGGCACGACCAGCGCCGCGCCAATGACGGCGGGCGGGAGCGCGGCGATCTGTCCCTCCTGCTCCAACTCGGCCAGCCTGGCGCGCAGCCGCGTCTCCAATTCGTCGGCCCGTTGCCGCGCCTTGCCGGAGTTGATCCTGGCATTGACGCGGCCAGCCAACTCCTGGGCCTTGAGCTCCTCGGCGCGATGGTCCCAGTAGGCGATCTCCTTGGTCAAGCGATCCTTCGCCGCGGCAATCGTCTTAGCGATCAGCGGCTCGCGGACGCGGCGCACCTCGTCCAGATGCTTCGGTACGAGGCCCTGGATACCGCAGGCGATGGCCTGACCCTCCAGATCCTGGGTGTTGAGCGCCCGCTCGACAACCGGCAGCACCAACGCTCGCTCATCGTCGCGCAACGGGCGGTAGTCCAAGTAGGGGGCTGGGCCGGCATCACGCGCACAGCTTGCACTGACTGGATTAGAGGCTTTAGCCGGTTGACCGCCTGAAGGCTCGATTCCGGGTGATGGGAGAGGAAGCTCCACAAACTGCAGCCGCCGCGACACCACCCGCCGTCCCCCGCTGTCGCCTGGCCGCGCATCCTGAATGCTATGCTCCAGATAGAACAGCGCCCGCAGCTCTTCGCCAGGGTCATTCTCGTGCACCAGCACCGCGCCCTGCTTCATCAGGTCGCGGTAACGCTCCAGCATCAAATCAATGGTGGCGTCCAGCAGCGGGTGGCCGGGGCAGAGGAAGGACGCGAGCGGTTTGCCCGGCACGGCGATGAACGTCTTCTCGAAACAGACCCGCTCGTAGCGGGTCAGCACCGGCTCGCCAGCGCCGATGATGCGGTCCCGCTGCCGGATAACTGCCGGCACGTGGCTGATCTCGTAGCGGCCCGCTTCGCGTTCCCGGAGCGAGCCGCCGAGGTGTGCGAACGCGGCCTTGAAGAAGCTGGCGATGAAATGCGGCTGCAGCTTGCGCGCCTCCAGGCGCTCCATGTCCAGGCGGATGCGCTCGACCGCGCCCGCGTCCATCACGTCGTGCGCCAGGGCCCGATCCGCCAGCAAATCGCGCAGCCGGTCACGATCCAATGCGCCCTCCACGACCTGGTTGAGCCGGGCGCGCACCTCGGGACGGTCGCCGTAGCGGATCGCCTCGATCATCAGCCTGCGCAGCTCGGCGCCACGCTCTGCGAGGGCGCGGCCCAGCACGTCGAACACCGCACCGCCCAATGCCTCACGCTCACGCTCCAGCTTGCGCAGCAGCGTCAGATAGACGTCGCCCTCGCGCGTTTCCTGCGCCACCAGGTTCCACAGGTGACAGACCTCGGTCTGGCCGATGCGGTGGATGCGGCCGAAGCGCTGCTCCAGCCGATTGGGATTCCACGGCAGATCGTAGTTGATCATCAGGTGGGCGCGCTGGAGGTTGATGCCTTCGCCGGCCGCGTCGGTCGCCACCAACACCTGGGCTTCCTTGTCCTGGGTGAAGCTCTCCTGAGCCTTCATGCGATCCTCGCGCCCCAGGCCGCCGTGGATCAAGACGACCGCTTCCGGCCGGCCCAGTAGGGCGCGGATGCGCTCCGCCAAGTAGCGGAGGGTATCGCGATGTTCGGTGAAGATCACCAGCTTGCGCCGCGAGCCGCCGGCGCTGCCTGCGTCTCGCGCAGCGAGATCGAACATCTCCGCCTGGTCCTGGAGCAGGTGCGACAACTCCTCCCACTTGCGGTCCGTGCCAGAGCGGCGCACTTCCAGCGCCAACTTTTCCAAACGCTGCAACATGCCGATCTCGACGCGCAGCTCGGCCACCGTGCGCGCGGCGGTAGCCTGATCAACCAACTCCTCCTCGACCTGTTCCACTTCCTCGGCCGGCGCGTCTTCCAAATCAGCCAAGTCATCCGGCGAGACGGCCTCGGCAGCCGGCAGCGTCACGGCCGCGCCGCGGCTCAGCAGCTCCGTCTCAGCCAGCCGCCGCTCCAGCCGTTCGCGTCGTCGCTTGAGCGACTGGTAGATCGCTTCCGGTGAGGATGCCAGGCGGCGCTGCAGGATGGTCAGGGCAAAGCCGACCGTGCCCTTGCGGCCTTCACTTTCGAGCGCGTCCGCCCGGTTGAACTCCTCCCGCACGTATTCGGTGACATCGTGATAGAGCCGCGCTTCGAGCGGGGAGAGCTGGTAGGGCACGGTGTACGCCAGCCGCTCGGGGAACAGCGGCCGGCCATCGAACTTGAGGAGTTGCTCTTTAGGCAGCCGGCGCATCAGATCAGACACGTCGCTGGTATGCACGCCGTCGCGGAAGCGGCCCTCGAAGCGGTCGGCATCGAGCAGCGCCATGAAGAGCTCGAAGTCCTCTTCCTTACCGTTGTGCGGCGTGGCAGTCATCAGCAGGAAGTGGCGCGCGATGCCGCCCAACCCCTGGCCCAGCCGATAGCGCCTGGTGTAGCTGATCTCGCCGCCGAAGTAGGAGGCCGACATCTTGTGCGCCTCGTCGCACACCACCAGATCCCAATCGGTCAGCAGCAGCTTGACCTGCAGCTCGTCATCGCGCGCCAGCTTGTCGAGGCGGGCGATCAGGAGCGGCATCTCCTGGAAGACGTTGCCGGCCCGAAGGGGGGCCGCCTCGATGCGGTCGTTGGTCAGGATCTCGAAGGGCAGATGGAAGCGCCGGTAAAGCTCATCCTGCCACTGCTCGGCCAGGCTGCCCGGGCAGACAACCAGACAGCGGCGGAGATCGCCGCGAATCAACAACTCTTTGATAAGGAGGCCGGCCATGATCGTTTTGCCGGAGCCGGGATCGTCGGCGAGCAGGAAGCGCAGCGGCTGCCGCGGCAGCATGTGCTCGTAGACCGCAGTGATTTGGTGGGGCAGCGGCTCGATCAGTGAGGTATGCACAGCGAGGATAGGATCGAACAGATGGGCCAGGCGGATACGCTGCGCTTCCGAGACCAAGCGCAGCAACTCGCCGTCGGCGTCGAAACTCCACGGCCGGCCCGCGGTGGCGACCTCCAACCGCGCCTCGTCATCCCGGTAGATCAACTGATTGCCGGGGCGGCCGCTGGCGTCCTTGTAGGTCAGCTCAATGACGGACGTGCCGTACCACTTGACGTCCAGGACGGTCACGAGGCTGTTCGGCAGGATGCCGCGCACTGCTGCGCCGCGCGTAAGATCTTCGAGTCGGGTCATGTTGTTGCTCAAGTTCGGCTTCACTGCAACCGTGCTCATTATACTGGGACAACGCCGGGCGTGCAATTCATATCGGCCGAGGAAACCCCTCAAAACCCCAACCCCCGCTCCTTCAAGCTCACCCACCGCGCCTGGCAGATGACCAGGTGGTCGAGCACGTCTATGCTCAACAGCTTGCCGGCTTCGACGATCTGGCGCGTGACGTAGACGTCTTCGGCCGAGGGGGTGGGGTCGCCGCTGGGATGGTTGTGCGCGACGATCAACGCGGCGCAGTTGAGGCGGATCGCTTCGCGGAAAAGCTCGCCCACGCGCACGACTGCGGTGTTCAACGAGCCGATGTAGACGGTGTGTACCTTCAGTACCTGGTTCTTGCTGTCGAGCAGCACGGTGCGCAGGTGCTCCTGCTCCAGCACCGCCATCTCCATCATCAGCAGGTTGGCCGCGTCGGCCGGCGATTTCACCAGGGGGCGCTCGTGCGGCGCGGCGACGAGCAGCCGGCGGCCCAATTCGAACGCGGCCTTGAGCTGCGTGATTTTGGCCTCGCCCAGCCCCTTGATCGCCATTAGCTCGCTGAACGGCGCCTGGGCCAACCCGGCCAGCCCGCCGTAGGTGGTCAGCAGGCGTTGCGCCAGGCGGATGACGTTCTCATCCTTCGTGCCCACGCGGAGGATGATCGCCAGCAGCTCGGCCGAGCTGAGCGCGCTCGGACCGTAGTGCTCCAGCCGCTCGCGCGGCCGTTCCCCTTCGGGCAGTTCTTTGATCGTGGGATAGTATTCGACAACCGAGGTTTCTGCGGGCATGGCCGCCCCTCCCGACCGGGGTCACGTGGGGGAGGCGTGACGGCATAGGATGGTGTCAGGATCGTGACGTGATTATAATCCCCCGGCCAAAAATCGTCAAACCGACTGGGCGCGCGATGATAGCCCCGCTGGTGGCTGAGGCCAACCGGCTCAGGGAGGTGGAAGGGCCGCCCGGCGATGAATCGACCGGGCTGCCACGCGGCGCCCCGTGAACGGGGCTAGATCCGGCGCCGGCGCACCCCCCAGCCCGGTTGACCGGGCGCTGCTTGGTAGCACGAGCCATTTATGGTCGTGCGTCCGCACGTGACGCACAGCGCGCGGGCGAAGGCGATTACCGGTCTATTTTCTCAGCATCCATCAACCCCTCGCGCATCCCGGCATTCCTGACCTGCCTCCAAAGCGGAACCGTCGCGCCGATTTATTGGTCTACTCTGCACGCGTGTTATAATGCCCCCATCGCGAACTCAGGAGGCCTGTTTGGAGCACCATCCGAAGCTGCGGTGCAGTGTCGGGGTCACTGCTTATAATGAAGAGGCGAACATCGGCCACTTGCTCGATGCGCTGCTGAACCAGCACCTGTTCGATGTCGAGATCACCGAAATCATCGTCGTCGCCAGCGGCTGCAGCGACAACACCGTCCCGATCGTCAAGCGGTACATGGCCGACAATCCCACGATCAAGCTGATCAACCAGCCCCAACGCGAGGGCAAGACCGCGGCGATCAACCTGTTCCTGGCTCATGCCCGCGAGGAGATTTGCGTGCTGGAGAGCGGCGACACCTTGCCGGCCGAAGACACGGTGGAGCATATGGTGCGCATGTTCGCCGACCCCACCGTGGGCATGGTCGGCGCGCACAAGGTTCCGGTCAACACGCCCGATCATCTGGTGGGGCTTTTCACCCACCTGCGGCTGCGGCTGGAGCACCAGCTCTGCCTGGAGATTCCGCGGCTGGGCGAGATGATCGCGTTCCGCAAGGTGCTGGAGCGCATCCCGCCGGATGTCGCGATGGATGAGGCGTTCGTCGAGGCGTTCATCGTCCAGCGCGGGATGAGCGTGCGGTATGCGCCGGATGCGGTCGTCTATAACACCGGCCCGGACACCATCCGCGACTTCGTCACCCAGCGCCGACGCAACCATGCCGGGCATCTGTACCTCAAGTCCAAGTACGGCTACGTCGTGTCGAGCATCCAGAACACGCGCGTCGCCAAGATCGCGCTGAAGGAGATTTGGGGCGCCATTCAGTTGGTGTGGGCGCTCTTCCTGCTGGCCGTCCTGGAGATGTGGTCGCGCCTGCTCGGCTGGTACGACTTTGCCGTGAAGAAGGATCGCCACGTCGTCTGGGACATGGCCTGGTCGCAGAAGACCGATGTCAGCGCGGAACGCCAGCAGAGCGCCGGCGCGGACGACCTGCGGCCGGCGGCCCTGGCGCGAAAGGGGTAATTCTTTCTTGCGCGATAAACTGACCACCCTCCTGAAACTCGTCATCAGCCTGGCACTGATCCTCTTCGTCTTCGCCCGCGTGGATCTGGCGGCCGTGGCCGCGCAACTCGCCGCGGCTAACTTGTGGCCGGCGCTGGCCGCGCTGCTTTTCTATCTGCTCGCCATCGCGATCAACGCCGCCAAGTGGCACGTGCTGTTGCGCGCCCAGGGCATCCGCATCCCCTTCGGCGAGTTGCTGGGAATCCAGTTCGTCGGCTTTTTCTTCAACAACTTCCTGCCGGCCAACGTCGGCGGCGACCTGATGCGCGGCTACACCCTGGCGCGCTACACCGACCGGCTGGCCGACGCGGCAGTGTCGGTGGTTGTGGATCGCATCATGGGGCTGCTGGCTTATATGAGCACGGCCGCGCTCGCCGCGTTCGTGGTGGTGGGCGTGACCGGGCGGCGCGACCTCGAAGCGGTCGAATGGGTCGCCGCGCTGTCGCTGGCCGTGGTGGTGGTCGGCCTGGCCGTCCTGCTGAGCCGCCGGCTGCGTGGGCTGCTCACGCAGCTCTTCGGCTGGCGCTTCCTCGCGCGGCTGGCGCCGCTCTGGCAGGGGATCTCCGACGCGCTCAACGCATACCGTTTTCGCTACGCCGCGTTGGCGCTGGCGTTCGGCATCGGGCTGGTCGGCATCCTGTGCACGACGGTCGTCAACTGGTGTCTGTCGCAGGCGCTCGGCGGGCTGATGTCGCTGCCCGCGATCCTGATCTTCAACCCGCTCATCGCCCTGGTGTTGATGTTGCCGATCTCCATCGGCGGGCTGGGGCTGAACCAAGCCGCGTATCCGTTTTTCTATGGGCTGGCCGGGGTGCCCGCCGACCACGCCGTGGCGGTCTCGGTGCTGATGCAGGCGGTCATCATCGTGGGTAGCCTGCCGGGCGGCCTGTTCTGGCTGCGCGGCAGACGCACGGCGCCGTCGTTGGCGCGGTCCCACAGGGAGGCTTCGCACGCGGAGATCGGCCACAACGGTTAGTTTCATTCCAATTCTTCGGGGCGCAAGACTTCCGAAGTCTCCTCACTTCATGATGCTGCAAAGCCAACCTTAAAGTTTCCGCGTTTTGCTTGACATCAGGCTGAAAAAGAGGTATACTGTGGTTGCCAATGTGAAAACTGCCTGAACTAAACCGGGGCAAAACAGAGGCCCGGAAGACCATCTGAAGGCGAAAGCTGAAGAGCAGTTGGACGGAAGTCTGAGCAAGCACAGTTTGTCGGCGGCAGTTGAATCAACGGCGAGGGCACCCCGAGAAATCGTAAGCAAAAACTAAGCCCTAAGCGGTTCCAGGAGACTGGACTTCCTCGGTGGCTGAACCTGAATGCGACGCCAGAGAAAAGGCGCCAGCGCAGGGATATAAGCCGTAAATACGAGATGAAAACAGGGCTAGGGAGTAGAGAAAGCTGAACGGTTGCTTGGGGTCCCTCTATTTAACGGGCACGCGCGACGCGGGGCCGCATGTTCACCATGCGGCCCCGTTGTTTTTTTGTGTCCGGCCTACCCGGGGAGGGATCGTCCCCCTACGATGCGAGGTTGAGGACATCCCCGTGCAGCTCGGCCACAAACGGCAGGTGGCGATAGGCTTCGCGGTAATCCAGGCCGTAGCCCACGACGAAGCGCGCGGGCAGGTCGAACCCTTTGTAGCGGATCGGGATGTTCACCAGGCGATGCTCCGGTTTGTCGAACAGCGTGCACACCTCCAGGCTGGCCGGGCCACGCGTCCGCAGGACGCGGAGCAGGTAGCTGAGGGTCAGCCCGGTGTCAATCACGTCCTCGACGAAGATCACGTGTTGCCCATCCACGGTTTCATCCAGGTCCTTGATCAGGCGCACCGGGCCTTTGGCTTGCCCCCGCGGCGCATAACGCGAGATCGCCATGAAATCCAGCCGGGCGGGGATGGCGACGGCCCGCAGCAGATCGCTCATAAAGAAGACAACCCCCTTCAGCACGCCCACAAAGAGCGGGTTGGCGCCGGCATAGTCCCGGCTGATCTGGTCGCCCAGCTCGCTGATCCGCTGCTGGATATCGTCTTTCGAGAACAGGACGCGGCTGATGCCATACATCAGCGGGTCTTGCTGTACAGGTGAGGCTGCGAAGGATGTTGCCTGCATCGGCGATCGCTCCGTGGCGTTACAATTCATTGGCCATCATGTCTGGATAATCCTGCACCCCGAACTTCACCATCAACGAGCGGATGTCGCCGCGTTTGAACAGCTTGATGTTGATCTCCGGGTAAAGCTCCTTCAAGCGCCGCAGCTTGTGATTCTTGTGGCGCACCTGCTTGGGCTGCATCGTCGTCAGCTCGATGTACAAGTCTTGATCCGGCAGATAGAAGTCCGGCGAAAACGCCTCGGTCATATTCCCGTGCGCGTCATATTCCAGCGGGAAGGTGCGCGGCTCGTACAGCCAGGGGATGCCGTAGAAGTCCAGGATGCGGGCGAATTCCGCCTCGACGGGGTGGGAAAAGGGCGGCGCCTCCAGGCTCATAGCTGCGCCTCATCGGTGTTGTGGGATAGGTGCTCGGCCGCCAGACAGATCAGGGCGGCGGCGTCTGCGACGCGCAACTGCGCCATGTGGATCATCAGGTCATACCATTGCGGGTCGTCCCAGCGCGCGCCATAGTGCCGGCGCAGATAGGCGCTGCGCGCTTGATCCGAGGCCACGATCCGGGCCGCGGCCGCCTCGGGAGACACGCGGCAGCGCTCGGCCACGCAGCGGACGCGCGCCGCATGGGGCGCGCTGATCCGCACATGCAGGACGCCCGCCTGCCCGGCCAGCGCCACCTGGCTCCCGCGGCCGACGAGCAACACATTGCCCCCGGCGGCCAGGTCGCGAATCACCTGCTCGACAGTCTCCCGATAGAGCCGCAACGCCGCGCGGTCCGGCTTCAGCCCCAACAGGCCCAGCTCATCAATCTCGGCCAGCGCGATCTCGGGCGCGCCGGCCTGTCTGGCCGCCTGATTGATCAACTCGCGGCCGACCAGCCGCAGCTTGAGCCGTTCGGCCACGGTGAGCGCGACGTCGTCTCCGCGACTGCCAAGCTCGCGTGAAAGGGTGATGATCGGCATGGAAGCCTCCTGATCGGATGACACCATCGCGTAGAGACGTTGCATACAACGTCTCTACGCCGCTCCTTTCCCCAACCGCTCCGCCAACCCCGAAAACCGTTCCTTCGCCCGATCCGCCTTGACGGCGATCCCGATGGCGCGCGGGCTGCCCACCAGCACCACCAGCTTTTGCGCACGGGTCACTGCCGTGTAGAGCAGGTTGCGCTGGAGCATCATGTAGTGCGTGGTGAGCAGCGGCACAACGATCGCCGGGAATTCGCTGCCCTGCGCCTTGTGGATGCTGACGGCGTAGGCATGGACCAGCTCGTCCAGCTCCAGGAAGTCATACGCGACCGTGCGGCCGTCCATGTTGACGCTCAGGACTTGATCCTCCAGGTCAATGCCGGCCACGCGGCCCATATCGCCGTTGAAGACATCTTTGTCGTAGTTGTTGCGGATCTGCATCACGCGGTCGCCGGTGCGGAAGGCGCGGCCGCCCACCAGCCGCTCGGCCGACTGCGGCCCGGCGGGATTGAGCGCGGCCTGGAGCCGCGCGTTGAGCGCGCCGACCCCCACCTCCCCCCGGTGCATGGGAGAGAGTACCTGGATGTCTTCGGGTTTGAAGCCGAATTTGCGCGGGATGCGCTCCTGCACCAACTCGACGATCAGATCGGCGGCCTTGAGCGGATCTTCCTCGCGGAACAGGAAGAAGTCCAGCGCGTTGCGATTGTCCAGGATCGGCATCTCCCCCCGATTGATCCGGTGAGCGTTGGTGATGATGTAGCTGCCCTCCGGTTGGCGGAAGATCGTATCGAGCCGGACAACGGCGCAGGAGTCAGGGGTCAGGGGTCGGGGGTCGGGAGTCAGACCAAACGCTGATTCCTGATTCCTGACTCCTGCAATCGCTTCGATCACATCGTTCAACACATTTCCCGCGCCCACGCTGGGCAGTTGATCCACGTCGCCGACCAGCAGCAGGTGCGCGCCGGGGGGGAGCGCCTTCAGCAGGTTGTTGGTCAAGATCAGATCCAGCATCGAGGCTTCATCCACGATGACCAGGTCGGCCTCCAATGGATTTTCCTCGTTGCGGCTGAAGGCGAATCCTTCGGCCGGCTTGACCTCCAGCAGGCGATGGATCGTCTTGGCGGGCCGGCCCGTGGCCTCGCTGAGCCGTTTGGCCGCCCGGCCCGTGGGCGAGGCGAGCACGGTCTTGACGCCCGCGGCCTCGGCCAGGCGGATGATGCTGCGCACCGTGGTCGTTTTCCCGGTCCCCGGGCCGCCTGTTAACACAGTGACGCGATGAGTCAACGCGGCCTGGACGGCTTCCATCTGGCGCGCGGTCAGGGCGCGGTGATCGTGCGCTTGCAGCGAGGCGAACGCGGCCGGCCAATCGAAGCGCCGGAAGAGCGCCAGCCGGTCTGCGCCGGCCTCGGCCAGCCGGCGCAGTCGGCTCGCTACGCCGACCTCGCCGTAGTAGAACGGGATGAGATAGACGGGACGCTCCTCGGCCAGGCGGCGCGGCGCGGCCGGCTCGTTCCCCTCCACGCGCACCTGGGCCTCCTCGGCCAGGCTGGCGATGCCCTGCGTCACCAGCCCCTCGGCCACCCCCAGCATCTCGCCGGCCCGCCGGGTCAGCTCGGCCGCGGGCAGGTAGACATTCCCCTCGTCGGCCGCCTCGCTGAGCACGTAGGCGACGCCGGCCGCGACCCGTTCGGGCGCGTCATGCGCGATGCCGATCGCCCGTGCGATCTTATCCGCGGTGATGAAGCCGATGCCGAAGATGTCGCGCGCCAGCCGGTAGGGGTCGTTACGGACGATCTCGATGGCGTCATCGCCGTAGGCTTTGTAGATCTTGACGGCCAGACCGGTGGAGACGCTATGGCTTTGCAGGAAAAGCATCACCTCTTTGATCTTCTGCTGCTCGGCCCAGGCGCGGGTGATCAGATCCACGCGTTTGCGGCCGACGCCGAGCACCTCGTGCAGGCGTTGCGGCTTCTCCTCGATAACCTGCAGCGTTTCCAGCCCGAATTTGCGGACGATGCGCTTGGCCGTCACCGGGCCGATGCCCTTGATCAGACCGCTGCCCAGGTATTTTTCCAGGCCGGCGATGGTGGCGGGCAGGATCGTGCGCACCGATTCGGCCTTGAACTGCCGGCCGTATTGGGGATGCGCCATCCACGCGCCGCCCAGCTCGACCGACTCACCGACATTGATGCCGAGCATGGCGCCGATGACCGTGACAGTATAGCTCTGCCCGTCTGGCGCCAACTGCGCGACGGTGTAGCCGTTTTCTTCATTGTGAAAGGTGATGCGTTCGATCGTGCCGCGCAGCGTTTCCAGCATGGCTGCTATTGCTCCTCGGCCCTATTTTACCGCACTCGCGCCGAATCCACCAAGGGATCGCGCAAGCAGAAGATTGCTTCGCTCCGTCCGGCGAACCCATCCGAACTCCGCTCGCGATGACAAGCGCCCCAAGTTGTGTTCCGTTTTTGAGAGAAATGGTAAGCCCGGTCACTGGCGCGCCGTATCAAAAGGTATATCATCACCGTAGATTCTTCCTCCTCCTTTGCGCACGAACGCCGGGGACGCCAGTACCCCCGGCGTTCGTGTTTAAGGGCTGTGTCCTTTGACAGAACAGCCGCTTGTCGGGTAACATGCGTCGCGTCGAACCACGCCTTCGGCTGGCCCCGACACAACTCAGGGGGGTATTTGCGACGATGAGTTCAGCCATCCATATCACCGACGCGTCATTTGCCGCAGAGGTTCTCAGCGCGCCGGGCCTGGTGATTACCGATTTTTGGGCGGAGTGGTGTATGCCGTGCAAGCGCATTGCACCCATCCTGGAGGAGTTGGCGACCCAATACGCCGGGAAGGTGAAGGTCGTCAAGCTCGATGTGGAGAACAACCCGATCACGCCGGAAAAGTACAACATCACCAGTATCCCGACTCTACTCGTCTTCAAGGACGGCAAACTGGCCGACACCATCGTCGGTTTTCTCCCGAAAGATCGGTTGTTCGGCCGGCTCAAACCGCATTTTTGAGCGGAGCGGTCACAGGTCGCGGCCGGCTTTGCCGGTTTGACAGGGCGGCAACCCTGTGTTATATTCCCGCTCACAATCGAATATCGCCGCTTAATGGCTGTGAGCTGGACTAGTAGGCGTTTGCGCAAGGGCTTCAGAGAGCCGACCGATCTGCTGCGAGGTGGGCGCCGCTGCCGATGCTGAATGGACCAGGGAGCCGCAGGCCGAAAGGGTTGCCGATTAGGCCGCGCCGGAGACGCCACCGTTATCATGGCCGAGGAGATCGGAAGTGCGCGGCGCAGTGCGGCGCGTGCATCCTGCCAGCGAATGGGCATTCCTGTCTCTGCAACGAGTGAGGCCGGCGCGATTGCGGCCTAATCGGGGTGGCACCACGGGTGGTCTGCAAACCCTCGTCCCCTTTCCGGGCGAGGGTTTTTCTATTTCCGGCGGGCGCGACCCTTGCCCTTCCTGCGGCGCCCGCCATCAGCCGGGCCGCCTCGGCCCACACTACCCTGGGAGGGAAAAATGTTGAACGGTCTTTCATCCATCAACGCCACAGAAGACTTCCGCATCGTCCTGCCGCAATCCCGCATTCCGACCCATTGGTACAACATCCTGGCCGACATGCCGACCCCGCTGCCGCCGGTGCTGCATCCCGGCACCAAACAACCCATCGGCCCGGCCGATCTGGCGCCGCTCTTCCCGATGGAGTTGATCAAGCAGGAAGTCAGCGGCGACCGCTACATCCCGATCCCCGATGAGGTGCGTGACATCTATCGGCTGTGGCGTCCCACGCCCTTGATCCGCGCCGTCCGGCTGGAGAAGGCGCTCGACACGCCCGCGCATATCTACTACAAATACGAAGGCGTCAGCCCCAGCGGCAGCCACAAGCTCAACACATCTGTGCCGCAGGCGTACTACAACAAGCAAGAGGGGATCCGGCGCATCTCGACCGAGACGGGCGCGGGACAGTGGGGGTCGGCGCTGGCGATTGCCGGCGACCTGTTCAAGATCGCCATCGAAGTGTTCATGGTGAAGATCAGTTATCAGCAAAAGCCCTATCGCCGGTCGGTCATGCAGACGTATGGCGCCAACGTGACGCCCAGCCCGTCGGATCGGACGGCGGCCGGCCGGACGATCCTCGCCCGCAACCCCAACAGCACCGGCAGCCTGGGCATCGCCATCTCGGAGGCGGTGGAAGTGGCGGCGACCAGCGGCGGGACTACCAAGTATTCCCTCGGCTCGGTGCTGAACCACGTCATGTTACATCAGACAGTTATCGGCCAGGAGGCGCTCGATGGCATGGCCGAGGCGGGCGAATATCCCGATGCGGTGATCGGCTGCGTGGGCGGCGGATCGAACTTCGCCGGGCTGGCCTACCCGTTCCTGCACCGCAACCTGACCGAAGGCAAGCAGACTCGCTTCATCGCCGTGGAACCGACCTCGTGCCCCAGCCTGACGCGCGGGATCTACGCCTATGACTTCGGCGATACCGTGGGCCTGACCCCGCTGGTCAAGATGTACACGTTAGGCCATGACTTCGAGCCGGCGGCGATCCACGCCGGTGGGCTGCGCTATCATGGCATGTCGCCCACCATGTCGGCGCTGGTCAAGTCTGGGCACATCGAGGCGCGCGCCTACAGCCAAAACGCGTGCTTCGAGGCGGGTGTGCTGTTCGCCCGCCAGGAAGGGATCATCCCGGCGCCCGAGACCACCCACGCCATCCGCGCGGCGGTGGACGAGGCGCTGGCAGCCAGGGAAACGGGTGAGAAGAAGGTCATCCTCTTCAACCTGTCCGGGCACGGCCACTTCGACATGGCCGCCTATGACGCCTATCTGGCCGGCAAGCTGGTGGACAACGGCTTCTCGGCGGAGGAGATGGCGAAATCGCTGGCGACCGTGCCGCAGGTGTGATCGCAACTTGACATTCGCCCCATTTCGAGGATAATGAGCCAGTACACAAGCGCGGCGCCATTGCGGCGCCGCTTCTTTCGAAGGGGGTGATCTTATGGCTCAAGCAACTAAGATGGGTGCGGATACCGCAACCCTGGAGAAGCGTCGCAAGGCGCTCAGCGGGCATAGCTGCACTAAGTGCGGGCAGGATGTGACGTTTGGGGATCTGCTGGTGGTCAAGGTGACGGAAACGCAGAACGGCCGGCCGCGCTCGCACAACGTGGTTTACCATCGGAAGTGCTACACCGTCTGAGCGGGTTTCACACGTGCCAACCAAGAGGGTGCGGGGCCAGAGATGGCCTCGCACTTTTCTTTTCCCGACTCCTACCGGCTCACCTGGACGAGGATCGCTTCGGTGATCCACAGCAGGAGTGCGGCGATCAGATCGAGGGCGAGGGTAAACAGGAAGGCCAGCGTCAACACTTGCAGCGCGCCCGCCACATGATCGCTGAAGCTGGACGGCAATAGCGCCAGGCCGCCCAGGAGATAGGTGACGACCAGCGCCAGGACGATATAGAGGCCGGCTGCGAGCCAGGGCTGGCGGTCGGCCGGGCTAGGCGTCATAGCGTTGCTGATCGCGAAGATCAGGTAGGCCCACAGCCAGAAGTCAGGCACGCGCCAGATGCCATCGGCCGCGCGCAAGGCAGCCAGCCAGCCTCCGGCATACCACGCCTGCCCCAGCGCGGCCACGTCGAACACCCAGTAGCCGATGGCAAGCAGGGCGGCGCTGCCGCCCAAGAACGGCGCCAGGCCGACCAGGCTCTCGCGCAGCGGCCCTCCGCGGCTCACCATCACCGACCCCAGCTCAATCGAGCTTCGCCGCGCCTTCGGCCCCAGGCTCAGCTTGCCGACCCGCAGACCGACGATCTTCGCCATCACGATATGGCTCAGCTCATGCAGCAAGATGCCGGGAAAAAAGAGCAGGTAGTAGCCGATCAGTGCGGCGCTCTCGTTGCGCGTGATGCGGTGCCCCAACCAGAGCACCTGATGGGTGATCCACCGGCTCAACACGAGGAGGCACGTGAGGGTGAGGGCGAAGGCGAAGAGGGGTTGCAGAAGTGACATGGGTACAGGTAGATCACAAGAAGAGGCGCAGCCATCCAGCGGATTGCGTTCAGAATGGCCCTGCTCTCGATAGGGAGTTTTGCTCTATCGCGTTAGTAAAGCTCGGCCGTAATGCGCACCATGGTCGTGAAGGCATCCACCCTCAGGCTGGCGCCGCCGATCAATGCCCCGTCAATGTCGGGCATCGCCATCAGCTCGCCGATGTTCTTCTCGTTGGCGCTCCCGCCATATTGGACGCGAATCGCCTCGGCCACCGCGGCCCCGTAGAGCTGCGCGATCGTGCCTCGCACGATCTGTCCACACACGCGATTCGCCGCCTCAGGTGTCGCATTTCTGCCCGTGCCGATGGCCCAGATCGGCTCATAGGCGATCACGACGCCGGCGGCCTGCTCGGCGCTGAGGCCGGCGAACGCCGCGGCCACCTGTCCGCGCACGAACGGCTCGGTGACGCCGGCCTCGTTCTGCGCCAGGTCTTCGCCGACGCAGACGATCGGCATGATGCCCTGCGTCAACGCAGCCTTGATCTTCTTATTGACCCCGGCGTCGCTTTCCGCGAAATTCTGGCGCCGCTCGGAATGGCCGATGATGACGTAGCCGGCCAGCCCCTTGAGCATCGCGGTGGACACCTCGCCAGTGTACGCGCCGCTCTCGGCCCAGTGGCAGTTCTGCGCGCCCACGCCGACCGGAACGCCGCGCAGCGCCTCGGCCACGGCGGGCAGCGCCACGAAGGGCGGACAGACCACGGTTTCCACCTGCGGATAACGGGTCACAAGCGGGCTGAGCGCCCGCACGAACTCAACGGCTTCGGCGGGGGTCTTGTGCATCTTCCAGTTGCCGGCCAGAATGGGTTTACGCATGACTGGATGCTCCTTGTAAGGCCTCATATTCTTGCGCCGTGAGCAGCTTTCCGCCCACCGCTTCGCTCGCGATCACGTTCTGCTTCTTGCTGTCGAACTTCAGCGTGGCATCCACGACCTGAAAACAACGGTTAGCGCCGGAGCCGACCAGCCCCTTGTGGACAATCCAGCCGTCCCCTTCGTCTGCTTCGCTGGGTTCATTCATCAGGTTCACGCGCGCCTTGAGCAGCTCGCCGCAGCGCCGGCATTGCGCATAGATCCAATAGGTGTTGGGGTCGTCGCCGAAGCGGCTGCCGCCGCCCCCGCTGCCGCGCGTGCCCTGGTCGCCGAATGCTTTTCGTAGACTATCCAGGAAACCCATTGCGCCCTCCTATGGCCGGAAACTCGACTCAAAACGTCATTATCGGCCATCTTGCGCCAAAACACCATGACGCCGCGCATGTTGCCGTTTTCTGACAGGGCATACGCGATCACCTAATACTACAACAAAGAGGCTCCCGAAGTCTGATGCAGGAGACTTCGGAAGCCTCGCGATCCGTTCACACCCCGCGCAGCTTCAACTCCTCCGCCAGATGGCACGCCGCGAAGTGATCCGGCTTCAGCTCGCGGAACGCCGGCGTCTTCTCCTTGCAGATCTCCTTTGCATACCGGCAGCGCGGGTGGAAGTAGCAGCCGCTCGGCGGGTTGGAGGGGTCGGCCACGTCCCCCTGCATGATGATGCGATCCGATTTGTACTTCGGGTCGGCCTTGGGCACGGCCGACATCAAGGCTTCAGTGTACGGGTGCAGCGGGTGCAGGTAAAGCTCCTCGGCGTCGGCCATCTCGGCCATCTTGCCCACGTACATCACCGCCACCCGATTCGAGATGTGCTGCACCACGCTCAGGTCGTGCGCCACGAAGATGTACGCCAGGTTGAAGTCGCGCTGGAGATCTTGCAGCAGGTTGAGCGTTTGCGCCTGAATCGAGACATCGAGCGCAGAGACCGGCTCGTCGCAGATCACCAGCCGCGGGTTGAGCGACAGCGCACGCGCGATGCCGATGCGTTGGCGCTGGCCGCCGGAGAACTCGTGCGGGTAGCGGCGCAGGTGGTCAGGCCGCAGCCCGACGCGCTGCAGTAGGTTGACGATGATCGCCTCGCTCTCCTCTTGCCGATATTGGCCGTGGATCATCATCGGCTCGGCCACGATGTCGGAGACCGTCATGCGCGGATTGAGCGAGTTGATCGGATCCTGGAAGATCATAGCGATCTCCATGCGGATCCTTTTCATCTGCGCCCGATCCAGCTCGGCCAGGTTGACCTGCTTCTCCCCGCCGGCCTCCCCCAGCAGGCGGCTCTTGAAGAAGACTTGGCCGCCGGTCGGCTCGTAGAGGCGCAGGATGGTACGACCGGCGGTCGTCTTGCCGCAGCCGCTCTCGCCCACCAGACCCAGCGTCTCGCCCTCGCGCACGAAAAAGGTGACATCATCCACCGCCTTCACATACCCGACGACCCTGCGTAGGAAGCCCTTCTGGATCGGGAAGTACTTTCGCAGACCCTTGACATCCAACAGGATGTTGTTGCTTTTGATGGTTGGCGCAGCCATGGCTCACACCTCCTGATACAGCAGGCAGCTCACCCAGTGGTTGCCGATGAGCTGTTTCCATGTCGGCGCGATCTTGTCGCACTTGCCGGGCATGAACGATGGACAGCGCGGGTGGAAAACACAGCCGGTCGGCAGATGGAACGGGTCCGGCACCATCCCCTCGATCGAAGCCAGCCGCACACCGGTCTTGCGGCCGACCTTCGGGATGGATTGGAGCAGCGCCCGCGTGTAGGGATGCTTAGGCTCGTAGAACAGATCCACCGTGGCGGCGCGCTCGACCTGCTTACCCATGTACATCACCACGATCTCGCTCGCCATCTCCGCGATGACGCCCAGGTTATGCGTGATGAACATGATCGCCATGTTCACGCTTTCCTGCAGCTCGCGCATAATGTCCAGGATCTGCGCCTCGATGGAGACATCCAGCGCGGTCGTCGGCTCGTCGGCGATCAGCATGGCCGGCTGGCACGAGAGCGCGATGGCGATCATCACGCGCTGGCGCTGGCCGCCGCTCAATTGGTGGGGATAGCTGTCCACCCGTTGCTCCGGCTTGGGGATGCCGACGCGGCGCAGCATCTCAATCGCGATCTGGCGCGCCTCCTGCTTGCTGAGCTTCTGGTGCGCCTGGATCGTCTCGGCCAATTGGTCGCCCACCTTGCGGAGCGGCGTCAGGCGATGCAACGAAACCGCTTCGTCAATGTGCGTGCCCGCGGTGTAGACCGGCGTCAGCGAGCTCATCGGCTCCTGGAAGATCATGCCGATCTCGCCCCCGCGGATTTCGCGGATGAGCTGGCCGTCGGGGTCGAGCTTGCTGATGTTGATGACATCGGTCTGGGTGGCGCCGCGCGCCTGGCGGTGGTACAACACCTGACCGCCCGTGATCTTGCCGGGCTTGGGCACCATCTGCAAGATGGCGCGCGCGGTGATGGATTTACCGCAGCCGCTCTCCCCGATCACGCCGAGCGTCTGCCCGCGCTTGATATCGAACGAGACCCCATCCACCGCCTTGACGATGCCCGCGCGCACGTCAAACTCGATCCGGAGGTCTTGGATTTCAACCAATACGTTGTTGTCGCTCATCTCGATCACCTCCTAACGCGCGCCATACGGATCGAGCGCATCGCGCAGGCCGTCGCCCAGCATGTTGTAGGCGAGGATAACCAGGAGCAGGAACGGAATGGTCCACAGCAGCCACGGCGCAAACCGGATGGCGTAGACCGTCATGGACTCCTGCAGGAGCACGCCCCAGCTCGTCAGCGGCGCGCGCAGCCCCAGGCCCAGCCAGCTCAACGCGGTCTCGGCCAGGATCATGCCGGGGATGGCGAGGGTAGCGATGACGATGACATGGCTCATGGTGCCGGGCAGCAGGTGACGGAACATGAGGCGCGAATCCTCGGCGCCGAAGCTCTTGGCCGCCAGCACGTACTCCCGCTCACGCAACGACAGGATCAGGCCGCGCACCTGGCGCGCCAACCCGCCCCACTGCACGAAAGCCAGGATGACCGTCAGCATGAAGTAGACGAGGATCGGCGACCAGAAGGCGGGGATGGCCGCGGCCAGCGCCATGAAGAGCGGGATGTTAGGGAACGCCGCCAAGAACTCGGTGACGCGTTGGATGACCACATCCACCGTGCCGCCATAGTAACCCGAAATCGCACCCAGCACGCTGCCCAAGATGAGGGTCAGGAATTGCCCGATCAAGCCGATCATCAGCGACAGCCGGCCGCCGTACATGATGCGTGAGAAGTAGTCGCGGCCCAGCGAATCGGTGCCCATGATGAAAACCGAGGCGGCCGGGTCCTCCGACCAGGTGCCGTACAAGTGGATGTCCGTCGGGATCAAGCCGAACAGCTTGTAGGGATCGCCCTGGACAAAGAAGTGAATCTCATAGATCCGGTTGGGATCCTCGACATAGCTGCGCCGCCGCGCCGCCACGTCCACTTTGCGTTCCAGGCCGTAGACGAAGGGTCGCAGGTGGAATTTGCCCTCCTGGTCTATGAAGCGGATCGTCTGTGGCCGGGCTTCCGTGTATTCCGAGCGCCGCTCAAGCTCATAGGGCGCAATGAACTCGGGGATGCCCACAAACGAGAAATACATGAGCGCCAGCAGCAACCCGCCGACGATGGCCAGCTTGTTCTTCTTGAACTTCCACCACACCAGGGCCCAATAGCTTTGGCCGACGGGTTTTCTCTGCTGTTTTGCGGATGACTTCGCCATTTCTCTCCTCCCGTCTATTCGAGCCGGATGCGGGGATCAACCCAGGCCAACAGCAAGTCGGCGGCCAGGTTGCCGATCAGCAGCAGCATGGTGAAGAAGACGATGCAGGTGCCGGCCATGTACATATCCAGCTTGCGCAGCGATTCCACGAAGAGTGGGCCGATGGTTGGCAGATTCAGCACAATGGAGACCAGGGCGTTGCCGGTGATGATGCTCGGAAACGCTTCGGACCCCAGGATGACGATCAGCGGGTTGATCGCCATGCGGACGGCGTGCTTCCAGATCACGGTGCGGTTCGCCAGGCCGCGCGCCCGCGCCGCCTCGACAAAGGGCTGCCCCAACGTATCGAGCAGGTTGCCGCGCATGATGCGGACCAGGCCGCCGGTGCCCGTGATCGCGCTCACCAGGGCCGGAATCCAGAGATGATTAAGCAGATCGAGGAAGCGGCCCACGCTCCACGGCGCATCTATATATTTCTGCGAGAAAAGGCCGGTGGCTTCCTGGTTCAAGACAACGATGGCGAAATAGAGGATGAGGAGCGCCAGCAGGAAGCCGGGCATGCCCAGGCCGATGAAGCTGAAGACGGAGATGATCTGATCGCCGAGCGAGTATTGCTTGACCGCCGAGTAGACCCCCATCGGGATGGCGAGGACCCAGGTGACGATCAGGGTCGCCAGGGCCAAGATGACCGTCATCAAGAGCCGCTCGCCGAGCAGATCTTTGACCGGCCGTTCGAACTCGAAGGACTCCCCGAAATCGCCGCGGATGAACTTGGTGGCCCAGCCGGAATACTGCTCCATGAAGGGCCGATCCAACCCGTAACGAATCCGGTATTCGTCAATGCGGGCTTCTGCGCTCCGGTCGCCGCGCGCCCGCAATTGCTCCATTTTCTGGGTGAGGAAATCGCCGGGGGGCAGCTTGATGATCACGAAGCTAACGAACGACACCAGCACGACCATGATCGCCGCGTAGCCAAGACGCCGGACAATGTAGCTCAACATGAGCGCCTCCTGAGCCCGAGATGGTCATAGAATGCCCCTGTGTTTGGGCATGGCAGACGCAACGCGCCGATCGTCCAGGCGAGGTGGACGAATAAGCCGATCTTGCGTCTTGCGTTGTGCGGGGAAGAGCACTTCATAACCTGTCACTACAAGCCCGCGGCAGCAGGCATGCGCAATGATGGGCATAGATTGGGAAGGGCGGGTGATCGGCCCCATTCCCCGTACCATTCGATGTGCTAGTCCGAAAACCGAACTATCAGTTCACGCCGTCGGCTTCAGGAATAGTCCAGCGCCGACTTTGGCTGCATCCGATCCAGCGACCGGATGCAGGTAGTTCCGCTTTGTCTGGTCGTGCTCCAAGACTACCGGCTGGTCTGAAACCTTTGTTCTGACCAATTCAAGGAACGATGAATCAATGTCCTGGTATTCGAGCCTAGCTCCCGTGCCGGACCCGGTGAGCCTCCTGTTGTTGGCGAAGTAGCTGTCAATGACTTGGTAGCGGCCACGCTCTTGTGCCTTTGACTGTGAAGGGGCAAAGGACTGCCCTCCGCGGCCATCCAGTCGAACGTCGGTATCTGCCAGGGCCGAAGCAGTCCAGACGTAGTTGCAGCTCTCTACTACATTGTTTCGATAGTCAAAGTCATCCGCGATGACCCACGTCCAGACTGCGCTCCCATACAGACCGTCGCAGAGGCAATTCCCCATCGCGTGGCCTTTGCTGCCGGGTGTCCAGTATACAACGGAGATCTTGAGCCCACGAAAGACACAATGATGCACGTTCACTTCATTCCCGTGCGCGATGATGGCCACGTGGTTGGGGTTGGTCACCTCATCGCCGGCAAATAGGCACTGCGCGATTTCCAGGTCCTCCAGATCCCGGCGGAGCCGGCTGATAGCGTAAAGGCGCCGGATGAGCCCCGGCTTCGGACTTTCAACCACCGGCAACCCAAGGATCTTCAGACCCTGAATGGTTACGTGGCTGGTCTCAATCAACATGCCATCCGCTGCTCCGCCTAGAGGGTCAGGCCGTCCGTTCCACGTCGCTGATAGAGGCATGGTATGGATGAGCGTCGGCATCCGACCCGTATTCCAATCGGGGTCGTCTGGAAGCACTTCAGCGCGGATTGTCAAGCGCTCCGCCTTGGAGAATGACCGACGTTCAGGCTTTAGCAAAGTCGTTTCGCTGACGGCATAGATACCCTCGGACAGAATGATTGTCATCGGCCCAGTTCCGTCGGCCTGATTCACGCGCCGTGCTGCTTCGGCCAACGTGCGCAGAGGACTGTTCTCAGCTCCTGAATTCGTATCTGCGCCGCCCGCGGGATGCAGATAGATCGTGTTCTGTCGACTGTTCATGCCCTAATCCCTTTCTACACGCGCTCGCATCCCATATGGACAGCCCGCGATTGTACAAGGATCGGGCTACGAGATGGAAGCCCCGCCGGGTCTGGGATAGCCCCATTGAGGGAGCTTGCACCTCGTAGCCAGCGCGCTTTGCGTAGCACCCCAGCGCGGCGTGTGGGTGGCTCCTGGCGGGCCAGCGCTAACCACGCACCGGCCCTAGAACACGTTACCGATTTAATTTCCTCAACGTTCATCAGTCGCTCGCATCATCCGAGACGACTGATGTCATTACTACAAGCGGTTAGGTTTACTTATCCATCCACCACTGCGCGGGCACCTGGTTGCCCGGCGTCGCCGGCGCCCACGGCCCGACCACGCCGAAGTCCAGGATGTTGCGCATGTAGTCCTTGACGATGATCGGCATCGCCTGATCGCCGCCGACGCCAATGATGAACGGCCCTTCCTCGATGTTCACCTTGATGGCCTCCCAGACAACCTGGTGACGCTTCTCGATGTCCTTCTCGGCCAGGCCCTTCTCATACAGCGCCTGCAGCTTCTCAGCCGGGCTGCCGGCGGCGGGCTTCACGCCGCACTCATACGGCTTGTCGGCCGCGGGCTTGCAGGTTTCCTTGCCCTTGGCGTAGTAGCGGCCTTCCAACGGGAACATGTAGCGGTTCACGATCGGGAAGATCCAGTCGGGGTAGGTCCAGATGTCAATCTCGGAGATGTGCGCGCCGCGGATCATGTAGTAGCCTTCGTTGGTGCGCGTGTCGAGATCGGGCTGGCCCTGCAGGTTCTTCACCTCGACCTTAATGCCCAGGTTCTTCTCCCACTGGTTCTTCGACTCGGCTGCGGCATCGGTCTGCACCTTGAGGCTGCCGCCCCAGTCCGAGATGTCCATCACCAGGGCGAACGGCTTGCCGCTCGGCAACTGGCGGAAGCCATCGGCGCCCTTCTTCATGCCGATGTCGTCCAGCAGCTTGTTGGCCGCCGCCGCGTCGAACTTGGCATAGGCCGCGGCCCACTGCTCGTAAACCTTCTTGCCGTCGGCGCTGGCGAAGTGCCACGATTGCGGGCTGATGGTCGCGCCCTTCGGATCGCCGATGCCGTTCCACGCCACGTCAATGATGCGCTTGCGGTCAATGCCCAGCGAGAGGGCCTGGCGGAACCGCTTGTCGCGCAGCAGCTCGCGGATTTCCTTCGCCTTGTCGGCGGTGTCATCCGCGTAGTTCTTGCCGCCCTCGACGTAGTATTGATTGACCATGTAGCCCGGCCACGCGCCCGCGCCGTTCATGTAGCCCTTCAGGAAGTGATAGCCGCCCGCTTTGGCGCGCTCGTTCAGCAGCGGGATGTCATTCGGGCTGCCGCAGATGCGGAAGGCGGTGTCGTACTTGCCCTGCGAGCAGTTCAGGACGCGCACTTGCTCGTCGGAGACGATCTCGATGTCAATGGCGTCAATGTAGGGCAGTTGGTTGCCCTCGGTATCGACGCGCCAGAAGTAGGGGTTGCGCGAGAAGGTGTAGCGGGAGCCATCGGCCGCGAGCTTGTCCAGGCACCAGGCGAAGAGGCACGGATAGCCCGGGATCAGCCACCACTTGTCGTTCTTCTCCATGTCTTCCCACTTGGCGGTGGGCGTGTACTTGGGATGGAACTTCTTGAGGAAGGCGGCCGGTTTCATCATGCTCTTGGCGAACTCCCAGAAGCCTTGCGCCATGTAGTAGGGGTTGATCCACTGCGGTTTGTCGGACTTCCAGACGACCGTGTAGTCATCCGGGTATTCCATGTCAATCGGCTTGCCGTCCGACTTGCGCAGCCAGCCCGGCGCGGAGTAGAGCTTCTGATCGGGCGCCTTGATCAGGTCTTCCCAATAGAACTTCCAGTCGGCCGAGGTGTACGGCGTGCCATCCGACCACTTCACGCCCTTGCGGAGCTTCAGGGTGAAGGTCTTGCCGTCGTCGGACCAGTTATAGCCTTCGGCCAGCGCGGGCTCATAGCCGGTCAGGTCGGCCTTCCACTTGATCGGCGCATCCACAGCGAAGTAGAGCTGAACATTGCCGACTTCGGGCCACCAGCTTGCGGTGCGCAGCGTGCCGCCATACTTGCCGATCTTGTCAACCGGTTTGGTCACGAGCGGGTTCGCCGACACGCGCTGATCCACGGGCGGCAGCTTGCCGCCCTTGACCAGCTCGGCCAGCGCGGGCGCTTCCTTGTATTTGGAAGCGGCAACGGTCGGCGCGGTCGTCGGGGTCGCCTCCGCGGCTTTGATGGCGGCGGTCGGCGCGGCCGGGGCCTTGGTGGGCTCGGGCGCCTTGGTAGGTTCAGCCTTGGCGGGTTCGGGGGCCTTTGTTGGTTCAACCTTGGCGGGCGCCGCTGGCGCCACCGTGGCCTTCGGCGCAGGGGTCGCCGCGCCGCCGCAGCTCGTCAGTACCATCGCCGAGATGATGAACAGAGCGAGAAACATGTGTAGCTTGCGCATGGTAACCTTTCCTCCTGAATGGTACAAAACGCTAAATCGAACTGAACCGCAGAGAGAACGGACAACGCGTGAGGACATCACCTCCTTTCACGGATCTTGGATGCAGGCATTCTTCGCCTGCTCCAACCGAGATCGGAGCGGACCGATCGCCAGGATGCGCCGATTCCGTCGAGCGGAGGCATCATCATTGACCCACGGACCGCTCAAAATGATATAGATGACCAGGCATTCGCTCTGCGGGCGATGCGGGCAGGTGAGAAGAATGCCTGAATCGGGTTACAGGAATTCTACTGTACCATTTGCCCTTTGTCAAACGCCCACGACCGCGCGCCAAGCCAACTACATCTGTGCAACCTCCTCGTATCACTTGAACCGCCCCGCCGAGATACACGCGGTCGCATCCGCCTGCATAGTACGGCTGGCGGCTTCCGGGCTGGCCGCGCCGGCCATCACCGCCTCCAGACCCGGCCGCATCGCGCGCCACACGCAACGCATCTCCGGCGCCGCGGGCAGGCCGCGACTCTGGCGGAGTTGAACCATTGCGCCGACCAGAATCGGATCAGTCGCGATCTTCGGCCCGGCGGCAACCTCCGCGACGCTGGGTAGCCGCCGGGCTTTCTCCAGCCACCGGCTTTGCGCACGGGCCGCGGTCATGAACTCGATAAACGTCCTCACCGCAACGCGTTTGGCCGGGCTTGTCGCGCTCGACTTCCCGATAAACCAATGTTTGGCCGTCGCGAGCGGGGTCGGCGCCAGCCCGGTGACGCTCACCCGCGGCAGAGCGGCCACACCAAAGAAGATTCCCGCCTCACGCAGGCGATCCAGGCTCCAGTCACCGTCAATGAGATAGGCGGCGCGACCCTGCTTGAAATAGTCCAGGGCCATATCATAGTCGGCCTGGGGCGGCGTCACCTGCTCGTCGAATCGCAAGCGGCGCACAAAGCGCAGCGCCTCCACCACGGGCTGCACATCCAGGGTCGGTCGGCCAGCCTCATCCACCAGCCAGCCGCCGAAGCCGCCGATCCACGGCGCCAGCCAATACGGCTCATCCAGGAAGTAGGCCAGCCCCCAGCGATCCTCGTCTGCGACGGTCAGCGTCCTGAGTTGGGCGATCCACGCCTCGGTATCGGCCGGCGGCGCCTGCACCAAGCGCTTGTTATAAATGAGCATCAGGAAGTTGCCGGTGTTATCCGGGATGCCCCAGGCCACACCCTTGATGGTGGCTGCTTCGACCGCGCTGGGCAGGAAACGCCCCAAGAAGGCCCGGTCGAACAGCTCGCTGGCCGATAGAAACCGGCCCGAAACGCTCAGCGGCCCGGCGCATTCGCTGGCGCAGCGCGCCAGATCGGGCGCGTCGCCCTGCTTGAGCTTGTCTAGCAGCTCCTCGTAGCTCAGATGGACGCGCTCCACCTTGACCAGAGGGTGTGCGGCCATGAACTCGGCAGCCAGGCCATCGAGCAGGGCGTCCCCGTCATCCGCCTCCTCCTCCCAGTAGGTGATCGTCACCGTCTCGGCGACGGGTGAGCGGCCGGATGGCGGCGTTGCGCTGGCCACTTGCTCCGCCGCGGCCCCATCGGGGCGAACGGAACAGGCCGCCAGCAGCAACGCGCTGGCTATCAAAGCCAGCCAGAGAACAGCAAATCGTCCCGCCACCAGATCATTCCCGCTTCTGAATGCGCCCAAACGAACCCACAAACGGCCGCCATTCCCACTTTGGAGTGCCGAACTTGTTCGGCGCCGCCTCGACAAGTCGCGGACTCCGGAGTGCCGAACTTGTTCGGCGGTTTCTCAGGCGGTATCGCGACGCATCAGAGTCAGCGGCAATTGGACACGCTGCGCCGACCGCGCCGGGTCGGCCAAGCGCGCCAGCAACAACTCCACCGCCACGCGCCCCGATTCCTCCAAGGGCTGGTGGATGGTGGTCAAACCAACATACTCCGCGATCTCCACATCATCGAAGCCGATGATCGCCACATCTTGCGGCACGGCCAGCCCGCGCTCGCGCGCCGCCCGCAACACCCCCATCGCCTGAGTGTCGCTCTGAGCGAAAATGGCGGTCGGCGGCTCAGGCAGGCTCAACAGGCGATGCCCTTGCTGCCGGGCGGTCTCCAGGCCATGCGGCGCCAGGCCGATGACCTCGTCGGGCAGAGACAGGCCAGCCTCCTCGACCGCGGCCCGAAAGCCCGCCAGCCGCCGGTCACTGTTGCGGATCGCAAAATCGGGGAGCTCGGTATCGCCCACGAAGCCGAGCCGCCGATGACCCTGGGTCAGGAAATGCTCGGCGGCCAGCCGGCCGCCGGCTTCGTTGTCAATCTCGACGCTGCTGAACCCCGGCCGCGGAAACTCGATCGGCGCAGCCTCAATCCCCGCGCGGCGCAACCGTTCGGCCGCCGCATCGGTCAGAGATAGCCCCATCAGGATCAACCCATCCAGGCGGCGCGTGACGGTCAGGCTGGCGATATGGCTTTCAAGCCGCGCCAGCGAATCCACATAGTAGATGATCAACTCATAGGGTGAAGCGGAGAGCGCGGTCGTCACGCCCCGCAGGCGTTGGACAAAGGAGGGATAGGTCAGGAAGGGCGCCAGCACGCCGATGCGGCCGTGCTTCCGGCGTGAACGAGCGACCGCCTCGGCCTTCGGCACGAAGCCCAGGTCATCAATCGCGGCCATGACGCGCGCGCGGGTCGAGGCCTTGACCTTCTCCGACGCGTTAAGCACGCGCGAGACGGTCGAGATGCTCACCGCGGCTTGTGCGGCGACATCGTAGACGGTAACTTGCGACACCGTAGCTCCGATCGGCGGGTGTTGCCAGGCCAAGCTAGACAGTTGATTAGTGAATGGAAGAACTGCTTACATGAAAGCACTTTCATTAGTATAGCATACGTACCAGCTCTTGTCAAGAGGCAATTTTGGCCTTTTGGCCCTGCCGGGTTGTTTCATAGTGAAACAGCCCTGGTCGCGTGCAATGCGACATTTGACACGTAGCGAACAGTGAGTATAATCAGCTTCATCTACGATGCTCCTTAGTAGAGGCGCGGTGATGCGTACAGGATCCTCTCCTTCTCTTCTTGCTAGATTGAATTTCGGCCGTGCCTTGGGGCCGCTTGAGGCGCGCGTCATGGAGGTGGTGTGGCGTCATGGCCCATGTACCGTGCGTGATGTGTTGACCGCGTTTTCGGAAGCCAGCCAACCGGAGGTCGCTTATACGACGGCGATGACAGTGATGGGCAATTTGGTCGAAAAAGGGCTTCTGATATGTCACGCCGCTGGCCGGAGCTATATCTATACGGCCGCCGTGACGCGTGACGCGTTTGTGCGCGCCCAGGTCAAGGCCGTGCTAGATACCTTGCTGGACGGTTTCACTGCGCCTACCCTGTCCTATTTCGCAGAACGGTTGAGCACGGGCGAACCGGCGCAATTGAGCGAACTGGAGCGACTGATCGCGGCGGAGCGGGCGCGCCTGGCCGAAAAGGATGATTCGCTATGAGCGGTCACGGCATCATCATCGGCGAAGTTGCGTTGTTCCTGTTGGAGACCAGCCTCCAGTCAGCGTTGCTTTGCTTGCTGGTGTACGCCATCTCCCGGCGCCTGAGCCTGGGGCAAGCCGCATTGCGCAGCAATTTGTGGCTGATGGCCGTGGTCTGCCCGCTGGTGACGCCGCTGGTGTTTCACATCGTGCTCCCGCATTCCAGCTTGCCGCTGGGGTGGAAGCCGGTCGAACAGTTCCTGACCGGGCCAGTGGCCTGGATCGTCGCGCATCAGTCGCTCGTGATCTGGATCAGCAGCGCAACCCTGCTCTTGCTGTTCGCGCTGGATGTGTCGCGCTGGTTGGCATGTGTGGCGTGGGCCAGCCGAGCGCGCGCTGCCGGCCATCCGGCCGTGGACGCTCAGGCCGCGCGCTGCCGGGCGCTCCTGCCCCAAGTTTGCCGCCGGTTAGGCGTCACGCCCACGCCCAGGCTGAGCCTGCATCAGGTCGGGCGCGCCGGCGCGCATACGCTGCGCTGGCCGCGGCCCCGAATCTGCGTGCCAGTTCATCTGGCGGAGCGGTTGGATGCCGAGGAGTTGCGCGCCCTGCTGGCGCACGAGATCGCGCACTTGCGGCGCCGGGATTGGCTGCGACTGCTGGTCGTCCAGTTGTGCCGAGACCTGACCTTCTTCATCCCTTCTGCGCATCTGGCCTACAGACAGTTTTTGCAGGCGACCGAAGAGGCGGCTGATGATGCGGCGGCCGTGCTTCCCCAAGAGCGGCTGGCCCTGGCTGCGTGCCTGGTTAAGGTGTTGGCGCGGCCGCAGATGCCTGGCACGGCGTCCGCCGGCCTGGCGCTGGCGCACCGACCAGCGGATGCGATCCGGCGGGCGCAGCGGCTGTTGCGCAGCGAAAGCGCCTGGCAATCCGCACCCGTTTGTGCGAGGGCGGGCTGGGGTGTGCTCGCCGCGGCGGTGCTGTTAGCGGTCATCATCTGAGCGCTAACGCCACGTATTTGAGTGATCGAAAGGAGGTCAAGGGCACAGAACGTCACAGCGGTGTCTGGTTTCCATCTCAAGAATCCCACCATTCCCAGAGGAGGAACGCCCCATGAATCGCAAACTGTTCTTGCTTGTCGTCGTCGCCTTGATCGCGCTCGTGGCAGCCGCGTGCGCTGGCCCCGCCGGCCCACAAGGCCCCGCGGGGCCAGCCGGGCCAGCCGGCGCCGTCGGACCTGCTGGCCCGGCCGGCGCAACTGGCCCGGCTGGCCCGACAGGCCCCGCAGGTCCGGCCGGCCCCGCGGGTCCAGCCGGGCCAGCCGGCGCCGCGGCCGCAGCAGCCGCGCCCGTGGGCGCCGAGTACATCGGCGCAGCTAAATGCGGCGCGTGCCACAAAGAGATTTACGATGTCTTCATGAAGTCCGGCCACCCCTACAAGCTCAACAAGGTGGTGGACGGCAAGCCCCCGAAGTATCCGTTCAGCGAGGTGTCCAAACCGCCGGCCGGCTATGATTGGAAAGACATTTCCTACGTCATCGGCGGCTACGGCTGGAAGGCCCGCTTCATGAACAAAGATGGCTTCATCATCACCGACTGGATGACCGCCACCGCGACGATCAGTGACACCAAATACCTCAACCAGTACAACTTCGCGAACCCGATCGTGGGCAAGGACGCGGGGTGGGTGACGTACAACTCAGGTCGCGCCCAGCTCAAATACGACTGCGGCCCCTGCCACACGACCGGTTACAACCCGCAGGGCAACCAGGACAAGCTGCCCGGCATCGTCGGTACCTGGGTCGAAACGGGCATTCAGTGCGAAGCTTGCCACGGCCCCGGCAGCCTCCATGCGGGCAACCCGCGCGGCTTTGCGGTCAAGACCGAGCGCGACAGCGAGCTATGTGGCAAGTGCCACCGCCGCGATGCGGTCGAGAGCGTGAACGCGAAGGACGGCTTCATCGAGCATCACGAGCAGTATGAGGAGCAGTTCCAGAGCAAGCACGTGACGATGGATTGCGCGGTGTGCCACAACCCGCACCAGGGGGTCGTCCAGTTGCGTCAGGCCAAACAACCGACCACCCGCACCACCTGCCAGAACTGCCATTTCGCGCAGGCCAAGGTGCAGTCGGTCGCACATAGCGCGATGAAGCTGGAATGCATCGAGTGCCACATGCCGCGCATCGTCAAGACGGCCGTGGGCGATCTCGCCAAATTCACCGGCGACATCCGCACGCACCTGATGGCGATTGACCCGGATTCGTTGACCTCGATCAGCGCCGATGGCAAGACCGCCAACTCGCAGATCGGCCTCGACTTCGCCTGCAAGCACTGCCATGTGCAGGGCGGCCAGGCCTCGGTCAAGACCGACGACCAACTCAAGGCGGTCGCCAAGGATTATCACGTGCCCAAGAAGTAGCGCCGGGCGGCTGCGCAGTATCGAGAGCGCGTTGGCAGACGAATGGGCCGAGCGTTACGCTCGGCCCATTGTTTATGCTTCGGTTTTGCGCCGCGCCCCATTCTTTATCCGAAACTCTTCAGGCTCTCCCAGAAAGCCGGCCAGGACTGGCGCAAACGCCGGCACAGATAGATCGTGGTGTGGCTGGTCTCCTCATTCTCCACCCCATAGCGATTGGTGATACGGCCGGCCAGCGCGCACGTCTCGAAGGCGGAGTTGCGATGCCAATCCAGCACAATCAGGACTTGCGGGGGCGGGTCGCCGTAGCCGCGCAGCCAATAGGAGTTGACCCCGCTGATCGCCTTGGGCAGACCATAGACCGGGCCATACAGGTTGATTGCGCCGGCTTCGCCGTAGTTGCCCGCCAGGATGCCCGCCTGCGCTTTGTCTTCGTCGGGCAGAGCCGCATAGATGCCCGCGATCGTCTCGACCAGTTCCGGCCAACCGATCTGCTCGGTAAAGAGATCATGCGTCTGGCTGGTGAAACGCCAGATATCGGAATGGATCGGCGCGATGGGCAGCGCCAGGATGGCCGATCCGGCCGCGCCGACCGCGAGCGCGCCGAGCGCGACTCCGCGCACGAGGCTCCGCTTCCAGGTTGAAAGTCGCCCCAGCCACTTCGCCCAGGCGACGCTCCCGGCGGCGATCAGCATGGGGTACGCCGGCGCGAGATAATACGAGCGGCCCCCAAGCGCGAACAGTAGCGCCGCGGGGACGACGAACATCCAGCCGAGCGCGTGATAGCGTTTGCCGTTCGGCGTAAAGAAGTAGTAGACCAGTCCTGCCACCCACAGCGGAAGCGTGATCGGGTTGGTGGAGAAGATGAATTGCTCGCTGAGAAAACCCGCGGTGCGACCGATGCGGATGTCGCGCGCATGGATGGCGCTTAGAAATTCCAGCGCGATGAAGTTGTGCTGCGCCTGCCAGATCAGGTTGGGCAGGCACAATAGGAGCGCCAGGGCCGCGCCTCCCCACAACCAGGGACTGCGCAGATGGCGGCGTGCCGGCGTCAGGAGCGTTCCGACCGCGATGCCCGCGACCAATACCCCGATGGTGTACTTGGTCAGCAGTCCCAGGCCGATCGCCGCGCCGATGCCCAGCCACCAGCGCGGATCGTCGGATTTCAGCAACCGGATCATCAGGTACGCGACCAACACCCACCACAGGTAGTCGAAAGTGGAGTAGGTCAGCAGCGCGCCGCCGACGAACGCAACCGGCGCGATCGCGGCAGCCGATGCGGCTATGACTTGAGTGAAGCGCGACCCACCCAGTTCGCGCGCCATCAAGCCGGTGAGCAGCAGCGCGAGCGCCGCCGCCAGCGCCGAAAACAGCCGCACGCCGAGGAGTGACGCGCCGAACAGTTCCAGCGCCACGCGCGTGACGAACGGTGTCAGGGGCGGATAATTCACAAAGCTCCAGTCGAGATGGCGCGCGTTGTCCACTATTTCCAGTTCGTCGCGATGAAATCCATACTGGCCGTTGGTGAACATGTGCACCGTGAACAGCGCCAGCGCCAGCAGGATCAGGACACCGATATCGCTAAAGCGGAGTCGAGCGCTTATCCCAGCCAGGGCGCCCTGGCTGGGATTCGTGGTGGTCAAATTTTGACTGGTCATGGATTCACACTCCTTGCTTGATCAGGACCGAACAAACATCGGTCGCGGGCCGTTGTTTCAGTGTCTGTCCCCAACTGTACCTCGCGCAGACGGCGAATCAGCCCCTGCAGCGGCGTACCTTTAACGATGAATTCATCCACCCCCGCGGCCCTGGCCTGCCCCTCCGCATCGGCGTCACCGTGGACGGAGAACGCGACCATCCAGGTGGCCGGCCACGCCGCCTTGATGGCTTTGGCCGCGGCCAGCCCAGCCAACTCCGGCATCTCCAGGTCCAGGCAGACCACATCGGGGCGCAGGGCCGCGATTTGGCGGAGCGCCGTCGCGCCATCGCCGGCTTCGCCGGCGATCACCAGCGCCAGGCCGTCCGCCTCGGCCAGCAGGGGCAGCAGCGTCCGCAGCCCCGCGCGCACCGGCGGCGCGTCATCTACAATCAGTACCCGAATGGCTGCCATCGCGCTGCTCCTTCACGGTACAGTATAGGGCGATTTTAGTGGGTTGTCTTCGGACCGGGGATCGGTTTGTGGTTCGTTCGTGAGGTGGAGGCGGGGTAGGTCTGGAGGCGTAGGACTGGGGGAGGAGATCACCCCGGCCGCCACTGCGCGATCAAGCCGCGCATCTCGCGCAGCGCGTCCGCGGTGAGGGTTTGCAGCCGGCCGATCTGCTCGGCCGCGGCCGCCGGGTCGCGATCCAGCAGCAGCCGCGCCGACTCGGCCGTGAGGCTGACGCTGAAGAGGGTCTGGCTGACCGAATCGTGCAGCGCGTGCGCCAGGCGGTCGCGCTCGCGCAGCGCCGTCTGCTCCGCGATCTGATCGGCGTAGGCTTGCAATCGGCGGTGCGCGTCTTGCAGCTCTTGCAGGAGCGCCTGGCTCTGCGCCTGACCAGCTATGGCCTGCGCCGAGTAAGCCTCCCACGAGACGATCAGCAAGCCGGCGGCCAGGTAGATCAGGCCGAAGCCCAGCCCGATCACCGCGCCCATCGTGACCATCAACGTGAGCATCATGGCTGCTGTGGCTGCGCCGGCCCAGGCCAGCGCAGCGCGGGCGGGCAGCGCCTCGTGCGCCTGGACGGCCACCAGGACGTAGAGCAGACCCCACACGTCCAGATAGGGCGGCAACAGACCGAGCGCCTGGATCAGGATCGTCTGGACGACGAAATAGGGGGCGCGCGCCGCCGGCCGGCGCCGGAACAGCGGGCCGTGGTTCAGGAGCAGGATGAATATGGCCGCGAGCAGGAGGCCGGCGAGCAGATGGCGGCCGGCGGCCCCCGCGCCAGTCAGCTCGCGCACCGCCACCATGCCGAACATCAGGTAGCCGATGGCATCCACGGCGCGTAAGCGCCGCGGCCTGGCCGGCGCGGGCGATGCGGTCATGCGTCCCCCTCCTCCACCACGATGCGCGTGCCCGCGCCGGGCGCCGAGTCGCACGTCAGCCGCCAACCCAGCTCGCGGCTGCGTTCGGCCATCCCCGCCAGGCCGACGTGACCTGGCCGCGCCAGCGCCGCGGCCGGATCGAAGCCGGCGCCCCCGTCGGCCACGAGGAGCCGCGCCGGCCGCGCCAGCTCCAGCCGGACGAGCGCCTCGCTCACGCCGGCGTGCCTGGCGACGTTACTCAGCGCCTCCTGGACGATGCGCAGCAGCCCTTCGGCCACGGCCGCCGGCAGCTCGCGCTCCCCGCACACCTCCACCTGCACGGCCAGGCCATCGCGCACCCGGCGCTCCGTGGCCAGACGGCGCAGCGCCTGGGGCAGCCCACCCTCGGCCAGGTCGCGCGGCCGCAACTGCTCGGCCAGCGCCTGGATTTCGCGCAGCGCGCTGTGGGCCAAGGTTTGCAGCCGGTCGAGCTGTTCGGGCACGCGGCCGGGGTCGCGGCCCAGCAGCACGGCCGCGCTCTGCGCGGCCAGGTTCATGCCGAAGATCGTCTGGCCGGCCGAGTCGTGCAGCTCACGCGCCAGGCGTCGCCGCGCCTGGCCGGCCGTGAATGCCTCGACCTGGGCCGCGTATTCTTGCAGCTCGCGGTGCGCGGCCCACAGATCGCCGATCAGCCGCTCGTTCGCCCGACGCCCGGCGTCGGTGCGGCCGATCAGGTCGGCATAGTGGCCCAACAGCAGGCACGCGCCGCCGTACACCGCCGCCATGACCAGCCCGACGAAGCCCCAACCGAACTCGGCCATCACCGCCGGGGTGAGCGCCACGATGAACGCCGCGATCCAGGCGAAACCCAACCGCCGGCCGTAGAAGAGCGCCGCTTGCAGGCTGAGGGGAACGTAGAGGGTGGCGAGGATCTCCGGCCGCGGTGGCGTCGCTTGCAAGCCGATCACAATGGCCGATTGCGCCAGCAAGTAGGCCAGCCGCCACGCGCCGCGCCGCGTGCCAGGCGCTTCCGAAGCGCCAGGCGCGTCCCCAAACCAGATCGCCGCGAGCAGCAGCACGCCGTAAAGCGCCAGCAGGCCGAGCGCCAGCGCCGCCTGTGGCCGGCCCGCGTAGAGCGTGCTGGCGCGCACTAGCGTCGCCAGGTAGACAAGGTAAACCCCGCCGTAGCGCAGGAGCAGATATAGCAGACGGAACCGGAAATGGGCCGACATCATCGGGATTCGCGCCAATTCGTGGCTACTCGTCAATCCCGTGCTTCAGCGCCCAGATCGCAGCCTGGGTGCGGTCGGCCAGCCCCAGCTTGCTCAAGATGCTGCTGACGTGCGTCTTGACGGTCTTCTCGCTGATGACCAGGCGGTCGGCGATCTCCCGATTGTTCAGGCCGCGGGCCACCAGCCCCAACACCTCCCGCTCCCGTTCCGACAGCTCATCGGGACCGGCCGGGGCGGCGGCTGGGGCTGGCGGCCGAGCTTGGCCAGCCACCGCGGCCATGAGCTTGCGGGCGATGTCGGGGTGCAGCGGCGTCTGGCCGGCGTGGGCCGCGCGCACGGCGGCCGCCAGGTCGCGCGGGGGGATGTCCTTCAGGAGGTAGCCATGCGCGCCGGCGCGGATCGCGGGCAGCACCTTGTCATCCTCGCCGAAGCTGGTGAGGATCAGGACGCGCGTGCGCGGGCTGGCGGCGATGATCTGCGGGGTCGCGGCGATGCCGTCCAGCTCCGGCATCACCAGGTCAAGCAGCACCACGTCGGGCTGGGTGCGACGGGCCAGCTCCACGGCCTGTCGGCCGTTGGCCGCCTCGCCGACAACCTGGATGGGCAACGCCGGCGGGTCGTCTTGCAGCTCCAGAAAGGTGCGTAACCCCTGGCGCACGACCGCGTGGTCGTCCACAACGAGCACGCGAATCTTTTCCGCCGGCAGCGAGAGAGAGGCATCCATGAGGGCGTATCTCCTTCGGCAAGGGGCCAAGCTGCCCCCGGGCGCCTGGCATCAGTCGTCCTGCCACTGTAATCTCAATATCGAGCCGGACATCCTGACCGGCGGCGCGTCGGGCAGGACGCGAAACGCGCCGCGTCACTGCCGGACCGCTGCGCCCCCTGGCTGCTTCTGCGCATCCGTCCGCCGCAGCCACACCTCGACCCCCAACGCGGCGGCCAGGCTGCTGGCCAACTGCTCCAACTCCTCGGTCGCGGCCTGATACTCGGCCGGCCGCAACCCCTGATCGCCGATGCGGCGGATGAGCTGGTCGTTGACGCGGAGCTGCAGCTCCTCGTGGCCGCCAGCTGCGGCCGAGATACGGACGAGCGCCACGGTCGGCGCGGCCCGGCCGCCGCTGCCCCGGTCGCCTACCAGGCCGGTGAAGATCCCGATCACGAGGAAGATCACCAGCGCGGCCAGACCCAACGCAATCATCTCGATGACAGCCATCGTGCCTCCAAGGAAATCAACCAGGTTTGTCGGTCGCCCGCGTCTTTCTGACCGGTTTATCCGCGGGCGCGCCGGGCTGCGCCGTGCCGGAGGTGGCGGCGAGCTTGCTCGCGGGCGCGGGCATGGCCTGATCCGGCTTTGGCGCAGCCGCGACGGGTTTGTCCGCGGGCGTGGCGGGCTTCGCCGGCCCGGACGCTGTGGCGGATTTGCCCGCGGGCACGGGCGTCGCGCGGGCCGGTTTCGCCGCTTCCTGGCCGGCGTCAGACTTGCGCCGCGTCGGGCGGCCGGCCGACTCCGCGGCCGGCGGGATCAGGCTGAGCTGTTGAGCTTCGTCTTTGGCCTTGCCGCGCGCCGGCTTCTCGACGGGTGACACCGCGGTCGTCTTGGCAGAGGGCGGCGTGACCGGGGGCGTCGGCGCGGCTGACGTCCCCTTGCGCCGGGCCGGCGCGGCGGCTGGCGGTTCGGGCGCCGGCGCGGGCGACTTACTGGCCGGCGGCTCAACGGTCGGCGGCCGCGACGCGCTGGCTGCGGACTTGGCGGCGGCCGCAGCGGATTTCATCGCGGGCGCCGCCGCGGGGCCTGGCGCGACTTTGAGCTGGCCGCGGCCGCCGCTCTTTGGCGCGGCCGCGGGCGGCGCCGCGCGTTCGGCGCCGCCGGCCCCAGCGCTCCCCGCCCCGCCCGCCACGGCATAGACCACGCGCACCGGCTCACCAACGAGCAACGCTGTGATCGGTTTCCCCGCCGCGGGCCGGCCCATCTCCGGCAGGTCGGCGGCGGGTACGGTCTTGGGCGGCGCCTTCGCAAAGCCGCAGATCAGGAGATCGTCCGGGCCGAGCAACGCGACCCCGGCCACCTCCCCCGACTTGTCGCTGAGCTTCGCCGCCACTACTCCCTGGCCGCCCCGCCCCTGCGTCGGAAAGTCGGCCAGCGGCGTCCGCTTGGCGTAGCCGGCCGCCGTCACCAATGCCAGGGCCGCGGCCGTCTCGGTGGACGGCGCAGCCAGCGCGGCCACGACCCGGCGCGCCGGCGTGGATCCGCCGGCGGCGGCCAGCTTGATCCCGACCACCCCGCCCGCGGGCAAGCCCATCGGCCGCACATCCTCCTCGGGAAAGCGGATCGCCTGCCCGTCGGCCGTCGCCAGGAGGAACGCGCCGCCGCCGAGACTGAGGCCGGCCCAGATCAGCTCATCCCCCTCGTCCAGCCCGATCACGGTCGGCTCCGCGGCGGCCGCGGCCAGGAAGTCGGCCAGGGCCACGCGCTTTACCTTGCCCTGGAGGGTCGCCAGCAACAGGAAGCCGGCCGCGGGCGCGCCGGCGGGTTGAGCATCCGGCTTGGGCAACGCCAGCAGCGCCGCCACCCGGTCGCGGCGGGTGAGACCCGACAGGTCGGCGTAATGGCTGCCCGGCGTCTCCGGGATCTGATGCACGTGGATGCGGCCGGCCTGCCCTTTGGCGCTGAACAGGTAGAGGTCGTGCCGTGTGTTGGTCGGCGCGATGCGCAGCGGGGCCGCGGCCAGCAGCGTCTTGCCGGCGCCGTTCAGCCCCTCGGCGCTCCGCCGCCAGCGCGCCAGCGCGCCATCCACGGCGAGCGTCACCCACACATCCTCGTCGGGCAGGACATCCAGCGCGGTCAGCGCGCCCTTCACGCGCTCGGCGATCTGCGTGCGCCGGGCGTCGCCGTAACGCGCCTTCAGGTCGAGCAGGTTTTGCTTGATGAGCGCCAGCACCTTCTTGGGCGAAGCCAGCAGCGCCTCCAACTCCTTGATCAGGGCCTTGATCTCCCGATATTCTTCCTCCAGCTTGCGGCGCTCCAACGCGGCCAGCCGGCGGAGCTGCATGTCGAGGATGGCCTGCGCCTGAATCTCGGTGAACTTGAACTGCTCGATCAGGTTCTGTTTGGCCGTGTCCGCGGTGCGCGATTTGCGGATCAGCGCGATCACCTCGTCCAGCACATCGAGCGCGCGCAACAGCCCCTCCAGGATGTGGCCGCGCAGCCGCGCCTTCTCCAGATCGTAGTTGGCCCGGCGGACGATCACCTCCTGGCGGTGCTCGATGAAGTGAAGCAGCAGCCGTTTCAGGCTGAGCAGCCGCGGCTCGCCGTCCACGAGCGCCAGCAGCGAGACGCCGAAGGTCGTTTGCAGCGGGGTCAGCTTGAACAGGTCGGCCAACACCTGGCGCGGCTCGACGGTGCGCGTCATCTCGATGCAGATGCGCATCCCCGTGCGATCCGACTCGTCGCGCAGGTCGGTGATCCCCTCCAGCCGACCCTCGCGCACCAGCTCGGCGATGCGCTCCAGCAGGTTGGTCTTGTTCGCCATGTAGGGCAGCTCGGTGACGACGATGCGGGCGCGGTTGCGGGTCATCTCCTCGATGTGCGCCTTGGCCTGCATCACGATGCTGCCCTTGCCGCCCGCGTAGGCGTGCGCGATCGTATCCACCTGTTTGACTTCGTCGCCCGAACCCTCCTGGGCGAAACGGTAGATCACGCCGCCGGTCGGGAAATCGGGGCCGGGGATGAACTGCATCAGGTCTTCGACCGTCACATCATCGTGCCGGTCGAAGCGGTCAATCAGATAGCAGAGCGCATCACACACTTCGTTGAGGTTGTGCGGCGGGATGTTGGTCGCCATGCCGACCGCTATGCCGCTGCCGCCGTTGACGAGCAGGTTGGGCAGGGCCGCCGGGAGCACGGTCGGCTCTTTGAGGGTGCCGTCGAAGTTGTCGCTCCAGTTGACCGTATCCTTCTCGATGTCGGCCAGCATCTCCAGGGCGCTCTTCGCCAGCCGCGCCTCAGTGTAGCGCATGGCGGCCGCGTTGTCGCCATCAATCGAGCCGAAGTTGCCCTGGCCGTCCACCAGCGGGTAGCGCAGGCTGAAGTCCTGCGCCATGCGCACCATCGCCTCGTAGACCGCCACGTCGCCGTGGGGATGATACTTACCGAGCACCTCGCCGACGATACGCGCGGATTTCTTGTAAGGTCGGTCGGGCAGCAGACCCAGGTCGTACATGGCATAGAGGATGCGACGGTGCACCGGCTTGAGGCCATCGCGCACATCGGGCAGCGCGCGCGCCACGATGACGCTCATGGCGTAGTCGAGATACGACGCCTGCATCTCGGTCTCGATGTTGATCTGGCGGATCGTGCCAAGCTCCATGCAACCGTTCCTTGCACTGTGAAGATGATTACAGGGGCATTCTATCACGATTGAGGCGTCCGCGCCAGATGGTCAAAACATCAATACGTCAAACGTCAATACGCGGTTGGGGAGGGCGGGATTTGACAGAAAACGGCAAGCGCGGGTATGCTTTTGCGTGGATGGCGCGGGTGATCAGAACGCCCGCGCCGCCTGGGTCCCTAGCTCAGCGGTTAGAGCGGCCGGCTCAATTCAAGGGCTGCCCATGGAGTAATCCGTGGGTGATATCTGCCAAATTCGGGGAAGCCTGCGTCGCGAGACATGGTCATCCCGAGCCAAGCCCCGTCATGGGGAAGGTGTAGAGACTAGACGGCAGACGCCCCGCTGGTCGGGGCAAAGGGATAGTCCAGCCTACAAACCCGCAAGGGGCGGCGAAAGCCGCGGTAGGATGCATAACCGGTTGGTCCTGGGTTCGAATCCCGGGGGACCCATTTCTCTCTCCTCATCACCATACGGAATCAGCGATGATTGCTCCCGAACGACGAGCACACGCGATCATTGACGAGTTGTTGACTGCCGCCGGTTGGACCGTGCAAGACCGGGGCGGGATCAACCTGGCTGCGTCCGTCGGAGTCGCGGTGCGAGAGTTTCCGCTCATCACCGGCGAGGCCGACTATCTCCTCGATGCGAATCGAGGGCAATTTCCATCGCCAGGTATTCCGCGGGCGTGAAAGTCTTCTTCCTGCGTCGTAGCATCAACGCCGCCTCACCCTTTTCGCGGTCTTCGTGAGCCTGCGCGGCTTCGCGATCCAAACACCCCAACCGCGTCACCGCGCCACGCGCGGCCGCCCCGCGGCCGAAAAGGTCAGCTCCGTCCCCAGATAGATCACATCCAGCCCGCCGCCGCGAGTGGGCGCCCAGTGATCTTGTCGCGCCGAGCGCACCTCGACTTGCTCCGCGCCCGCGGCGCGCGCCCGCGCTTCGAGGAGGGCCGGCACGGTCTCCTGCACGTGCGTCACCGCGTCTTCTAGCTTCTCGAAGTCGCGCGGGCCGTCGGGCAGATGCACGCGCAGCACCTCTTCATCGGCCAGCGGATTGATCAGCACGCGCTGGCGCACCACCACGCTGCCAGAGACCGCGCCGACCGCGTTCGCCACCTCCGCGTGGGGCGGGATCACCAGCTCGGTGTGCAGCCGGCGGGCCGCTTCGGGCATGTAGGCGGCCACCGGCGCGCCGATGGCGACCAGCGGCCGGCGCAGCGTGATTGCACAGCCGATCTCGCTCTCGTCGGCGGATGGGCTGTCGCCATTCATCGCCAGGCGCAGGAACGCCGCCGTGCCCGGCGTCTGATGCCAGGCCGCGCGGCCCAGCTCGTCTTCGAGCGCCTTGCGGACGACCTCGGTGGCGGCCAGGTGTGCAACGCCGGTCACGACCTGCTCGCAAAACTTCGTCACCGACACGCCCATCTGCGCGGCCAGCAGTTCCGCGCCCAGGCGAGCGGCTTCGGCGTCCCACTGCTGATAGCGGCCCAACACATGTAGCGCATCGGTCGGCGTGAATGCGGCGCGGCGCGCCAGCCCCCGCCCCTCCAGCGCTTCAATCTGGCGCCGCGCCAACGCGCCGGCCCGACGCTGCTCGGCCAGCGCGGCCAACGCCAGCGGGCTTTCGGCCAGGCTGCGCAGGGTCTCCTCTTCGGCCGGCGCCAGGCGCGCGCCGGCCGGCCGACCCGCAATGACAAACTCACCGGCGCCGAGCGGCCGCTTGGCCGGCGGGATCGCGACCTGACGGCGCAGCTCCGCGGCCACGCCCGCCCATTCGCTGGCGAGCAGGCTGAGCGGCACGACGCGGCGCGGGCCGATCACCAGCTTGCGCTCCTCGTCCAGCCGCACGTAGCTGTCGCCGCCCAAGCCGGTGGTATGCACATCCACCGCCTCGACCATCGTCTGCCAGCCGCCGACGTAGGCTCCTTCCGGGTTGAGGATCGGCGCGCCGTCGTGCAGCCGCGCGATGTCGGTCGTGGTACCGCCGACATCCACCGCCCACACATCGCGGCGGCCGGCCAGATGCCACGCGCCGACCGCGCTGGCGGCCGGGCCGGAGAGGATCGTCTCGATGGGGCGCTGCATGGCCCACTCGGCGCGCACCAGCGAGCCATCCCCCTTCACCACCATCAGCGGCGCGGTGATGGCCCACGCATCCAACGTCCGACGCACCGAGGCGATCAGCTCGCGCAGCGGCAGGATCAGGTGGGCGTTCAGGGCGACGGTGGTGGCGCGACGCACCGCGTTTAGCTTGCTGGTCAGCTCGTGGCCGCAGGTGACGGGCAGCCCGGTCAGCTCTTCGACCAGGCCGCGCACGCGCAGCTCGTGGTTGGGATTGCGGACGCCGAAGTAGCTGGAGATGGCGAACGCCTCGACCGTCTCGGCGCGGGTCAGGATGGCGGCGCGGGCGGCCGCTTCGTCCAGCGCCGCGGCCTCGTTGCCCCGCTCGTCGTGCCCGCCGGCCAGATGCACCACGTCATCGGTCGCGAGCTGGCGGTCGAAGCCCCATTTCGCCATCTGCTCGTGGTCGTAGCCGATCAGCAGCAGGCAGACCGCGCCGCGCTGCCCCTCGGCCAGGGTGTTGGTCGCCAGGGTGGTCGAGAGCGCGACCAACGTGATCTGCGCCGGCGTGACGGTCGCGCCGGTCGTGTTCGGGGCCGCAAAGACGGCGCGGATCGCGCCGCTGATGCCCAGAGCCAGGTCGTGGCGGGTGGTGAGCGCCTTGGCGGACGCCAACACTTCGCCCGTGTCGTGATTTACCAGGACGGCGTCGGTGTAGGTGCCGCCCGTGTCAATGCCGAGTGAGATGTGCATGTCAAACCTTCAATCGAGTCCAATGATCGCCGCGGAAACGCAGCCAGGCAAGCGCGCCGCGCACGTTCAGATCGGTGATCATCGCGATCCACGCGCCGACCAGGCCGAAACGCGGGACCAGCAGCCAGGCCAGCGGCAGGCGCGCCAGCCACAACCCGCCGCCCGTGATGAAGAGGGTCGTGCGGGTGTCGCCCGCGCCGCGCAACGCGCCGCCGAGCACCATCGAGGTCGCCAGGATCGGCTGCGAAAACGCCACCAGGCGCAGCGGCCAGATCCCCAGTTGGATCACCTGGGGGTCATTGATGAAGATGCCGATGATCTGCGCGGGGAACAGGAAGAAGATGACCCCCATACATGACATGATCGCGGCGGCCAGCCATTGCGACAGCCGGCCATCGGCCCGGGCGCGGGCTGGATCACGCGCGCCCAGACCCTGGCCGACGAGGGTGGTGGCCGCCATCGCGAAGCCAAACCCCGGCATGTAGGAAAGCGACTCGGCCTGCAACGCGATCTGGTGCGCGGCGAAGGCGGTGGCGCCCAGGGTCGCCACGGTCGCGGCGAAGGTCGTCTGCGCGCCGCGCATCAACAATTGCTCGGCGCCGGCCGGCAGACCGATGTTGGCGATGCGTTTGATCTGCGTCAGGTCGGGCAGCAGGCGCCGCGGGTGGAGGCGCAAACCGCTGCGCCCGCGGAGCAGCAGCGCCGTCACCAGCAGTCCGCCCGTGCCCCGTCCCGCGGCCGCGCCGACCGCCGAGCCGGCGACGCCGAGCGCGGGGATCGGCCCACCGCCGTAGATCGCTGTATAGGCCACCACGATGTTGACGATGTTCACGACCAGCATGATCAGCATCGGCGTGCGGGTGTCGCCCGACCCGCGCAGCGCCGCGTTGCCGATGAAGAGCCAGGCGGCCAAGGGAAAGGTCAGCGCCACGATGCTCAAATAGGTCGCGCCGGCACCGATCACTTCGGCCGGGGCATGGAGCGTGCGCATGGTCGTCTGGCTCATGCTCAGGCCGAAGGCCAGCGCCAGCAGCCCGAAGACCGCGCCCAGCAGATACCCCTGGTGCGTGATGACATTGGCGCGTTCAGGCTCGCGCGCGCCGATGTGTCGCGCCACGAGGGCCGTCACGCCGGTGGCGGTAGCCGCGAAGAAGGTCGTGACCAGCATGACCGCCTGGTTGGAGAGACCGACCGCGGTCACCGCGGCCGCGCCGAGATGCCCGACCATGAAGATATCGGCCAGGCCGACGACCATATTGAGCGTCTGCTCGCCGACCGCTGGCAACGCCAGCGCGAGAACCCGGCGGGTGTTTGCGCCGCTGAAACTCGCCCGCACACGTTGGGGAAAGGTGAACGCAGTAGACATCAGGAAGTTCGGAACCTCGTTTGCTTGGCCGCACTGGACCAGCCGTCATTATACGCCCGGTTGAGATAGACGGGCAAAAACAGGAGGAGAGTGTCGGAGACGTGGGCAAACGGAGATACAATCCATAGCCTCTCAACTTTCAGAAAAGGGACGCCCGACCTTGCGGGCGGGCGTCGGCCCGGAGATAGCATCTCCGGGGGGGTTATAAGGCAAGTATATCATATGCTGGCGGGAAGTCAAAAAACCGATTGGTTGCGGAGTCGAGGTCTCGCCAGCTTGACACGCACGCCCCATCCGTGCTATACCCCTGAAGAAGCGCTTGATACACGTCATCTAAATTGGGTGTATTCAAAGTTAGTTACGAGCATCCTGAGCGGAGCCTCGCAGTAGTTCGCGAGGCGTAGTCGAAGGATGCGGCCCTGGTTGAAGACCCGCTACACATCCTTCGACTATGTGGCGCAACGGCCGCCACTCCGCTCAGGATCAGGAGTTACGCAGTAGCTGCTCCCAGCCGGTCTGCGACCGGCGCCGTTGGCCTGGACGGGCCGCTTTCTCTGGCCCGACGGCGGTCGCAGACCGCCTGAGAGCCAGGAGTGCGTAAGTCCTGTCAGGATGCTCCGCTCGATTGGTCTGAACTAACTTTGAATGCACCCATCTAAATTGGAGGAACCATCATGTTCGACCTCATCGCCTGTGGCGAGCTGCTGATTGACTTCGTCTCGACCCAATCGGGCGTCACGCTGGCGCAGGCGCCGGCGTTCGTGAAGGCGGCCGGCGGCGCGCCGGCCAACGTGGCCGTGGGGGTGGCCCGGCTGGGCTACCGTGCGGGCTTCATGGGCCAGGTCGGCGAGGATGACTTCGGCCACTTCCTCGCCGACACGGTGGCCGAGGCGGGGGTGGACATCGGTGGGCTGCGCTTCTCGACCGAGGCGCGCACTGCGCTGGCGTTCGTCTCACTGCGCGGCGACGGCGAGCGCAGCTTCATGTTCTATCGCCATCCCTCCGCCGACATGCTGTGGCGGCCTGATGACGTAGACGCGGCCTACGCGGCGTCGGCCCGCATCTTTCACTACGGCTCGATCACCCTGATCGGCGAGCCGAGTCGCAGCGCGACGTTGGCGGCGCTCGGCCATGCTCGCGCGGGTGGCGCGCTGATCTCTTATGATCCGAACCTGCGGATCCACCTGTGGCCTTCAGCAGACGCGGCGCGGGTCGGGATGCTGGCCGGCCTGCAGCACGCCGATCTGGTCAAGGTGAGCGAGGAAGAGCTATCCTTCCTGACCGGCGTCGAAGACCTGACGGCCGGAGCCGAACGGCTCTGGCACGACCGCCTGCGGCTGTTGGTGGTGACGCAGGGCGCGGCGGGGTGCAGCTATTTCACCGGGGAGAAACAGGGGCGCGTGCCCGGTTTCGCCGTGCAGGCGTTGGACACGACGGGCGCGGGCGACGGTTTCGTGGCGGGATTGTTGGCCGGGCTGCTCGATTATGGCCTGACGTGGGAGCGCGCGGCCATCGAATCCGCGCTGCGGCTGGGTAATGCAGTCGGCGCGCTGACGACCACGCAGCGCGGCGCGATCCCCGCGCTGCCGACGCGCGACCAAGTAGCGCGGTTCATGGGGCAATGATTCGCGAACCTCGCTATCTCGTGTCAGTGCGGCGCGGTCGTGTCGCTGCGCTCGAAGCGTTCCAGCAACTGCTGCAACACTTGTCGTTCATCGGAGCGCAAATAGTCGAGTTTCAGCCCATTCTGTCCCAAAATCGCCTGCCCCAGCCGGCTATCCGCCAGCGTGCGTAAATCCTCCTCCAGCGGGTCGAGTAGCCGGTGGTCGCTGACGATGCGGCCGTCGGACATGCCCACGATGCGCTGGGTGGCCTGGGCCACGCGGCGATCGTGGGTCACGATTACGATCGTGGTGTTCTGCGTGCGGTTGAGGTCGGCCAGCAGCGCCAGCACCTCCTCGCCGCTCTGCGTGTCGAGGCTGCCGGTCGGCTCATCGGCCAGGAGCAGGGCCGGCCCGTTGGCGAGAGCGCGGGCAACCGCCACGCGTTGGCGCTGGCCGCCGGAGAGCTGGTTGGGCAGGGCGCCGCCCCGCCCGCCCAGCCCGACCATCTCCAGCAGCATCCTGGCTCGCTCGCGGCGTTTGCCGGCCGACATCTGCCCTTGCATCGGCACCTCGATGTTTTCCTGTGCGCTGAGGGTCGGCAGCAGGTTGTGGAGCTGGAAGACGAAGCCGACCGTCTTGGCCCGAAACGCGTCCACGTTCCTCAGCCGCGCCAGGTTCTCGCCGGCCACCCACACCTCACCGGATGTGGGCTGGTCGAGCGCGCCGAGCATGTTAAGCAGCGTGCTCTTCCCGCAGCCGCTCGGCCCCATGACGGCCAGCAACTCGCCGGCCGGCACGGTCAGGTTGACGCCATCCAGCGCGTGCACGGATACCTCGCCAGCGCCGTAGATCTTGCACAGGTTGACGGTGCGGATCAACTCATCGTTCATGCTTACTCATCCGTGGGAGCGTGTTGCATGGGGTATAATCAGAGTCAGATGTGGAAGCATCCTGAGCGGAGGGCCGCAACTCCTGAGCGAGGCGTAGCGCAGTCGAAGGATGCGCCCTTGTCCAGGGATCGCTCCGCATCCTTCGACTGCGTGGCGAAACGACCGCCACTCCGCTCAGGATGCTTCGCTTGGTTGGTCTGAACTGACCCTGAATACACCCATGTCCCGATCTACCAATCTCCCAGTTTCCTTGTCTACTTGTCTACCCGTATATTCACAAACGCCGTCATCCCCCATCGCAAGCTCCCATCCAGATCAGGCACTTCGACGATCACGGTGAAGTTGGTGCTGCCCTTTTCGACGGTGCTCATGGGCGCGATGCGGGCGATTTTGCCCTGGAACGTGCGGCCGGGCAGCGCATCGAACGTGACCTCGACCGGCATGTTGTCCTTGAGCCTTGTCACATCGGTCTCGCGCAGATCGGTGGTCTCGACGCGCAGCTTGCTCGTGTCGCCTAGCATCAGCACCGGCTGGCCGGGCGACGCCAGCTCGCCGGGCCGCACGTGGATCGTACCCACCTGCCCGGCGAACGGCGCGACGACTTGGGTCTGCTTCAATTGCGCCTGCGCCTGCGCCAACGCCGCCTGGGCCGACTTCACGCGGGCTTCGGCCATGGCTTTGTCTTCGGCCGTCGCGCCGGCCTTGACCCTGTCGAGCGCGGCCTGAGCGCGCGTCACCTGCGCCTCGGCCAACTTGACCGCGGCCTCCGCGGGCGGCGCCTGGGCGCGCGCTACCTGGACTTGGGCCTTCGCCGCGTTGATCTGCGCCTGGGCGACGGCGAGCTGCTCGCGCGTCGCGCCCTGCGTGGCGACCTGATAGGCGGCCCTGGCAGCCTCGTAGTCGGTCGTCGCCTGTTGCAGCGCCAATGCCTGCGGCAACATCGCGATGTGCGGATCCCCGCGCACCTCGTCATAGGCCCGCTGCGCTTGCTCCAGCGCCAACCGCGCCAGATCAATCCGCCGCTGCGCCTCCAGCCGCTCGGCAGGGGAAGGCCGGCTGGCAAGCTCGTTATATTGCGCTTGGGCGATAGCGACCTGCGCATCGGCGACGGCGCCCGTTTCCTGGGTCTGTTTCAGGGCGGCCTGTGCCTGGGCTACGCCGCTCTGCGCGGCCAGCACATCCGCCTGCGCCTGCGCCAGCTCGGCCGGCGTGGCGCCGGCCAGCAGCTTGCTACGCGCGGCCTCGGCCTCGGCGACCGTGGCCCGGGCAACCTCGACCTGGCTCTGCAGGATGCCATTGTCCAGGTCTGCCAGCGCCGCGCCGGCCTCCACCTTGTCCCCTTCCGCGACGTTCAAGGCCCGAAGCGCGCCGCTCGTGGCCGGGCTTAACCCCGCCCACCGCGCCGGCAGCAGCTTGCCCGACGCCCAAATGACATTCTCTTGCGCCGCCGGCTGCGCCGCCTCGCCTTTGGCCGTCCCCGCCGGCTTCGCGGTCGCGCCGCTGCAACCGGTCAGGACAAGCAGCATTACAAGTAAGGTAACGGCTATCCGCTTCATGGTCTCACTCCTGCTACAAGGCAAATCTACAAATCAGCAAATGCCAGGGTAACGGTCAGCCTTGTGGATACGCTGATTTGCCGATTTGCTATTTGCTGATTTGCTATTCGTACCGCAACGCCTCCACCGGCTGCAGCCTGCTCGCCCGCCAGGCCGGATAGAAGCCGGCGATCAGCCCGACGCCGAGCGCCACCGCGATCGAATCCACGAAGGTGCGCGCGTCCCACGTCGCCATGACCATCGCGTCGGCGATCGGGATCTTGCTGATGCCCCACAGCAGCGCGACCCCCAACACAGAACCGAGCAGCCCGGCCGCCAGACAGAGCCACAGGCTCTCTTGCACCACCTGGCTCAGGATGCGCCGCTTGGGCCAGCCGAGCGCACGCAGGGTGCCGATCTCGCGCGTGCGCTCGTAGATGGACATCATCATCGTGTTGGCGACGACGATCCCGCCCACCAACATCGCCAGGATGCCAATGACCCACGCGAACGCATCCATCTGCTCTTGCGCGTCGGTATCCTGCGCGAACTGGCTGCTCAGGCTGACCTGGGCGTCGGGGAAACGGCGCTCGAGCGCCGCGCGTACCGCGTCCGCCTGATCCGGGTTCGCCACATCCACGAAGATAAAGCTCACCGAGCGGGGCCGGTTGAGGAGCCGCTGCGCCTCGCGCAACGCCATCACGCTGCCGCCATCTTCATAGGCGACGCCGGTCTCGTACAGGCCGACGATTTTGTAACGGTTGTCGTACAGCGTCAGTGTGTCGCCCACGCCGACCTTATAATTTTTGGCGGCCGTCTTGCCGAGGATGATCTCGTTCGGCCGCGCCAGCAGGCGGCCCTCGACCAACTGATAGTGCGCCATCGCCGCGCTGTTCGGTTCGATCCCGCCGAACAGGAAGAACGGCATGTCCGCCGACATCACGAACCCCATCAGGAAGGGGCTGGCCGACTTTACGCCCGGCATGGCCTGAATCTGGCTGACCATGCGCTCGTCTAGTGTGCTCATGCTCATGTCGGCGACCTTCTTCTGCATCAACGTGATGTGGCCGGCGCCGCCGCTGCCCGCCAGCATGTTGAACTGACCCAGGATGCCCTTGCTCATGCCGCCCATCATCACCAGCGTCGCCACCCCGATGCCGATGCCGGTGGCGGAAAGGATGGTGCGCGTCCGCCGGCGCCACAGATTGCGGAACGCCTGCCCGCCGAACAGCAGTCGGGAGCGCCGCTTGCCGTCGGCCCCCGCGCCGCCCTCGTAACGCAGCGCCTCCACCGGCTGCAGGTTGGCCGCGCGCCACGCCGGATACGCGCCGCCGATGAGCCCCAGAAAGAGCGCCGTGCCCAGACCTTGGGCGAACAGGCCGGGCGAATAGACCCCTTCCATGAACGCGCCGATGCTGGGGATGCGTTCGGCCGCCTCCGACAGCCCCACGCCGATGGCGATCCCGATGCCGCCGCCGAGCAAGCTGAGCAGCAGCGCCTCGCCCATGATCATGCGGACGATCTGCCCGCGGCGCCAGCCGAGCGCGCGCAGTGTGCCGATCTCGCGCGTGCGCTCCAGCACGCTCATCACCATCGCGTTCATCATCCCCAGCCCGCCGACGATGATGGCGACCGCCGCGATGCCCCAGGCGTAGCCCTGCATCAGGCCCGCGTATTGTTCGGCGGCGTTGTATTCGCTGGCGACATTGACAGAGAGCACTTTGTCCAGCGACTCGATGCGGCGCTTGATCTGTTCGATGTCGGTATTGCGGCGGATGCCCACCTGGAACAGACTGACCTTGCGCGGCTTCTGCGCGATGTCCTGGCCGTCGGCCAGCGTGACCAGCCCGCCCGATTCTTCCATCCCCTGCCCCGTCTCGTAGATGCCGACGATGCGATAGGGCACGCCGTAGAGCCGCACGGTATCATCCACCGACTTCTTGAGCGAGTCGGCGGCGCGGCGACCAATGACGATTTGCTTCGGCCCGGTGACGGGCTTGCCCTCGACGATCCGGTAATGCGCCGTCGCCGGGCTGCCCGCCGGATAGCCGAAGATCAGGAAGAAGGGCATCTCGTCGGTGGCGATCCAGGTGTAGACGCCGGGATCCACCGTCTCGACTCCCGGCACGGCCGCGATCCGTTGCGCCATCTCCTCGTCCAGGCTGCTGAAGAGCGGGTCGAGCGCGTTGGCCTGGATCACCAGCAGATCGGCGCTCATGCCGACCACCGTGCCGTAGCTTGCCACCATCCCCTCGGCCATCGCGCCCAATGCCACCACCGCGGCCACGCCGATGGCGATGCCGAGGATGGTCAGCAGGCTGCGCGTCGGGCGACGCCAGAGGTTTTTGATGATCATACTGTGCTCCGTGCTCCGGGCGTGAGTCGAACGTCGAATGTGAAACGTGATGAGTGATACGTGAGCCGTATATCATGCATCATGCATCACGCATCACGATGGACATTTACACCACACTGTACGCAAACAGGCGTTGGCAAGTATCGCCCACCGATCATCGCGCCAGCGCGTGTCAGCGATGGACATTCAGCCGCCCGCAACCTGCCAACAACCTGACGTGGCTGCCCGACGCGCAGGGGCGGGCTGTGGCTTGCATAGTTTACCACAACCCGCCCCTGAATGTCGGAGTTAAATCTCTCGCTTTGAGTAAGGGATTGCTTTGCTACGCACCGCGAAAACCATGCGGTGCTCCGCTGCTCTGAAACTTCCGCCTGTCACGCCGAGCGGGTTGATGACGAACAGTTCGCGACGGCACAACACCAGCGAAAAGTCTCAGCCACGTAAAGGAGATGCTTCGCTGGACACTCGCCGCAACGAGATTTGAGCTATTGACTCGCTCAGCATGACATAAGGAAGTTTCTTGCCGGGGCACATGCCGCCCGCGGCATCGGGAACTCGCAATGACGAACTTGAATGCCGTCATCTCCGGGGTTTCGATTCGCTCAGCGCAAGATCGCCACGCGCACCGCGCAATTCACTTCTTTGTCACCTTGATCGCGGCCAACTGCGCCTGCCGGGCCGCGTCAATCGCGTTCGCCAAAACGCGCGCGGCTTCTTGCGGACTGTGGAAGCCGGTGCTGTTCTCGGCCGCCACGAAGTCCCAGTAGAAGGCCGCCTTGCGCTGGAGTTGGACCGCGTCCTTCAGTTGTTCTTCGGTCGCGCCGCCAGCCTTCGCCGCGAGGATGGCGTCAATCGCTTCCACCTGCACGGCTTCGGCCTTGCGCAGCAACTCAGCCGTGTTGTTTTGGATGATCGTGATGCGATCTTTGAGCGCCTGCTCTTCCTGCTTGTGGCAGGTCTGGCACGCCTGGTTGATGTTCGTCAACGGGCTGCGCACCCAGTGATCCGAGATCTTGATCGCGCCTTCGCGCACATAGGGCATGTGACAGTCGGCGCAGGAGACGCCGGAACGGGCGTGCAGGCCGCTGCTCCACATCTCGAACTCAGGATGCTGCACTTTGAGCATTGGCGCGCCGGTCTCTTTGTGCACCCAATCCCGGAAACCGTACTCGTCGTAGTGCTTCTCCATTTCCTCGACCTTCAGCCCTTTGCTCCAGGGGAAGGTCAGGACCTTCTGATCCCCCTTGAAGTAGTACTCGACGTGGCACTGCGCGCAGACGTAGGAGCGCATCTCCTGGCGCGTCGCTTTGCCCAGGTCAATCCCACGTGTCTCCATGGCGATCTTGAACGCCGGCCGGCTGATCCACAGCTCCATCGTGTCGGGGTTGTGGCAATCGCGACATGATGAGCCGAAGTGCAACGTGCCGGTGATCTCGGAATACGGTGTGCCGTTGAACTTCTCCCAACCCATCTGCTCGATCAACAGCGGAGCCTCGGCCGCGTGGCAGTTGGCGCAGGCGGCCGGCTGCTTCGCCACGACCTGGCGCTGGGTGTTCTTCTGGTCAATGAGCGCATAGTAGTGGCCGCTCTCCTCGTTGTAATCGGCGCTGAAGGGCATCGCGGCCCAGATGCGTTTGAGCGCGGGGAATTTTTCGAGCTTGTTCCACGGATCAGAGCCGCCGTAAGGCGTCTTGATGGTTCTGTCCTGTGTCTTCATGTAGGCGCTGTATTCGCGGGGGAAATTTTTGCCCCACACGGCCGGGTCAACCTCTTTCGGGCCGATTTGGACCATCTTGAGCGGATACTGGACCGCCTCGGCTTTGCGCGACATGATATTGGTGAGCAGGAACGCCAGCGCGGCCAGCAGGACCGCCCCGACGACGAAGGCCAACACCAACCAGAGCCAGCGGCGGCGCGGTTGGGGCTGGGCGGGGGTGGAAGAGAGCGTCATGTTTATTCCTCCAGAAAGAATCGGCATTATTTGCCATGTCCGACACCGGCGTGGCAGCTCAAGCAATCGGTCGGGTGCGGGTCATCTTGATGGCTGATCGCCACGGTCAGGTCGGCGTGACAATACAGACACGCGTGCTGCGTCACATCACGATTGAGCGACGTGATGCGCAGCGGCTCCGGGAAGTCGCCGGTGGTGAAGGCATAGCTGTGCCGCACCCCGTTGATTCCTTTGATAGCGTATTTATGCACGAAGTTGTCATGCGGCGCGTGACAGTCGTTGCAGGCCGCCCCATGCTTGTGGCTGCCGCGGTTCCAGCCATCGTAGTAGTCCCGCATGATGTGGCAGTTGGCGCACGCTTTCGGGTCGTCGGTCAGATACGACAACCCTTGCGCGTAGTTGACCGTGAAGCCGCCCAGGCCGACGATGCCGCCGGCGATCCCAAAGAACAAGACCAGCGCCCAGAATGGAAAGACGCTATAGAGCTTCACACCGCGCCGTGGTGGTTTGAGATCGGGTGATCTTTGCATGCACAACCTCCTTGTCAGTTAACAAACGTAACGAAAGAATCTTTGCTCTGGCCGGTCTCTGAATGGGCAGCCTCCTCGCGAGACCGCGCCGACAAATGGCGCTGGCCCGCCCATGCCCATAGGCCGATCCCCGCCAGCGCCAGCAGCGCGCCGCCCGCCAGCAGCGGTGTGCGAATGACGTTCACCCACCGGGCGCCATCCGGGCCGATGTGGGTGGGGCCGGCCCACAGCGGGGTCGTGACCATGACCAGGCCGCTCCAGAAGGCCGCCAGCCCGGTCGGCGCGGCGAAGCCGCCTTTGCTCCCGGTCGCGGCAAATCCGCCGATCCGTTTCCATAAGGGCGGCAGCCGCAGCAGCAGGAAGACGATCACCACCAGCGCCGTGAAGTAGAAGCGCATGTTCTGCGGCGCGCCCCGGCCGCGCAGCGCGATGGAGACGAAGGTCTGCACCCCGGCGATGACCATGCTGGCGACCAACACGATCAGTGCGTTGCGATAGGCGTGTATCCCCCCGCGCGCCAGAGCCACCATGACGAAGATGCCCCAGATCGAGACGACGATAGCAGCGATCATCAGCAGGATGTAGAGCCACTGCAGCGAGGCCAGCTTGGCCATGTCGGGCCCCCAGCCGGTCGGGTTCGTCGCCACGCAAAAAGTGCCGATCCCGCCCAGCAGGTTGAAGATGGCGGCGAGGGCCAACAGGAGGATGGCGACGATGCGCAGCATCCGTCCGCCGTTGGAAGGTTGGGAAGTCATCGGTGAGTTCCTTTCATGGTCAGGAATCAGTTTAGAGCGCCACGATCAGCATCGCGCCGAGCATGTAGGCCGATGCGTACTTGAACAACGCAAAGCTGGCGCGCGGGGAGGGGCGGGCGATGCCGAACACGGCGAGCGCCAGCAGCCCCGCGCCCAGGGCGGCCAGCAGTCCCAACCATCCTCTCTGCACGCCGATCGTCGCGGCCGCGCCCGCCATGATCAGCGCAGCGGCCAGACTCGACGCGGCGATCACCACGCGCGTGACGTAGAAGCCATACGCGCCAGGGAAGGTCGGGATGCGGGCGGCCTGGTAGTCGGCGAAGTGGCGCATCGAAAAGGTCATAATGTGCGTCGGGATCCAGCAGAGCACGCCCAGCGCCAGCAACACGCCGACGGCGTCAATCTGCCCGATCGCCAGCGTGCGGCCAGCCAGCACCGGCATCCCGCCCGCCAGCCCGCCGATCAAGATCGCATAAGGCGTGCGGCGTTTGAGCCAGGTGGTATAGACGACCGCATCGAAGAACAGTCCGGCGAAGACGATCGCGCCGTAGCGCGGCGCCAACGCCAGCGCCCAGCCGACCCCCGCTACAGAAAGCGCCAGCCCCAGAATTGTTGCCTCGCGCACGTTTACCAGACCTTTCGGCAGGGGCCGCCAGCAGGTACGCTGCATTACCGCGTCAATGTCCCGGTCGTAGGCCATGTTCAGCACCGTGCTCCCGCTGATCGCCAGGAACAGGCTGCCGATCAGCCCGACCACCGTGAGCCACCCGCCGGCCGCCCCGTGCGCGCTGAAATAGCCCGCGATCCCCGTCGCCAGCAGCAGGCCAGTCTGGAGGCTCTTGATGAGGGGCCAGTAACGACGGAATGCGGATTGCAAATTGCAAATTGCAAATTGCAAATTGCGGACAACGTGCCCCGCAGTTCCGAGCGTTGCATATTGATCCTTCGCTATAGGATGTTTGCTATTCGCCATTTGCCATTTGCTGTTTGCCATTTGCTATTTGCTCACACGCGCACATCTGAACCCCACGCTTGGGCTGGCATAGTCGGGTCGGGCGCTGTTGTACTCCCAGATACGTAGATTATACCCATAATTGTCTTTACTGCCACCTCGGAGCCAACGGTCGTGAATCCCCTCTTGCAGATCGGCGGTCCACTGCCAGACGTTGCCGGCCATGTCGTAGAGGCCGTAGGGGCTGCGGCCGTCGGCGGTCTGATAGCCGTCGTAGCTTTTGCCGTTGTAGAAGCCGACCGGGGTTGTGTCACCCTGCTTGCCGATCAGCCGTTCGAACGGGTCGCGGCTGGCATACGCGTTGGCGTGGTTTAGCTTGATCTCGTGGCCCCACGGGAAGGGCCGGTTATCGGTCCCGCGGGCGGCCTTTTCCCACTCCAGCTCCGATGGCAGCCGGCCGCCATAGAATTCGCAATACGCCTTTGCGCCGAACCAGGTGACCAGGGTCATCGGATGATTTTCGTAACCGGGCTTGACCCCGAAGGTCTTGCCGTCGAAGGTGAGCCGCAGGCTGGGGTCGGCCAGCGACACATGCAGCCAGTCGCCGGCCTTGATCTCCTTCTCGTGCTTGTGGCCGTGGAAGACATCGCCGGAATAGTAGCCCACCACCTGATCGCCCTGCATCCTGGCCGTCCCCTGCGTCAGCGCCGCATTGAGATAGCGGGCGTATTGGGCGTTGGTCACGTCCGTGACCATGATCTCGTAGGGCTGCTCGATCATCCCTCGCTTCTCGTGCTGTCCCAGGACGAACTCGCCCGCCGGGACCTTCACCCAGGCTTCGGGATCTACGCCTGTTTCGACCTTTGTCAGCGCCGCGGTAGTCACCGGCGCGGCGCAGGCGGAAAGGAACAGGAGGAGCAAATTGGCAAATAGCAAATGGCAAATGGCAAAAATGCGCCTCACGCCTGCTTTCTGCATTCTCGGTGAGTCACGATTTTCGGCTCGGCGGAGGTCTGTGACCCCCGACCGCCGGTCACAGACCGGCTGGAAGCGCACAATCTGGAAGCTGCTCACTTCGCATTCTGCATTCTGCACTCCGCATTCAGCGCTCATCACTCCGCCTCCTTCGCCCACCGGCCACGGCCTCGGAAAAGGTCGGCCAGCCGCCAAACCATCAGCGCCGCCAGCACGACCAGGGTAAGCGCCAGCCCGGCGTCGGTGATCAGCATGGTGATGTCCACCAGCGACTGCTGCCCGGCCTCGCTGACGAACAGGCGTTTGGTCTCGAAGAGGGAGACCGCGGCGAAGGCGATATCGGAAGCGATGATGACGATCCAGCCGAACCACTGCCGCGCCTTCTCCTTCAGCCCGGTCATATCGGCGTAGAGCAGCAGGATGATCGTCGCGATGATGCCGGCCAGGATGTGCCAGTGGCCGGTCAGCGCGATTTGCTCCTCGCGCAGCGGCCACTCGCGGATAACCTTCAGCCGCACCGCCATGAAGATGCCGATGGCGGTGACGACGAAGTTCATGTAGATTATCTGCCACAACATGCCGAACTTGAGCGGGTCGTGCAGCAGGGCCGAGAGTTTCTGCCCCAACCGTGGCTGTTGGATTTTCTGTGCAGCCAGCCGCACGCGGATGATTTTACGCCAGCCGAAATAGACCAGCAGCCACGATGCCAACAGCACCGGGGTGGAGCCAACGTTGATGATCATGTGAGCGATCGGCCGGACGACCAGGATGGCCCACACACCGGCGGTGATGATGAGTGCGCCGGCGATCATCAAGGGCATGGCCCAGTGATGCAGCCTGCCCTTGAAGTCGAACCAGCGGCCCACGATCAGCGTCAGAGCGATGGCGATCAACGTCAGCATGATGTGCAGGTGGCCGATGATCGCCAACTGCAGCGGCGTCTTGACCGGGAACCGGATGATGTCTTCGGCCAGGAAGACCTCGAACTCGCGGCCGAACAGCGATCCCGGTATTGCGCCGAACAGCGCCGAGCCGAGCGTGGCGGCCGCCATGACGAAAAGGGCGATGCGCTCGACGCTCACGCCGGATCGGGTGTGGGCGTAGGCGGCGTCGGCGACGCGATATTCCGGATGCCACGGCCACAGCGCAACCGCCAGCATCACCCCCGCAAAGAAGACCAGCGATTGCCCGAAGATGAAGAGGCCGTGAAAGACGAAGTTGTGGCCGAAGTAGCCGAACGCCAGCCCGAAGATCAGCGAAACAGTGTAGCCGACCGTGATAGTCGCGTTGATGCTGGCCTGCTGCTCTTTCTTCACCGGCGCCAGCGCGGTGATCAGATAGGTTTCGATGGCGACCACGGCCATCGCGATGGTGTGATAGAGCATGATGATGCGGCCTTCACGCTCGGCCTCGACCAGCTTCATGCCGTAGAGCCGCACAGCCACATCGCTGATGCCCCACTCCTTCAGCGGGCCGGAGAGCATCCCCCAGATCGCGGTGACGAGGGAGATGAGCGCGATGGCGACCAATACCAGGCCCTTTGTAGAACGAAAGAGATAGTTGAAGCGCAAGATGATTGCATTCATGGCGATTCCAAATAGCCGAGGCGCACGTGCCAGTCACTTTTTGGAAGTGACTGGCACGTAACGGTCTTACTTCCTCAGAATATCCTTAACAAACCCATAGGCGAACGCCAGCATCATCGCCAGCAGCAACGGCGCGAGAATGGTCAGCACGAACGACTGGCTGAAGAAGAGCAGTTGCGAGCCGAGCGCCAGGAAGGCCAGCGCGATGCCGCCGAGGCCGATCAGCACGCCGCCGAGGCTCACCCATCGGAGGCCCGTGGTCGCGCCCGGCGCAAAGAGTGGACCAAGCACGATGACCAGGCCGGCCACACCGTGGAACAGCGGCACGGCGATCTTCTTCGGCCCGGCCAGGCCCCCGAGGCTCGTGACGGCAATCGCCAGGAAGCCGAGCAGCGCAAACCACTTGAAGGCCTTCTTCCAGGCGGGGAAGTACTGTTCGGCGATCCCCATCGAGATATTCAGCGGGATCAGGCTGGACACCGTCAACACCCACGGCGACGCCAGGATGTCGTAGCCCAGGAAAATCAGCAGCAGGCCCGCGACCAACAGCACGGCAAAACCCGTGATGTAATACAGGTCGTAGAGGCCTTTCTTGGCGTTGTAGCGCCCCCAGAAGCGCCACAGCAGGTAGATCGCCACCAGACCGGTGGCAAGCAAGATGATACGATCAAACACGGTCATACCATACCTCCTAGTGTACTATGAGGCGCCAGACTTCCGAAGTCTTGGAGACTTCGGAAGTCTGGCGCATACCATTGGAAAACAGTTACGGCTCGCCCAGGCCGATCATCAGGATCACATCGTTACAAATACCACAAAGCGGTCTTGGAGTCATTGACTTTTGTCACGCGACGGCCAAAAAGAAAATCGCCCATTCGCAAGTAGGCCGAGTCCCACTTGCGAATGGGTGATTCTGTTTGGACGCCCCAAGACCGCTACGAGCGGATATTCACCACGACGCTCTCCATGGGCACGTCCTTGCCGCTGAGCGTCGCCGCCTGTTGTGCGATGTATTCTAGGCCGCCGCAGCAAGGCACTTCCATGCGCACCACGGTCAGGCTGCGAATTTCATTGTTGCGCAGGATTTGCGCCAGCTTGGCGGTGTAGGCCCGACCATCATCCAGCTTGGGACAGCCGACGGCGATCGCGTGATCCTTGATGAAGTCCGCGTGAGCGTTCGGAGCGGCGAACGGCACGCAATCGGCGATCAGCGCCAGGTCGGCGCCGTCGAAGAAGGGCGCCTGGATCGGTACCAGGTGCAGTTGCACGGGCCACTGACGCAGCTCGGAAGACTGTCGCGCGGGGGCGGATGCCGGCGCAGCGTCCATGCCGAAGAGCGCGATGGGCGCGCCCCGACCGCCACCCGCCGGCCGGCCTTCATTCCGACGGTTTAAACCGTCCGCCACGCGCGCCGAGGGGCACGCAGCCATCGCGACGGGCGCGGGATTGTAGGACGACGCCATGCCATGCGCGCGCAGATGGGCCACGTGTTTCTCAACCATGTGCGGCGCGGTCTGCTGGAGATAGCCCAGCACGGCCGGCGCATCGTAGGCATCCACGGCCATTTCCACCACGCGCAGCGCGCCCTGGGGGCACTCGCCCAGGCATGCGCCCAGGCCATCGCAGAAGCTCTCTTTCATCAGGCGGGCTTTGCCGTCCACCACGCGCAGCGCGCCCTCGGCGCACGATGGCACGCAATTGCCGCAGCCGTCGCACTTCTCTTCATCAATCGTGATGATCTGCCGTTTGACCTTCGCCATGAAATCCATCCCTTATGACGTTCTCACTGTCGCTGCTTGAGCTTGTTGAATTGCTCGGTACCGAAGCACTTTTCTGCGTAGCGGCACCAGTCTATGCAAGCCTGCAAGTTGTTGTAGACGACGAAGCCGCACCGGTCGCACGCGACCTTTTTGTCAATCGAGAACAACTCGATATCGGCGCCGCACTGTGGGCAAGACTTGATATCGAGCGTGATGTTGTTGCGCAGGCTGAATGAACCGGGACAATAGTGGCTAAGCATGGTTGCGCCTTTCGTCGCCAGGTTGCGCGCTGGCTCAGACTCCTCAAACAGTGCTATCATGCACCCGATATGGACTGGAAGTCAAAGACTTTTGTCACACCTGGGACGAAAGCTGCGCTCTGGGGGACTGCATAGCCAGATGAGCGAGGGCATCTGGATCGTGGAGGGTGATCTCAACACGTGTTGCGCTGATAAAACCATGGCGCCGGAAAGTATTCAGGGTGCGGCTGAAGGCTTCGGGGACAGTGGCGATGCGCGCCGCCATCTGCTGGTTGGGGTATGTACGGCGATCAATCGGGCGTTGGCCGGAATCGCTCAGATCCAGGAGGAGTTTTGCAGCGCGCGCCTGCACCGAGCGAAAGGAGAGATCCTCGTACTGCGACACCAGGGCGCGATTGCGTCGCGCCAACACCTTCAGCAAGCCTAACCCGATCTGCGGATAACGGCCCAATAGCGCCTGGAAATTCTCACAACCGATCTGCCAGGCCAGGCTCTCGGTCACAGCGACGGCTGTCGCCAGGTTCGGGCCGCCATCGAGCGCCGGCACCTCGTTGAACATGATGATCGGTTCGATGACGGCCAGAATGGATTCTTGACCGCCTGGCCCGACCTTGCGCAGATGGATGCGGCCCCGCAGCAACACGAACATCCCCGCGCACGGCTCGCCCTCATTACAGATGACTTCACCTGTGGTGAACCGCCGCACCCGGCCTGACGCAACGATCGTGCGCAGGTCCGCCTCAGGCAGGTGTCTGAAGTGTTCAACCCTCTGGAGCTGGGCGATCAAGTCGGTTGGATTGGGCATGACGGCCTACTCCAGGAGGATCCGGGCGTCCACGGCCATTACCCCTTGCCCTTCCCCCAGCACCAACAGCGGGTTGATGTCCAGCTCGGCGAGCTGGGGGTGATTGGCGGCGAGCTGGCCGATGCGCACGATGGCATCCACGAGCGCGACCCGATCGGCCGGCGCCGCGCCGCGCGCGCCTGCCAGCAGCTTTGCCGACCGCACCTCCGCGATCATCTCCCAGGCGTCCGCCGCGCTGAGCGGGGCCAGCCGGAAACTGACATCGGCCAGGAGTTCCACGTAGATGCCGCCCAGGCCAAACATCACCAGCGGCCCAAAGGTCGGGTCGCGTTTGACGCCGACGATCACTTCCTGGCCGCCGCGCACCATCTGCTGGATCTGCACTCCGCGGAGGCGCGCGGCCGGTTGCGCCGCGCGGGCGCGCTCGATCAGGGCGGCGAACGCGGCGCGCGCCGCCTGTGCATCGCCGACGTTCAGGATCACGCCGCCGACCTCGGTCTTGTGCAGGATGTCGGGGCTGATCAGCTTCATGGCGACCGGATAGCCGATCTGTGCAGCGAGGCTGGCGACCTCTTCGGGCGTGGTCGCCAGCGCCTCCGCCGGCGTGGCGATGCCATACGCCTGAAGCAGCGGGCGCGCCTCGCTCGCATCCAGCACGCGCCGCCCCACCGCCTGCGCGGACGCGAGGGCATGGTGCGCCGCGCGTCTGGCCTCCGTCCACTGGGCCGCTGGCGCCTCCAGCCCCGGTGGATTTGCCGATTTGCCGATTTGCTGATCTGCTGATTTGCCGATTTGCTGTCTCACCCACTGCGCTCGCCGGCGCAAAATGCTGAACGCCTCGACCGCCTCCTCCGGGAAGGTGTAGGGGGGTAACTCGACGGCGTGCGCGGCCGCGTGCGCGGCTTCCACGCTGGCCTTGCCCATCAGACAGGCGAGGAGCGGCTTGGCGGGCTGCGCCTGGCCGCGGGCCGCGGCAGCGAGCGCCGCGACGATGGCGAGCGGTTTGCTGAGCACCTGGGGGACCAGGATCGCCAGCACGCCATCCACAAGAGGATCGGCCAGGACGGCCGCCACGGCGCGTTGAAATTGCGCCGCGTCTGCGCCGCCGAGCATATCCACCGGCCCGCCGAGTTGGGCGTCGGGGTGAAGGAACTCGCGTAGCGCGGTTTGCGTCTCGGGGCTGATGCGCGCCAGGCGCAGACCGGCCGCCTCGAATGCGTCCGCGGCCACGGCCGCCGGCCCGCCCGCATTCGTCACGATGGCGATCCGGTCGCCGGCAGGCAGGGGTTGATAGGCCAGCGCGATGGCGCCGTTGAAGAGCGCCTGCACCCGCTCAACTTCCACGACGCCGGCCTGCTTACAGGCTGCGCGAAACGGAGCGTGGACGCCGGCCAGGGCGCCCGTGTGCGAGGCGGTCGCCACCCGGCCGCTGTCGGTCCGCCCCGTCTTGAGCGCCAGGACGGGCTTGCGCGCCGCGGCATCCCGCAGCGCGGCCACGAACGCCGGCCCGCCCTTGATATCTTCCAGGTAGAGGGCCATCACCCGGCTGTTGTCGTCGGCGGCCAGGAACGGCAGCAGGTCGGTCTCGTGGATGTCCGCCGCGTTGCCGATGCTCACCAGGCGGCTGAAGCCGATGCGGTTGCCGATCGTCCAATCAATGATGCTGCCGCACAGCGCGCCCGATTGTGACACGAAGGCGATATGGCCGCGTGGGGGCATACCGGGCACGATGGTGGTGTTGAGGGGCGTGGCGGTGTCTACCACACCGATGCAATTCGGCCCCATGATGCGCATGCCATAGCGTCGCGCGTTTTCGACCATCTCCGCTTCGAGTTGGGCGCCCGCCGGCCCGACCTCCCGAAAGCCGCCGGTGATGACCACCGCAGTCTTGATCCCGCGCTGGCCGCAACCTTCGATGATGCGCGGGGCCAGCGCCGGCGGGATGATCAGGACAGCCAGTTCGACCGGATCGGGCACCGCGCTGATGTCGGGGTAGCACCGCAGCCCCATCACCTCATCGGCTTTGGGGTTGACCGGATAGATCGGGCCACGATAGCCGCCGCCGGCCTGGGTCAGGTTGCGCATGACCGCATAGCCGAGCTTGTCCGGGTCGCGCGACGCGCCGATCACGGCGATGCCGTTGGGGGAGAAGAAGGGGGCGAGAGAGATAGAAAAGGGCGGAAGCTCAGACATCACTCAATTACTTGTCCAATATCGAAGCGGCTGTCAAAGCAGCTTTTTCAACACATCCGGCACATCCGTGATGATCGCGTCCACGCCGAGCGCGATCAAGCGCCGCATGTCGGCCTCTTCGTTGACCGTCCACGGTCGGACGGGCAGTTTGCGACGGCGCGCCCAGGCCATGTACGCCTCGTCCACCATCGGATGCTCCGGGTGTACGCCATCCATGCGGCTGAACCAGAGGGTGAGCCGGGCGCGCATCCAGCCGGGCAGGTCGGGCGCGGTGAGCAACGCGCACTCGATCTCTGGCCCGGCCTGCTTGGCCCGCCGCAGTGCCAGCGGATTGAAGGAGCTGATCACAACCTGATCGGCCATGCCATGCGCGCGCACGCGCGCGACCACGTCCACGCCGAGGTTCACCGTGGGCGACTCCAGCGCTTTCAGCTCGATGTTCAGCAGGAGCTTGCCCCGCGCCAGGTCGAGCACTTCATCCAGCGTGGGGATCGGCGTGCCGGCGTACTTCGGCGCGAAATGGGCGCCGGCGTCGAGCGCGCGCAGTTCCTCGTAGGTATGCGCGGTCACGCGGCCCGTCCCGTTCGTGGTCTTGTCCAGGGTTGGGTTGTGCATCACGACGATCTTGCTGTCGGAACTGTATTGCACATCCAGCTCGGCCCCGTCGGCGCCCAAAGCAATCGCCGCCTGGAAGGCCGGCAGCGTGTTCTCCGGCGCGACCCGGCACGCGCCCCGATGGGCGAAAATCCAAAGTCGGTTGTTTTCAGGCCGTCGCATTTGCTTCTCTCCTCATCCGCGGCGCAGTTGTTTGGAGAAATCCACCAGCCGCAGGCCATCCCACAGGTCAATCGGCTTGCCGCCCGCCCATTCGTGCGCCTGGCGCGAGATGGCGCCCGTGGTGACCAGCCAGGCATGGTCGCCGTTCTCGTGGATCAACGTGCCGTAGAGGTCGCGGATCGTCGGCTCACCCACCGTGCCGCGATAGCGTTTGCACTGCACCAGCCCATAGCGCGCCTCTGGCCCCGACACGATCAGATCAATGCCGTGGTCGGCCACATCCTGTGTGTTTTTGACCTGATAACCCAGGAGCTGGAAGAGCATCCCGGACCAGACCTCGAATTCCGGCGGCTCCAGCGCCAACATCTGTGGGATCGTTTGGATCTTGGTGAAACGTCGGCGCAGGTCTTCGTTGCCGCCTGTGCGCTGGCTATATAGCACCGGCCCAGCCAACAAGGCCAGGTTGATGAGGGCCAGGATGAGCGGCAGCCACCAGGGCAGCCAATCCGGTTGCCCCTGCGCCAGGCGAAACGCGATCAGCGCGGGCCAGACCAGGATCCACACGATTGCCGCAGCCAGCCACAGCCAGGGCGTCTTGCCATCTGGCACGAGCTGCTGCGGGGCGCCGCGCGCCAGGCTGCGCACGATCCCGGCGCGTTCCATCTGCGTGCGCGCACGGGCGATCTCCCCCAGGCTGGGCATCCAGTCTGGCTCTCCTGTACCGCGAATCGAGGGATCCATAGGCAACGCAGCTTCAAACTCGATCATTTGTCCCCCTGTTGGGCGCGCCGCGTTCCCTGACTGGGCTTCAGCCGGGCGCGCGCCCGCTTTTTGGGTGGCTCAGCAGTCGTCCCCACCTGACAGAATTGGGTGTCAAACCAGTGGCGGGCGATCCAGAGCTGATGCGCATTCACCTCCGCTGGCACAAGCGCGGGAAATTGGGCGGTGAGCGGTCGCAGGCGTGCGCGGATCAGTGCGGCCTTGGCTGCGCCATCCACCACCAGGCCGGCCGCGGCCTCGCAGATGTCCCAACGCTCCTCAAAATCGCACAGCCCCACCAGCAGGAGGCGCTGCTCATCGGCGGAAAGCGCCGGCGGCACCTCGGTTGGAGGCGGCGGTACATCGGTCGGGTTGGCGGTCAATGCTCCATCTCCTGCTCAGCGCAACTGATAGCGTGTGACGGCGACGCGCGCGAATTCGGCCTGGCGAGTGACCTGGCCGTGCGCCCTCAGCCAGGCCTCGGTCAAGCCGCGGCTGTCCCACATGGACGTTTCCGACGCGACCAGCCAGATGGCGGAGAGGGCGGTGGTCGCGCGCGTCATCACGGCATCCAGCTCGGCTGCGCTCATGCCGTGGTTGGTGTATGGCCCGTCGAGCCACGTGTCCAATTCGCCGCCGTAGTAGACGAAGGAATAGCGGCTGTACGGGATCTGAAACAAGAGCTGATCGCCGGCCTGCCGGTGGGCCATCACGAAGCGCGTCGCAGCCCGGAAATCGGACTTGATCGGTTGCGCCGTCTGGCCGGCGACCGCGGTCAGATTGAGCGCCAGGATGGCGCCGAACAGTGCGATCGCCAACGGCCGCCAGGCCCGGGCGAACGCGGCCACGCCCAGGCTGGCAAGCGCCAGAAACGCCGGCAAGGCCCAAATCAAGTAGCGGTCGGCGAAGAGCGGCCGGCGCAATGAGATGACGTAGATGCCGACCGGCGGCCACAAAAGCCAGACGAGCAGCAGCCCGATCACGATCCACCGTCGGCGGCCGGGCCGATCTTCGTCCTGCTCGCGCAGCCTCGCCCAGAACGCAATGCCCGCCAGCCATGCCAGCAGCAGCGGCAGCAGCGTGGCCAGGTCGGTCACCGGCAGGATACCCCGGCTGAAGGCCACCCACACCACCAGCAGAACGGACGGCAGCGGCGCAAAGGGATAGCCGGTCTGCGCGTCGGCGGCCAGCCACAGCGGCGCCTGCCAGCGCGCCAATGGCAGATAGGGCAGCAGCAACAGCGCCAGGTAGAGCAGCCCGATCAGCCGGCGCCGCCGCGGCCAACCGGGGCCGTGGGGTTGGGCCAACGACGGCAACAGCATCAACCAGACGGCCTGCACCGGCACAGCCAGGGCGGCGAGCAGGTGCAGATAGAACCCCAGGCTGGTGACGCCATAGAGCAAAACCCAGCGCCACGCGCCGCCGTCCCAGCTTGCGCGCACCGTCAGGTAGATGGTTAGCGGCATCCACAGCAGTAAGGCCGCGTACATCTTGGCCTCTTGCCCGTACCAGACCGCATACGGCGCGGTCGCCAACAGCGCGGCGGCGATGAGCGCAGCCCCGCGCTGGCGGGTCAGCCGGCAGATCAGGGCATAGACCACGGGCATCGCCAACGCCCCCGCCAGCGCCGACGGAAAACGGAGCGCGAACTCGCTCGTCCCCGCGGCCGCGAGCCAGGGCCGTAACGCGAGGAAGAAGAGCGGACCATTCTCCCCTTGTCTGCGGAACATCTCGAGCAGGGCGGGCAAAGCTTGCATGGCAAAACGCAACGCATCCACCTCATCCCGCCAGAGACTCTGCGCGGTCAGGCCGCCGACGCGGAGCGCAAAGGCCAGCCAGGTCAGAGCCAGGATGGGCCAGGTGGTGTGTCGCCGGCGCGTGAGCATAGACATCGCGGCCGTCAGGCGCGCGCCTTGCCGCGCGCCAGCCACACCAGCAGCAGGGTGGTCCCGATCAGCACAAAGATGCCGCAGCACAACCAGACATAGCTCAGGGCGATGATCGCCGTATCTATCAGGCGGGCCAGCGATGACGCCTCATTGGCCTTGTTGGCGGCGGTCGGCGTCGCACGCGGCGCCAGGGTGGGCGCGGGTGGCGCGACCAGGGGCTGGCCCGGGCCGGGGAGCAACGGCTGGGGCCGGGTGCCGGGCGCGCTCAAGGTGGGCGGCGGCAAGAAGCCCGGCACCTTGCTATCCCCTTGCGGCGGCGCGACGGTTGGCGGCTGCGGCAATGGCGCAGACGGCGTCATTGGCCGGGTGTTGGTCACCGGCTGTGTGGCGGACAGCGGCAAACCGGCCGGTCGGGTGCCGGTGATCGTCAACGTCGGCGTCACGGCCTGCGGTTGATCTCCAAGCGGTGACTGAAAGACTGGCCGAGCCAGCACATCGTCAGGCGTCGCCCACACCAAAGCCGCCGACAGTCCGATCAGGACGGCCAGCGCCAGGGTCAGACGCACGGAAATGGCACGCATGGGCGGGATTATATCATCGAATCGCGCGCAAGCCCAAGGCCGCGGTGCTGGGAATCGTTTCGCACCGAGCTGACATCGCCGGCCCAGACCACTTCTTCCTGACCGGCGGCTGTGCGCACGATCAATCCACCCTCCGGCGTCACGCCGGTCGCCACGCCGTACAATGGCCCGGCCGGCCGCGCGACCTGCACTGCGCGTCCCACCGTGTCAAGTTGCGCCGCCCATGCTTCATGGATCGGTTCGCCGGCCAACAGGCAGTTGTACCAACGCTCACAGCTTTGCAATATAGCTGCCAGCAGCGCCACGCGCGCTACGGGGCGGCCGGCCGCCATTTGCAGACTGGCGGCGGTCGCCCACAGCTCGGCCGGCGCGGCGCTATCTGGACCGAACGTCAGGTTGACGTTGATCCCCAGCCCCAGCACGACATAATCCACCTGGTCGCCGGCCAGCCGCAGCTCGGTCAACATGCCGCCGAGCTTGCGGTCGGCCCACATGATATCGTTGGGCCACTTGAGGGCCGCGTGCACCCCGGCAACCCGGGCGATCCCCTCGACGGCGGCCAGCCCCAGGCACATGGGCAGTTGACCCGCCTGGCGGGCGGACAGCGGCGGCCGCAATAGCAGCGACATCAACAGGCTGGCGCCCGGCGGCGCCCACCACGCGCGATCCAGCCGCCCGCGGCCCGCGGTCTGTTCGTCGGCGACCACGAGCAGCCCATCCGTCGCGCCGGCCGCGCGTTCGTGCGCCATGTCGTTCGTGGAGCCGACGCGCGGGAAGTAGAGCACGGGATGCCCCAGGCGTTGCGTGGTTAAGGCCGCTTCGATCGCTGCGCTGGACAAATCAGACATGGCTGAACGATTATAGCAGGCGCGGCGTCAGTCGGGAAACCGGCGCGCCAGGGACGCGTTCCACGTTGGGGATAGGCCGTCATTGCGAGCGGAGTCCGGCTGCGCGCTGGGGATGCTTTGACAAAGCTGTCGGAGAGTGCTAACATCGCAGTCAAACATCACAAGCGGAAGTGATCGGACAAATGCTCCTATGGTACGCGTTGAACACCAAACCGCAGTCGGAGGCGCGTGTCGCGCGGGTGTTGATGACACGTGGTTTTGAGATCTTCCTGCCGCTGCTCCCATCACAGCCCACCGAGCGTATCCAACCGCTCTTTCCATCCTATCTCTTCGTGAATTGTGACCTGGAGATCGTGAGTGTCGCGAGTCTTCAGTGGATCCCCGGCCTGCGGCGCATCGTCGCCTTTGCCGGCCGACCGGCAGTCGTGCCAGGCGCCGCGATTGATCTGATCCGTTCGCAGCTCCAGACTATCGAAGCGCAAGGGGGGCTGCCGACCCACAACTTCAAGCCCGGCGATACGGTGATCATTGACGAAGGCCCTCTGGCGGGGTTGCGCGGCATCTTTCAGGGGCCGCTTGGCCCGGCCGAACGCGTGCGCATCCTGATCCACTTCCTGGGGCAGGCAAACCGCGCCGAGGTGCCCGTCTCGACGCTGCGGGCCGCGCCCGAAGAGCCGGAGAAACCTCCGCGACAGCGCGGTACCCGGGGGCATGGGAGACGCGTGTATTACCGTGATGCGCCGCCCCCCGCGCAAATTTCGGAGTAGGGCGTCCCTACGAATTGAGAAGATACCTCCGGCGCCAGGCCCTGATTTATTATAGTCATCATGGGAATAATTCTGGGCAGGGATTTGCGCCTTTAGCTACTACCTGTTATAATCCCGCCCGCGTTCAGCACAAGAGTGGGCGCACAATGAATAGAGCGCGCGAGATGAGCCACCCTCTGCAGGAGTTAGCTATCGCGGCGGGAATCGCGCTTCTGGCGCCGCTGCTGATGGGCTTGCTATTGGATGCGCTGCTTGGCCGTGCGCCGCTGATGCTGTTTGTCGGCGGCAGCGTGGGCATCCTGACCGGCACGATCGTTGTCGTGCGTATCACAGTGCGGCGCATGAGGGTGCTATCTGAGCCGACGGCAGATGCCGTCAACCCTGAAGAGGTTTCTTTCGGAGAGGAGGATCAAGCGTAGTGTTGAAAAAACTGCTGACCGTCCGTAACCTGGTGATCCTTTTGGCAGTGATCGCCCTCTTCGTCGTTTCTGGGCTGCTGGGCCTTAAGGTGCCTCCGCCACATGTCGCCCTGGCTGCCGAGCCGCTCATCCATCTCGGCAGCTTTACGATCACCAACGCGCTGCTGACCACATGGATCGTTATGATTCTCCTGATCGTAGCGGCGTTGCTCACCACACGCAACTATCCTAAGGACCTGGCGACCGCTAAGAACAGCGATCTCGTTCCGGGAGGGGCGCTCGGCAATTTCATGGAGTGGATCATCGAAGGGCTGCACGGCTTCTCCGAGAGCGTGGCCGGCAAGTGGGCAGCCAGATTTTTCCCCATTATTATGACAATCTTTCTGTTCATCGTCCTCTCCAACTGGGTGGGTTTGATCCCCGGCGTCGGGACCATCGGCGTGTTCGAGCGTCCCGAAAATTCTCCTGTCCACACCTATGTGGCGCACGGCATCGTGATGACGGCGGAACAAGCGCATGAAGGGGAAGGGGTGATCCTGGTTCCCTTCCTGCGGCCGCCGGCCACTGATCTGAACTTCACGCTGGCGCTGGCGCTGGTCGCGGTGGTCATGGCGCAGGTCTTCGGCGTGCAGGCGCAAAAGCTGGGGTATTTCAAGAAGTTCTTCGATCGCAGCGGGTTCAAGCAGGGCGTCGGGATGGGGCTGATCCAGGTCTTTGTCGGCCTGCTCGAATTGGTCTCCGAGTTCGCCCGTATTATCTCCTTCAGCTTTCGTCTTTTCGGCAACGTCTTTGCGGGTGAGGTGCTCCTGCTGGTGCTGGCGTTCCTGATCCCGTACATCATCTCGTTGCCATTCTACGCGTTGGAGGGATTCGTCGGGTTCATCCAGGGGTTCGTCTTCTTTATGTTGGCGCTGGTTTTCTTCACGTTGGCGACGCAAGGCCATCACAGCGAAGAAGAACATCACTAGAAACGATGGCGGTGGAATGCAGAATAGCGTCACCGTCACACTCTGCGTTCCGCATTCCACATTCTGCAATCAACAAGGGGGGTTCACATGGAAGCTGAAGGACTGAAGGCGATCGCCTCGGCGTTGGCAATTGGTTTGGGTGCGATTGGCCCTGGCGTGGGCATCGGCATCATCGGCGGCAAAGCCATGGAAGCGATGGGGCGCAACCCGGAGGCCTCCGGCAACATCCGCACCAACATGATCCTGGGCATCGTCTTCGCCGAGTCGGTGGCGATTTACGCGCTGGTCGTCGCGCTGCTGCTGAAGTTCGTCTGATGATTTCGGATTTTAGATTTCAGATTTCAGATTGTTGAGTCTGGGTCGGTTCGCACGGCACATTCAATCTGCAATCTGCACTCTGCAATTTGCAATCATCAAGGAGGTTGGCTTTGGAAAGTCTCGGCATCAACCTGAGTTTATTGGTTTCGCAGCTTGTCAACTTCGGCCTGTTGGCCGTGCTGCTATATCTGCTGCTCTACAAGCCGGTGCTTAACATGCTGGCCCAACGCAAGGAGCGCATCGCAGCCAGCATGGCCGACGTGGATACCGCGCGGGCGGCCGCGGCCAAGGCCCAGCAAGAGTACGATCGGAAGATCACCGAGGCGCAGCGCAAGGCGCAGGAGATCATCGCACAGGCCGCGCAGGCCAGCGAGAAGGTGGGCGCCGACATCAAGGCCGAGGCGCAGCGCGAGGCCGACACGATCCGCCAACACGCGCGGGAAGAGGCGGCGCAAGAAAAGGCGCACATCCTCGCCGAGGTTCAAAGCCAGATCGCCAGCCTTTCAATGGCCGCCACAGAGCGGGTGCTCGGCCAGGCGGTTGACGAAGCCACGCAGCGCAAGCTGATCGGCAGCTTCATCGCACAACTGGGCGAAGCGCAGCCATGAACACGCAAGACCGCGATCTCGCTCGCAGCTATGCGGAGGCCTTTTTCGCAGCCGTGTTCGAGCGGTGGCTGCACGTGTTGACGGATGCAGCCGCGGCCCTCATCAGGGACGAACGGCTGACCGACCGCGGCCAGGTCGGCCAGATGGACTTCAGCGCGCGCAAGGCGCTGATTGACAACATTCTACCAGGCGATGTGGATTTGCCGGTGCGCAATCTGCTGTATACCCTGACGCAGCGCGGGGATCTGCGCCTGTTGCACGAGATCATCGCGGCGTTGCAGGCCCGCATGGCCCGCCCCGGAGAAGCCAAGACGCCGGTCGAGGTGGTCAGCGCATTGCCGTTGACGGAGGATGAGCGGGCCGCGCTCGCCGCGAAGCTCGCCGGCCAGTACGGCGCCGGCCTGGACTTCGCATATCGGGTTGATCCCGCGATCCTGGGCGGCCTGGTGGTGCGCGTGGGCGACAAGCTGATTGATGGCAGCGTGGCGAGCAAATTGGCCGCCATGAAGCAGGCGTTGGGTGTGACAGGCAGTTGAGGGGCAAACGGGGGAGTTTCACATGGCCGTACGGACTGAAGATTTAGTCGCACAACTCAAACAGCAAATCCTGAGCTTCCAGGCGCCCACGAAGACCGTGGACGTCGGCACGGTGCTGCAGGTGGGTGATGGCATTGCACGGCTGAGCGGGTTGCCGAATGCCCGCGCCGCCGAGCTGGTTGAGTTCGCGAATGGCATCCTGGGCATCGTCTTCAACCTGGAAGCGGACAATGTCGGCGTGATCATCATGGGCGAGTCGAGCGGTATCGCGGAAGGGCAGATTGTCCACAGCACCGGGCGGATCGTGTCGGTGCCCGTCGGCAACGCCATGATAGGTCGCGTCGTCAATGCGGTCGCCCAGCCGATTGATGGCAAAGGCCCCATCGAGTCGGATCGCTATCGCCCCATCGAACGCATCGCGCCCAATGTCGTCACCCGCAAGAGCGTGGATACCCCTGTCCAAACCGGCATCAAGGCCATTGACGCCATGATCCCCATCGGCCGCGGCCAGCGTGAGTTGATCATCGGCGACCGGCAGACCGGCAAGACCGCCCTCGCCATTGACACGATCATCAACCAGCGGGGCGGCGACCTGATTTGCATCTACGTCGCCATCGGGCAGCGGCAGTCGCAGGTCGCTCAAGTGATCGCGACGCTGGAGCGGCATGGTGCGATGGCGCATACGGTGGTGGTAGCAGCGACCGCATCTGAGCCGGCCGCGCTGCAATATATCGCGCCGTATGCCGGCTGCGCCATCGGCGAGGAGTTCATGGAGCAGGGCAAGGACGCGCTCATCATTTACGATGACCTGTCCAAGCACGCCCAGGCCTATCGCCAGGTGTCGCTGCTGCTGCGCCGTCCCCCCGGCCGCGAGGCGTACCCCGGCGATGTGTTCTATCTCCACAGCCGGCTGCTCGAACGCGCCGCGCGTATGGCGCCCGAGTATGGCGGCGGATCATTGACCGCGTTACCGATCATCGAGACGCAGGCGGGCGATATCTCGGCCTACATCCCCACCAACGTCATCTCGATCACCGACGGGCAGATCTTCCTGGAGAGCGACCTGTTCTACGCGGGCATCCGGCCAGCCGTTAACCCCGGCCTGTCGGTCAGCCGCGTGGGCGGCGCGGCGCAAACGCGGGCGATGAAGCAGGTCGCCGGCCGCATGAAGCTGGAGCTGGCCCAGTTCCGCGAATTGGCCGCCTTCGCCCAATTCGGTTCCGATCTGGATGCGGCCACGCAACGCCAACTCGACCGCGGCCAACGTATCACCGAAATCCTGAAGCAGCCGCAGTACCAGCCGGTCTCCTTGGAGCGACAGGTGATGGTTTTCTATGCCGTCACCAACAACTACCTGGACAAGGTGCCCCTGGCCAAGATACGCGCCTGGGAAGACGGCTTCCTGCGCTACATGGATGCCTCGCATCCCAACATCGGTCGCGCCCTCGCTGCGGCGAAAAAGCTGGATGACACCACGACCGAGGGGTTGAAACTGGCGATCCAGGATTTCAACGTTACGTTTGGGGTATAGGTACCTGTCACGCTTCGCGTGAGCGGTTCTACCCCGAACGTTTCGCGGCGGCGAGAGACAGCGAAGAATCCGTCATTGCGTTCCAGACAAGTTCTCCTTGATGCGACAGAGAGACCCTTCGCTGGTGTGATACCGCAGCGGAGTTTACGGTACCGACCCGCTCAGGGCGACAAGATGATACTTTAAGGATCGTTTATGCCCAGCACTCGCGAAATTCGCCGCCGCATCCGCAGCGTGAAGAACATCGCCAAGGTGACCAAAGCGATGGAGACGGTGGCCGCGGCCAAGATGCGCAAGGCCCAACAACAGGTATTGGCGACCCGCCCCTATGCACAGAAGTCGTGGGAAGTGCTGACCTACCTGGCCCGGCTGCGCAGTGAAGCGGCGGAGCATCCGCTCTTGCGAGAGCGGCCCGGCAATCAGATCGGCCTGTTGCTGATCACCGCTGACCGCGGCCTGGCCGGCGCGTACAACAGCAACATCATCCGCAAGGCCGCCAGCCAGATTGACGCGTGGCAGGCCGAGGGCAAGCAGGTCAGCCTGGTGACGGTGGGGCGCAAGGGGCGCGATTGGATGTTGCGGCACGGCCCGCCTCTTAAGGCCGAGTTTACCGGGCTGGGGGATCGGCCTTCGGCCAACGATGTCGGGCCGATCGCCAGCGTGGTGATCGAGGATTTCATCGCGGGTTCCTACGATGCCATCTACCTGGGCTACACCGACTTCGTGAACACGATCCGCCAGGAACCGACCATCCGGCAGTTGTTGCCGATCGTCCCGGCGACGCCCGAAGCGCCGATGGCGCCGGACTACATCTTCGAGCCAAATCCGCAGGCGATCCTGAATGAATTGCTGACCGGCCTGACTGAGCTGCAAATCTTGCAGGCCATCTACGAGTCTATCGCCAGCGAACAGTCGGCGCGCATGGTGGCAATGCGCAACGCGACGGACGCGGCGAACGACCTGATCGGCTCCTTGACCCTTTCGTATAACAAGGCGCGCCAAGAGGCCATCACCAAAGAATTGCTGGATATTGTGGGCGGGGCCAGCGCGTTGACACAAGCGTAGTGTGTAGTGTGTATTGTGTATTGTGTGATCGTTCTCACGGTTGCGCCGTTACGCAATACGAAATACGCAGCATATCTGTGATGAAGCAAACGGAGAACACATACCATGGGTAAAAGCGGCGCGATCGGTAAACTGGTTCAGATCATTGGCCCGGTTGTGGATGTGGAATTCAGCGCGGAAGAGCTGCCCGACATCTACGATGCGTTGGAGATCCGCCTGGATGATGGCGGTCGGCTGATCTGCGAAGTGCAGGGGCAGCTTGGCGCGAGCTGGGTGCGCTCGGTCGCGATGTCGAGCACCGATGGCCTGCGCCGCGGGATGCCGGTGTTAGCGACCGGCAAGCCGATCAGCGTGCCGGTGGGGCCGGGCACGTTGGGTCGCATCTTCAACGTGTTGGGTGACACGATTGACTCGACCGCGCCCGTCGAGGCGGCCGACCACTACCCGATCCACCGCCACGCGCCGACGTTGGTCGAACAATCCACGCAGGCGCAGGTGTTCGAGACCGGTATCAAAGTCATTGATCTGATTGCGCCATTCACCAAAGGCGGCAAGACCGCCATCTTCGGCGGCGCGGGCGTGGGCAAGACGGTGGTCATCCAGGAGCTGATCCACAACATCGCCAAGTTCCACTCCGGCTATTCCGTCTTTGCCGGCGTGGGCGAGCGCAGCCGCGAGGGCAACGACTTGTGGCACGAGATGCGCGAATCGGGGGTCATCAGCAGCACGGTGATGGTCTTCGGTCAGATGAATGAGCCGCCGGGCGCGCGACTCCGCGTCGGCCTGACCGGGGTCACGATGGCCGAGTATTTCCGCGACCAGGGTCGCGACGTGCTGATGTTCATTGATAATATCTTCCGCTTTGTGCAGGCCGGCTCCGAGGTGTCGTCGCTGCTGGGCCGCCTGCCGAGCGCCGTGGGCTATCAGCCGACCCTGGGCACCGACATGGGAGAGCTGCAGGAGCGCATTTGCTCCACCAAGACCGGCTCGATCACCTCGATGCAAGCGGTCTACGTACCGGCCGATGACTACACCGACCCGGCGCCCGCGACCACCTTTGCGCATCTCGATGCCAGCATCAGCCTGGAGCGCGCCCTGGCTGAACAGGCGCTCTTCCCGGCCGTGGATCCGCTAGCCTCGACCAGCCGTATCCTCGATCCGCTGATCGTCGGCCAGGAGCACTATGACGTAGCTCGTGCAGTTCAGCGCACACTCCAACGCTACAAGGATCTACAAGACATCATCGCCATCCTGGGCGTCGAGGAGCTGAGCGAAGAAGACCGCCTGACCGTGGCCCGCGCGCGCAAAATCCAGCGGTTCCTGAGCCAACCGATGTTCGTGGCGGAAGCGTTCACCGGCCGGTCCGGCGTCTACGTCAAGTTGGAAGACAACGTCAAGGGCTTCAAGGCGATCCTGGACGGCGCGCACGATGATCTGCCGGAGCAGGCCTTCTACATGGTCGGCGCGATCGAAGACGCCGTCGCCAAGGCGCAGACGTTGTAGTTATTTAGTCAGTTAGTCAAATAGTCGAATGGTCATGTAGGCCGATGATTGGATCGTCACACTACCATACAACTCGACTATCCGACTACCCGACTACGGACTAATAGACTAAGGGACTAACTATGTCCACCATGCGGCTAGATTTCGTCTCGCAGGATCACATGGTCTTCTCCGGGGAGGTCAGCGAGATTTTGGCGCCCGGCGGTGAAGGCCAGTTGGGCATCCTGCCGCACCACGCGCCGCTGATGACCGTGCTGGCCCCTGGCGAAGTGGTCGTGCGCAGCCCCGGCCAGCCGGAGACCTACTTCGCGGTCAGCGGCGGGTGGATGGAAGTCCGGCCGGATCATGTCACGATCCTGGCGCGCACCGCGGAACGCTCGGATGAGATTGACCTCCAACGCGCCGAAGCGGCTCGCGCGTCGGCCGAGAAGCTGCTGGGCGAAGGCGCGCCGCGCGAGGAGCGGCGCGGCCTCGAGATGGCGCTCAAACGCTCGCAGATCCGGCTCAAGGTGGCCGGCCGCAAGACCGGCTGGCGGCCCAGCGCGCCCAGCGCCCAGGAGCTCATCGAAAGCAACGAAAAGGCGTAATTTGTTTACGAAATCGGCATAATCCTCGACGGCTTGCAGGGGACTCAGCGCGACATGGCTGCGGGGTGTTTGGTTTCATTCAATTGCAAGGCCTATCACTTTGAACACAACTTCGGCCACGGCCAGCAGTATCTGGCGCTCGTGCTGCTGCTCCTCAATCTGCTCGCCTTCCTCGTGCACACGGCGCTCGACCTCTGTGACACGCTCTACCAAGCCGTGCGCGCCAACCTCGCCACCCGCCTGACCTTTTTCAACGATCTCCGCGCCCTCACACGCTATTTCGACTTCGCCAGTTGGCGGGCGTTGCTGACCTTTATGAAGACCCAACTCGAACTCGCCGCAGACGCCAGCGCCCCCTAAAGCCATATTTGGAATTGCTGGCGCAGAGTGATCCGCCTGCACGCTGGGCGGCGGCTCAGACCGCGCCTCCCGCAGAATCTCGGCCACCTCACCAGTCAGTGGCGGCTGGAGGCAATCACCAGCGGCAGCCAGACGCGGTGGTCGACGCGGCCCAGCAGGCAGCCTGTCAGGTGGGCGAACGCGGCGACTGAAGCCTGCACCATCGTCCTGAAGAAATCCATGTCCAGCGTCTCGATCCGGTCGGTCGCCTGGTGATAGTAGGGCGTGAAGTCACCATAGGAGTCTTCGATCACCATGATCGCGGGATAGCCTTGCGCCCAAAACGACCAGTTGTCGCTGTAGTTGCCGAGTGGGTAGTGGAGCGTGTCAAACTTCCGCGGCACGAGGTCGAGGCCGTACACGGCGACCACGGTCGTGAAAAGATCGGCGATCTGTTCGGAGCCGGTGATCGCGCTGCTCCAAAACAGGTCCATCGCGCGCAGCGCAGTGGCGTTGTAGCCGAGCATGTCCAGATTCAGATAGCCTTTGATCGTCTCGCCATGCGCCTTCGCCCGGTCGGTGTAGGCGCTGCTGCCCAGGAACCCCTGTTCTTCGCCCGTCCAGAAGGCAAACCGCACCGTGCACGCCCACCGGTAGCGGCTCATGATCTCAGCGGAGATGAGCACAGCGGCCGACCCGCTGGCGTTGTCGTCAGCGCCGGGTGCGGGGCCATCCCGCGGCATGTCGTCCAGGTGCGCGCCGATGATGTAGATCTCCCCCGGCCGCGCCAGGCCCGTCCGCTGCCCGATCACGTTGCGGCCCTGGTGATCCGCTCTGCTCCACGCCTGGTATTCGACCACGTAGCCGCTCCGCGCCAACTGCTCGCCCACGAATTGCGTGGCTTTCGCCAGGGGCGCGCCGCTGGCGGTGTGGCGCGTGGTGATGGTATAAGCCGCGCCATCCATGATGACGGGGAGCGCACCGCTGAGCTGCGCCGTGGCGCGCCATATTGCGGCGGGGCTAACGTCATCCACCATGGCGCGAATCAGCGGGTCGGGAGCTGCGGGAACGCCGGACTGCGCGGTTGGAGGGACGACCGGTTCCTGGCTAGCGGAAGTCGGCGCGGCGCTCTGCCTCTCAATCCCGCCGGCAACCCGTGGAATATCCGCCATCGCGGCGGTTGATCGGGTGACGAAAGCCAACACGACCGCAAAGATGACGCCCACACTGAAGATGCGGCGGATCATTGGATTGTTTTGCAAGCCTCTATGCTATCCGGGCAAATTCTGCCGTTCTCGCATCCACAGGCCACGTTCGGCGTTGAACCGCCAACCAGGCGTGACGAACGTCATCTCATGCCGTGACCAGCCCGCGGCGACCCGGCGCAGCGTCTCATCCCACGGTCGCACGCCGCTCAGCGCGTCGGCGGCCTCGACGTTGCACGCGCCTACCGCGACCGCCGCGGTAAGCGCCTCGGCCGGCCCCAGGCCCCGCAGGAGACCCGCCAGGAAGCCGGCAATCGTAGCGTCGCCTGCGCCGGTGGTACCGACCACCTCCACCCGGAAGCACGGCGCCCACAGCTCCTGATCGGCCCAGGCTGCGGGATCGGCGGGCGCGGCGCGACCCAGGCCGGCCAGCGCTGACCGGCCGGCGGTGCGCAGGTAGAAGCCGCGCTCGCCCAGCTTCAGCCCGACGATCCGCGCGCCCAGCGCCAGCAGCTCGTCCGCCACGTCCGCCAGCAGATCGGGGGTGATCCCCTGCAACAGGTCGGCGCCATGGCGGCTGCGCAGCGCCTCGTAGGCCGGCCGCCGGAGCATGTAGAGGACCTCCTCGATGCTCGGCAGAAAGATGTCCACAAAAGGCAGGCTGCGCCGGAGAATGGCCGCCCAATCGGCGCGGCCGGATGCCGCGGCGGGGTCCGGGAAGGTGAGGTCGAGCGACGTGGTTGCGCCGCCGGCGCGCACGCGCTGCAAGATCGCGGCCAGCTCGCCGCCGCCGTCCTGGTACATCCGGCGCATGAGGGGCGGATAGCCGAAATGAAACAACTGCGCGGCCGCGGCCAGGTCATAGCGCACATCGTCTGCCGAAAAGGTGTCGTTTGGCCCGGCATAGTGCAGAAAGATGCGATCCACTTGCGGCGGGTTGACGATCACGGTGTAGGAAGTGGCTGCGGCCGGATCCACGATCATGCCGCCGGACAGGCCCGGCCCGTAGGATTCGACGATCTGGCGCACGGCCTGGCCGAAGAGATCGCCGCCGATCTTGCCCATCAGTTGCGTCGGGATGTCCAGCCGGTGCAGCGCCAGCCCGACATTGGAGACCGCGCCGCCGGTGGAGAGCGCGGCCGGGCCGCATTCTACCAGATGGCCGGGCGTAAAGGAGCGCTCGAACGCCTCCCGGCTGATGCCGGAGAGCTGCGGGATGATATCCAGGCAGATGTGCCCAGCGACGATAACGGTCATGCCTTACCTCTCTCCTCCGCTGTGGCAGGTCTCACCGAGCCACCCTCATCCTCGATAGTAACGCGCGTAGTCCTGCATCAGCAGATACAACGGCGCGGCGTCTTCGGCGATGGCCGGAAAGCGGCCGACCGGCGCGAGGAAACGGTTGTCATGCGCGTCATCGTTCACCAGCGACACCTCGCCAGCCAACACACGGCCCCCCTCGGCCCAAAACTGATGATAGCAATGATCCACCAGCGTGATGCTCTCGCCGGGGGTCAGCGCCACCTTGTCGCCGGCCGCCACCGTGCGCACCGCGCCATCCACGCTGATCGTGACCGGGGTGTCGGCCAGCCCTTCGTCCGGCGTCGCGTTGTAGAGCTGAATGACCAGCCGACCGCCGCCCCGATTGATGATGTCTTCGGTCTTGCTCCAGTGAAAGTGCATCGGCGTCACCTGGAAAGGATCCCCGATCAGGAGCTTTTCACAATAGAGCTTGCCGCGCATCTGCTTTAAATTGGCGGCGCGGCCGTTGCGGATGGTGAACAGGAACAGGCCGACCTTCTCGTAATCGCCGCTGCCGAAGTCGGTGATGTCCCAACCCAGCCCGCACTCGACGATCTCGCGCACTTCCGGCCCTTTGCCGACCCAGGCCTCCGGGGTCCAATAGGCGAAAGGCGGCAGGTGAAACCCATGGCTGCGGATAAACACGTCGGCGTCCTGCATGATGGTGTTGATCTCTGAGCGTCGCATGATGATCCCTCCTGGCTGAAAAGACAGCCCGATCTTAGGGTCTGTAAAAACATAACTTCCTGCACCGATTCGGAGCACGTGCGCAGGAAGTTATTCTTCTACGAGCCCCCTAGCCAGCGCGCCCACATCAACCCGAACATTCAGAAGGCCCGTCTGCGACTCATTTATTCTTCATTGCGGGCGCTCAAGCAAGCACCTTCGGCCGCGACGCACGACCTACTTGCCTAATGCCTTATACCCAAAGGCCTGTGCGTATTCGACCGCCGCCCAGCGCTCCTCTGGGCTGAGGCGATCCTGCCAGGCCGGCATGATCCCTTTGCCCCCCGTGACGGACTGATAAAACTCGGTGAGGGGCCGGGCGAGGGTATACTCAAGATTGGTGAGCGGCGCGGCCTGCGGGATGATCCCCTTGCCGTCCGGCCCGTGGCAACTGACGCAATTGGCCTCGAAGATGGTCTTGCCCTTGACCAATTGGGCGTTCGACACCGCAAAATGCCAGAGATAGACCGTCGTGTCCCAACGTTCCTGATCCGAGAGATCCTTCTCGAAGCCGGGCATCTGCTCTTTGCCTTTGGTGATAACCTTGTAGAATTCCGCCGGAATCGCGGCGCGGAGGTAGTCCACATCGGTGAAGTTGCGCGCGCCCGCCACCTGCGCCTTACCGTCGGCGCCGTGGCAGCTCACGCACTTCGCCTTGTAGACCGCCTCTCCGGCGACCGCCGATGGCGCGTTGGCCGGGAAGGTGATCCCGACGGTCGCAGCGCGCGGGGTGGGCGTCACGGCCGGGGGCAGGGTCGCTGGCGGCAGGATGGGGATTTTGGTGGGCGCGACCGGCAATGGCTGCGGCGTGTTGCAGGCCACCAGGACGATCGAAAGCAAAGCCAGAAAGACGAATAAGGCGAGTGTTCGCTTCATAAAGATGTCTCCTCGATCAGAAATGCAGAGTGCAGAATGCGGAGTGCGGAGTGCAGAATTCTGCCGTCTGCACTCTGCATTCGGCCTTTCGCAACTATTTGCTCATGGCCCGCACGTAATTCACGACGTCCCACCGTTCGCGCACGTTCAGGTTCTCGCGCAGCGGCGCCATCACACCGAAGCCCTGGGCGATCGTCAGGTAGAGCGCGCCGTCGGTCTGCTGCCCGATGCGCGGCTCAGTCAGGTCGGCCGGCCGCTTGGCGTCCGTCTTCCAGAATTGCGTGACCGGGCCATCCCCTTTGCCCTGGGGGCCATGGCACACCGCGCAGTGGTCAGCGTACAACTGTCGCCCGCGCGCCAGCGAGACCGGATCGGCCGGGACCGGGTTGGTGGGCAGCTCGCCGTTGTGCGGCAAGCTGGGCGCCTCGAAGCTCACCGCATCGGCCGGCGCCCACTTGCGCGGCCCTTCCTGCGGCCCGACCGACGCCTGAACCTCCATGTTGCTCCGCCAATTGACTTTAATCACATCGTACAAGAAGAGCAACGGCACTGTGCCCAGCATACCGATGACCAGGAAAGTGAGGATGATGCGGCGAAACACGCCAGGAGGTGGAATCATAGCGGCCTCCGCTCCGGCTCATAGACTTTCTCCGCTCCGCGCTCGATCAGCACCCGCTTGACATCGGTCTCGATCCGCAGATCGCAATCACACAGCAGCGCGATCCGGCTGTGATTGATGAGCGGGTCGTAGTACTGCGGCCGGGTGGACGGGAAGCCGCATTTCCAGATCAGCGTCAAGAAGGTGCCCAAGAGCAAACCCAGCATGGTCAGCTCGTACCAGAGCACGATCGAGGTGGGGATCGTCGGGATCGGCCGGCCGCCCACGCGCACCGGGTACAGGACCAGCGTGCCCCAGGTGAGAAGCAATGCCACCGCGAAACCGGCCAGCGCGCCCAAAATACTGAACCAGGGGAACTCATGCAGCTTGGGCCGGCCCAGCATCTTTGCCGTGTACGGCACGCCCTGGATGATGTTCATGTCTTCTTCGCGCAGACCCAGCACACGCAACGCCTCCAGGGCATCAGCGGTGGCGCCCACTTCTGTGAACAAGCCCATAATGGCGATTTTCTTGGGCATAACGTCCCTCCTCTATCGTCCCTACTCCAGCTCGGCGACCGACGTGACGACCGTGCGACCGATGCGACGCCGGGTGTGGCTCAACTGGCCTTCCAGCACTTCCCAAACCGGGATCAGCGGGATGACCTTCGACGCCACGGTGTAGAGCAAGATGAACAAAGCCATCGTGCCGAGCGCAATGGAGACCTCCGGCCACTGCGGGTTGTAGTCCCCCCAGTTGAAGGGCAGGCTGTTGCGCTGCAAGAAGCCCGGGATGATGATGACGCGTTCCAGGTACATCCCGACATTGATGCCGATCGTGATCAGGAAGAGCGCGATCGGCGACCGGCGGATGCGCTTGTTCCAGAGCGTCAGCCAGGGGATCACGATGTTGAAGAGCAACATGGCGTACCACAGCGGCGCAATCGGCCCGCGCGCCTGGAAGAGCAACAACTGATGGCCGACCCAATCGCCGCCGTACCACTCGACCAGGTAGTCGTTGAAGAAGAAGTAGGTCCAAGAGAAGGAAAAGATCAGCACCAATTTGGCGAGCGCGTCGAAGTGTTCGGGCCGCAGGAAATACTCCAGCCGCATCGTCCGGCGCACCACCAGGAGTACGGTGATGACCGCGGAGACCCCGGAGAAGATGGCGCCGACGACAAAGTAGGGGCCGAAGATGCTGCTGTGCCATCCCACGTGCATGCTCATCGCAAAATCCCACGACACGATCGTATGCACGGAGAACATCACGGGGATGATCGCAAAGGCGAAGATCATGATCGCCTTGTGCAGATAGTGCCATTCGTATTCCAGACCGCGCCAACCCAGCGAGAGCCATTTGTAGAGGGTGTGCCGCCAACCGCTGGTGTGATCACGCGCCATCGCCAGGTCGGGGATCATCGGCAGATAGACGTAGAGCGTGCTGCCGATCAGATAGGTCGTGATGGCGAACAGGTCCCACGCCAGCGGCGACTGAAAGTTCGTCCAGATCTGGCGCTGGTTGGGCATCGGAATGATGTAGTAGGCGGTCCAGACCCGACCCAGGTGGATGAACGGGAACATGCCGGCGCAGATCAGGGAGAAGGAGGTCATCAGCTCGGCGGCGCGCGTGATGGGGCGGCGATATTCGGCGTTGAAGACCCGCAGGATGGCCGATACAAACGTGCCGCTGTGACTGATGCCGATCCAGAAGACCATCGTCGCGATGAAGATGCCCCAGAAGACCGGCCGGCGGATGCCCGCGATGCCCATGCCCCAGCGGATCATGTAGGCCCAGGCGCCCACGAAGCAGACCAATACCACACTGGCGAGCAGCGCGACGACCAGCCACCAACCGGGGCCGGCCCTGAACATCGGGCGCAGCATGATGCGGTTCATCTCCTCCTGGGGGAGGGGATCGAGCAGCAGGCGCTCCTGCGGGTTATCCTCGTGCGGCCAGCCAAACTTGCGCGGTAGCTCAGCTAACATGCGATGTGCCTCCCTTCAGGTAGATCACCGCCGGTTCGGTACCCAGGTCTTCGAGCAGCGAAAAGGCGCGTTTGCTCTGTGCGAATTCGTGGATCCGGCTATGCTCGTCGGCCAGGTTGCCGAAGACGATCGCCTCGGTCGGGCAGACCTGCGCGCACGCCGGGACGACATCACCATCCTGCATCGGCCGGCCCTCGGCGGCCGCCCGATCGGCCCCCGCGTGGATGCGCTGGATGCAGAAGGTGCACTTCTCCATGATCCCGCGATAGCGCACGGTCACATCGGGATTGAGTTGCTCGTTCAACGGCTCGGGGAAATAAGGCTCGAACCAGTTGTAGACGCGGGCCAGGTAGGGGCAGTTGTTGCCGCAATAGCGGGTGCCGATGCAGCGGTTATACACCTGGACGTTGATGTTTTCGGCGTCGCTATGGACGCTGGCGAAGACGGGACAGACCGGCTCGCACGGCGCGTGCTGGCATTGCTGGCACAGCACCGGCATGTAGCGCGCCTGCAAATCGGGGTATTCGCCCTGCCAGTAGCGCTCGATGCGCAGCCAGTGTTGCGCCCGGCCCATGTTGATCTGTTCCGGGCCGACCGTCGGCACGTTGTTTTCGGCGTGACACGCGACCACGCATGCCTGACAGCCGGTGCATTTATCCAGGTCTATCGCCATCGTCCAGCGATTGCCATGCGTTGATTCAGCCATACTTTGCCACTCCTTCGTTACGTAGTGCGTGGTGCGTATTGCGTATGCTGGCGACTTTATCAGGCTCTTGGTTGTCCAGAAAACAGCGAGATACGCACTTGGGACTGCTCCCACCCAATGAGCCAATATCTCCCTCTTGCAGTCCCCGGTCGTTTTTATGGATTTGACACCCAAGTCACGCTGATGTAAGATTGGATCATTCAATAAACCGGTTCGACCGGTTTACGCGCCCCCGACGACAAGGTAGCCACTTGAGGCTGTCTTCCTCACGAGAGGATAGTCGGGGGTGTTTTATTGCCCGAAGTTGGCATATGCCATAAGTCAACCACTCTGTTCGCAAACGAGGAGTAATAGTCGGACTTGACTCCCATGACATGATGTCTGACAGCGCCCGCGATCATGTCGGCCAATTGAAGTCCATCCTCGTTCGCTGATTTGCCTCCCACGATCTTCTTGAATGGGCGGTTGCGCCCTCGTTGCTGACATTCCTCAGAGAACCTGATGCGCAACGTTCGACAAAAGGCCGATGTCCCCCCATCTACGATCAATACATCATCCTTGATATCACCTTCGTTTGCTCGAAGCACGAGACGCACCACCAACTCGGCCACGAAATCCGTACCACTCCTGCCTGTAAACTGCTGCGCTAGATCCACCTTGTTGAATACCGCAACACGCACCTGAAATGCCACGGTTCGTATTCCATCGAAGAAAGCCACCTTCTGGTGTGGCCGTGCTGCATGATACTTGAACTCGAACCTCGGCAGCAGATAGAGTGTGCGACGGATCGCCGCGAATTCCAATAAGGGTGCGCTGTCAGCCAGACGCACAATCGCCAGGACAAAATGACTTGAGCTGCTGGCAGAATCATCAAAGCCAGGATCGCCTGACTCATCAAGATAGTGATACCAGGTCACAACCCAACTTGCTTTCTCTGCAGCAATTCTCTACCCAACTCGACCGTCAACCCGGAAACTTGCCGACCTCGTTGGCGAAGTCCACACCGACGTTGTTCTCGATGCGCGGCAGGGTTTGCTGACGGCCCGTCTTTTCGATGCGCACGCGCGTGGCGGCCCAGGCCAGATCGCCGCCTTCGGTGACGACCGGGGCCAGGATGCCGAGCACATTGGCCCCGCGGTTGTTGGCATAGCGGCCGTAGTTGGAGTGTCCCTGCCCCAAGGGGATCGCCACTACATCGGGGCGGATGCCGATGTGCGTGTAAACGATCGCTTCGATCTGGCCCTGCGGCGAAATCACCTTGACGATGTCATCCCGCTGCAACCCCAACTCCTTCGCCGTGGCGGGGTTGATCTCAACCCAGGTATCCCACGAGGCGGTCGTGATCGGGTCGGGGCCTTCCTGCAGCCAGGGCTGATCTGCACCGCGGCCATCCCCCAACAGGGTCGAAGGATAGGGGTAGAGCACGAACGGGTATTGGCCGGGATCCCCTTCGAGCTTGGGGCGCGGCACGTTGGCGGAAGCGGGCAGGGCCGCCTGCCGGGCTTGCGTCTTGGCCTCAACCTGGGGCCACCAGCCGCCGGCCTGCCTGAAGCCGGCCCAGGCGTTCTCGGCGGTTTTGGTGCTGTAAGAGGCGTCCTTGCCGGCCAGTTTTGCGGTCAGATCCTTCATAAAGGCGACGGTGTTGGGCCACGGCAGCGCCTTCTTGGCCGCATCGCCCACGCGCTGGGCCAGGTCGAGGAAAACGTCGGTCGTCTGCCGCGTGTCATAGAGCGGCGCCACGACCGGCTGCTGGCTGCTGATGCTCGGCCGATCGCCCGGCGGCATCACCACCTGGTAGCCCCACGATTCCAGATAGGTGTTGTCCGGCAGCACCAGGTCGGCGTAGACCGCGGTCTCGTCCACCATAGGGCTGAAGGAGACCACAAACGGCACCCGCGCCATCGCTTCAGCGAACTTGGCTGCGACCGGCAGATCGTAGAGAGGATTGCCGGCCACGAATAGCACATCCACCGCGCTGCTGCTCATCCGGTCAATCAGCGCCTTGACATCGGCGAAGCTGCTGGCCGCCGCACTGACGAACGCGGCATCGGGCGGGGGCGGGGTCAGCAGGACGGCGCTCTCCGACCCCGCGACCTGGCCCATCAGGGCGTTGAGGGCCATCACGGCGGTCATCGCTTGTTCGGCGTTGGTGCTGCCCGCCAGCCCGCCGCCCGGTAACGCCAGCGGCCGCGGAAACTTCGCAAAGCCGCGGGCCAGCTCCTCGAGCTTGTCGAGCGAGACGCCGCTGGCGGTCGCGATCCCCTTGAAATCCACCGCCTTGACGAGGGCCGCGACTGGGCTATCCTTCGCTTTGCCCAGGCCCAGCTCCGTGATGATTCCGCCGAGCGCCAGAGCCACCAGCCCTTCTGTGCCCGGCGCCACCGGGATCCACTTATCGGCGACGGCCGCAGTGGATGACATGCGCGGCTCGAACTGGACGAAATAGCCGCGCGCGCCCAACGGCCGGCCGCGCATCCCGCCATACGCCCGGCCGTAGGCGACCGGGGAAAGCCAGGTTTCGGTGAAGTTCGCGGCAAAGGAATAGAGCACGTCGGCGCGCGCGATGTCGAACATCGGCAGGTTCGGCCCGGAGGCCAGCATGGCGCCGGCGGCGCGCGCCAGCGTCTTGCGCCCATCCATGGCGGCCAGGGTGTCGTAGAGCACGGGCGGCTGACCGCCGATGGCCTTCAGGAAGGCGCCGGCGATGGCCGCCAGCGCATCTCCGACGAGGTTGCCGTAAAAAGCGACCGCGCCGGGTTTGGCTGCCTTCACCCGGTCGGCCAGCAGGGTCAGAGCGGCTTCCCATTGCAGCGGTTCGTACTTTTTGGCGCCGCGCTGCTGTTGGCGCACCGCGTTCTGCAGCCGATCCGGGTTATAGAGCGCCTGCAAGCCGGCCTGACCGCGCGCGCAGGTCTTGCCCCGGTTCAGCGGATGCAGCGGGTTGCCCTCGATTTTGATTGCGCGGCCATTGCTCACGCGCACCAGGATGCCGCAGCCGGCCGCGCATTGGCTGCACGTGCTGGCGTACATCACCTTCTGGCCGGGCAACGCCTCTTCCGGCGGAATAACGTATGGCTCCAGCCGCGTAGGCGCTTGCAGATTAATGGTGCAGCCGCTGACGGCGATGGCCGCGCCGGTCAAGCCGCCCAGGGCGATGAATTGTCGGCGAGATATGCGTTGGCTCATCACTAAACCTTTCTCTCTCACGCTTCACGTTTGACGTTTCACGTGTCACGCCACACGTGTCACGCCTCAATAATGACACGTCTCACAGCTAATCAGCTTGGTCACTTTCTCCTTGGCCTGCGCGCGATGACAGTTCAAGCAAAAGCCCATGTTGAGATTATACGGCTGGGGAATTCCCATCTTTGAGACATCGCCGTGACAGCTTTCGCAGGCTACCCCGGCCGCAATGTGGGGCCGGTGGTTGAAACGGACGAAATCGGGCTGCTCGAATACCCGGATCCACTGCACCGGCTGTTTAGCTTCCCACTGCTTGATGAGCTTGTCGGCGTCGGCCTGATCTTTAGGGGTCTTGGGTGTGAGCACCGCATGACAGCCCACGCACTTGTTGAGGGAAGGCAGCCCCGCGACGGCCGAAGTTCGGACGCCAGGGTGACAGAACAGGCATTGCACACCGGCCGCGACATGCTTGCTGTGCTCGAACGGCAGCGGTTGCGCGGGCGCCGCCAACGCTCGCGGCAACAAGAAACCGCCCGCAATGGCCAGCGCCCCGACCCCCAAGACAGCCACCAGGATCAGCGGCAACAGCCAGCGACGCCTGGGTTTGCGAGGTATAGAATCAGTCATGTGGACACTCCAATCGAAAATGACAGTTATCTCGTTGAAGAAAGAGCATGATCGGGGGCGTCTATCGTCAGACAACCAACCGCTGGGGAACACTCGTAGCCGGTCGGCGCCTGAGTCGGCCTGATCCAGGCCAACACCGAGGCCATTATACCCCAATCATGCAAAACACCAAATCCGAAAAAGTAGACAGCCTATCGCCGCGTCACGGGCCGCGGGCCGGCGCGAAAATACCACAAGCCCCCCAAGATGAGCAGCCCCGCGACGAACGGCAATGCCAGGATCAGCAACGTCGAAGCGGCGCGTGGGGGCAAGACCCGCTGGGTGAAGCGCAACTCGGCCGCGCCCTGGGCCGCGCTGACATGGATCAACCCGTCGTACTGGCCTGCCTGGGCCACCGGGATGTGCGCCGCATAGTCTATCGGGCTGGCGGCGTCCTCGTGCGTGGCCGCGGCCTCCAGGCGCAGGTCGGCCGCCGGCAGCGCAAGCTCGACGCGCACCTGGGCATCCTTCACCTTCTCGCCGCTTTTGGCGTCACTGATGCGCACGACGATGGTGACGGGGCCGATCTGCGCCGGCTCCGGGGATGCCGTGACGAATAGCCGGTAGGGGCCGACCGCCTCATCACCGGCGATCACCCGCGTCCCCCCGCCCGGCCCCAGGTTCTCGGCGGCCACGCGCGTCTGGGTCAATGCGAATATGATCCCCAGCAAGAGGAGTGCCCTGCAAATCGCGCTTTTGCTGTCATTGCGAGGCCCGTCTCCTTCGGCTTCGCTCAGGACATGGTTTGGGCCGAAGCAATCTCCTGCATGGGGGAAACTGCTTCGTAAAGGGCGCTCGCGGTGACTTGTCATAGGCAGCGGGGCTGCGACACTATTGCAGTGACCGCTTAAAACCGGCGAAGGGTCTCGTTGGTTGCGCCAAGATCCTTCGCTGGGGTTTCGCCGTGACTGGCATTGGCTCGCTAACCCGCTCAGGATGACATTTTCACTCGCGGGAGCCGCGACTTCACGGCCGACAGGACGGCCCTCCCCGCGTCGACGCTCATTCATCACATCACCCACCTGCCCCGCCGGGCGCCTGGAACGTCCCGCGCATCTCCATTGGCTGAACCAGGATTGCCAGCCCGGCGGCCAGCAGCGCCAGGATCAGGAGGATCCACGGCGCAGCCGCGGGCAAGGCCTTGCCGGCGGCCTCCGGCCACCGCCGCGCAATCTGCACCGCGCTGATAATCGCGCCGAAAGCCCCGGCGTACAGCAGCAACGCCTCGATCGGGAAGAGCCATTCGCCCGGGACCACCGGTCCCAGCCCCCACTGCACGGCCCCGCGCCACAGGCCGATGTCGGCCGCGAACGATTGGGCCACCGGCACGAGGGTCTGGCCGCCGGTGAGGAAGTGGAAGCTGTAGTGCGCCAGCCACATCCCGAACCCGAGCGGCACAAGCGCATAGACAAACCGCCCGACGACTGCGGTCAGCGGTTCTGCGGCAGGCGCTCTTGTCACGCTGAGGCCCGTCGTTTGGGCCGAAGCATCTCTGTTCCCACCGCGAGACGCTTCGCTGATGGTTAGGGATGCCGAAATTTGACGCTCAGACCCGCTCAGCGTGACTTCTCTGACCATGTGCTGTTGTCGTATCAACTGGCGCTGTGTGGCCCAGCCCGCCGCGGCCAGGGCCAGCGTGGGCAGGATCAGCAATCCAATGGCGAAGATGAGCGCCAGCTCGGCCGTCGGCGCGGGGCCGCCGAGCCAGCGGGCGATCTGTCCGCGCAGTGTATACACCGGCGGGATCATCGCGAACGCATTGATGAAACTGCCGAACACCAGGATGACCACCAGCAGCGCCACATCGGGCCGGCGACTCAGCCGGCCGATGCCGGAGCGGAAGGGATCGTCCCATAGCTCGGCCGTCGGTATGCGGCCGCGGATGCCGATGTTGTCGTAGGGGCAGGCGTGGACGCAGTCCAGGCAGAAGGTACAGTCCAGGTTGCCCACCTTGCGCGGCTGGAATAACGCCAGTTCACACCCCCGCGCGCCCCGGATGCAATCCTTGGTGCGGCAGCTCGCGCAGGCCGACGCGTCGCGCACGCTGATCTCCAGCGGCGAGACGAGCGAGCTGAAAAAGTTGAATTGCCCCACCGGGCACACATACTTGCAAAACGCCGCGCCGTGAAAGACGGCGTCCACGGCGAACGCCGCCACGAAATACGCCAGGACGATCCAGGCGGTGAGCCACGGGCTGGCCCACAGGCTGAACCGCTCATAGACAAAGAAGTAAAGGACAAGCAGAGCCAGCGCCGGCCATTTGCTGCGTAAGAGGGTCGGGATCGGCCGGCCGCCGCCCCAGAAGCGCCGCAGCCACCGGCCGATCCGCCGCGGGAGCATGAACGGGCAGGCCATGCAGAACAGATTGCCGGCAACGAGCAGCGCCACGACCACCAGCCCCCGATAGTGCAGCCAAACCCCCACGGTCGCCAGATTTTTCGGGGCCAACTGCGGGCCGAACAACCCATCGAAAACGATCAGACCGGCAACCAGGAGGAGCGGCGTTTGCATGGCGAGTCGCGCGTGCCGCCGCTTGAGAAACCGCCCAAGCACGGGCCAGGTCAACAGGTCGGGAACGCGGGCGGCGGCGCTACTTGACATGGACGGCGATCGGGAAGCGGCGCGCGATCACGCGGCCGTCGGTCAGGGTGGCCGTGATGTCCACGTACCAATCCCCGGCCATCGTCCAGGGAATCGCGATCGTGTACTGGCCCTCTGCCGCGGCTGTCACCTTGCCGAAGGCGGGCTGCATCCCCGCATGGCTCATGTTGCCCTCGACGTGCAGGCGGGCGTCGGTCACGGGTTGGCCCGCAGGATCGCGCAGGCCGACGAGCAGCGTCCCCTCGCCGACCACGGGGATCGCTGGCTGCGCGGTCAACGTGACGGCGAAGCCATCTTGCGGCGCGCCGCCCGAAGCTTGCATGCGACCGCAACCGGCGCTCAACGCCAGCAGCACTGCGGCGACGAGTAGGAATCTCTTCACACTGACACCCAAAATCACTGTGGCCTGGTATTACGCCCGCGCTTGTCATGCTGAGGCCCGTTGTGTGGGCCGAAGCATCTCGTCGGCCGCCGCGAGACGCTTCGCCGATGGTATTGGATACCTGAACTTGGTCAGTAGACCCGCTCAGCGTGACATTTCCGACGAAGTGCGGTTGTGGTACTAGCGGATCAACGAAATCCAGATGAGCGGAACGACCAACACCAAGGGCGCAAAGAAGACGAAGGCGAACCATCGGCTGTCGTACTTCAGGTGCATGAAGAACAGGATCACCAGCAGCGCCTTCACTGCCGACATGGTGATCAGCAAGGACACCTTCAATCCGCCCGTGAGGTAGGATACCCCGACCTCGATGAGGGTCAGGATCGCCAACGCGGCGAACACCATCAGATACGTCCGGCTGCCAGGGTAGTGCTGCGGCGGCTTAAGGGCTTCTTTGATCGGATCAACGTGTTTCATGAGTGCTCCCCATCTCGAACAAGACGTATCACAGCAGATAGATCAACGTGAACAGGATGATCCAGACGACATCCACGAAGTGCCAGTAGAGGCCGAAAATCTCGACTTGTTCGAAATTTTGGGCAGAGAACCGCCCGCGCGTCGCCTTGATGATGGTCAGTATACACCAGATCAGGCCGATGAAGACGTGGAAGCCGTGCAGCCCGGTCACCGCGAAGAAGCCGGCGCCGAACAGGCTGCTCCAGGGCGCCAGCTCACCACCGGTAATAAGATGTCTGTACTCGAAGATCTGGATCCCTAGGAATGTGCCGCCAAACAAGAAAGTCAGCAACAGGAAGTTGCGCAGCCGTTTCTGATTGCCCTGCTCGATGGACGCCACCGACAGCGCCACCGTGAGGCTACTGCAGATCAGGATGAAGGTGTTGACCGCAGTGAGCGGGATGTTCAGGACGTGATGCGCGTCGGCCGGGCTGCGGCCGCGCATGTCCATGAAGCCGGCGATCATGGCCGAGAAGAGCATCACCTCGGTCGCCAGGAAAAGCCACATGCCGAGCTTGAGGGTGTCAAGACCCGTTGTGCTCGCGGACCGCTCGTGAACGGTGATCGTCGAAGTTGCTTCGCTCATGCTGCCACCTGCGCTTTGTGATCTGAGACGCCGGGAACCGGCCGCTCGCCATAGCCATACGGGTCGCCCTCCACGACCGGCGGGGCCGGGAAGTTGTGCACCGGCGGCGGGGAGGACAACGTCCACTCCAACCCGAAGGCGCGCCAGGGGTTCGGGCCGGCCACTTTACCCGCAGCCAGGCTGCGCAAGGCATTATAAAGGAAGGGCAAGACGGCAATCGCCATCAAGAACGCGCCAAGGCTGGAAAGCAGGTTCCAGATCCAAAACTCTGGCGCGTAGGTGTAGACCCGCCGCGGCATCCCTTCCAACCCGGCGATGTGCTGGGGCAAAAAGGTCAGATTGAAGCCCATGAAGGTCAACCAGAAGTGCAGTTGGCCCAGCCGTTCGCGCAACATCCGGCCGGTGATCTTGGGATACCAAAGATACAGCCCGGCGAAGAGCGCCATCACCGACCCGCCAAACAGCACGTAGTGCAGATGCGCCACCACGAAGTAGGTATCCTGCACATGGATGTCAATCGGCACCGAGGCCAGGAAGATGCCGCTCAGCCCGCCGATGACAAACATGGAGATGAACGACAGGCCGAACATCATCGAAGTGGTGAAGCGCAGCTTGCCCGCCCAGATTGTCGCCAGCCAGGAGAAGATCTTGACGCCGGTCGGCACCGCAATGATCATCGAGGTGACCATGAACGGTACCCGCAGGAACGGATCCATGCCGCTGGTGAACATGTGGTGCGCCCAGACCAGGAACCCGAACACCGCAATCGCCATGCTGGAGAAGGCGATCAGCTTGTAGCCGAAGATCGGTTTGCGGGAGAAGATCGGCAACACCTCGGAGATGATGCCGAAGCCGGGCAGGATCATAATGTAGACGGCCGGGTGAGAGTAGAACCAGAAAAGGTTTTGCCACAGCAGCGGGTTGCCGCCGCCGGCCGGTGTGAAGAACTGCGCGCCCAACACGCGCTGGAAGATCAGCAGCAGCAGCGCGCCGGAGAGCACCGGCGTGCCGAGCACGATAATAAGCGAGGTCGCCAGGATCGCCCAGGCCAGCAGCGGCATCTGCGTCAGCTTCATGCTGGGGGTGCGCAGGTTGAAGATGGTCACGATGAAATTGATGGCGCCGAAGATCGTCGAAAAGCCGATGAACTGGAGCGCCGCCGCCCAGAGCGTCTGACCGAGGGGGGCCGTCGCGCTCAACGGCGGATAGGCCGTCCAGCCGCTCTCCGCGCCGCCGGCCGCAAAGCTGGCGATCAGCAGCAGGCCGCCGGGGATCAGCAGCCAGAACGAGAGGGCGTTCAGCCTGGGGAAGGCCATGTCGTTGGCGCCGATCATCAGCGGGACCACGTAGTTCCCCGCGCCGGTGAAGGCCGGGATGATCCAGAGGAAGATCATCAGCGTGCCGTGGAGCGTCAACGTCAGATTATAGGTACTGCCCGTGATCACCTGCCCGTCGGGCACGGCCAACTGCGCCCGAATCAGCCCGGCCAACAGGCCGCCCAGGATGAAGAAGAAAAACGCCAGCGCCAGATATTGGATGCCGATGACTTTGTGGTCGGTGTTGAAGACCAGATAATCACTGAATTTGCGCCCACCGTGGCGCACCCACCCCGTACCCACGACCGAATCTTCTCTCATGTTCCCCCCGGTGTAAAGCGAGCAAATCAGCAAACATAAAATTTGCTATTTGCTATTTGCTCATTCGTCCGCTATTTCTGCTCCAACAAATACTGCACCAGCGCGTCCACATCCTTGTCCGACATGCGCTGGCCGTAGTCGCCGGGCATGACGGGCTGATAATTGGGCGCGATGAACGCGTTGGGCTTGACGATGGAGGTATGGATGTATTCTTCGGCTGACTGGCCCGGCACGGCGTTGGCCGCCCGGCTGCCGATGCCATCCAGGGCCGGGCCGACCAGACCCACCGCGCCGGCGTCCGCCAGCTTGTGGCAGGCGTTGCACCCAAGCTGGTTGTAGAGCTGCCTGCCCAACGCCTTCGGATCGGCCGGCGCGGCCGCGGCGCGCTGCTTGACGCCAACTTGCGCCTGGATCCAATTCTGGAAGCCGGGCCCAGATTCCACCACCACCTGCGAGCGCATCACCGCGTGGCCCGCGCCGCACAACTCCGCGCAGACGATGGGGTACGTGCCAAGCTCAGTCCCGGTGAGGTTGACGGTCGTGATCTTGCCGCCCAACGCGTCCTTCTTTATGCGCATCTGCGGTACCCAGAATGCGTGATTCACATCCGCCGAGGTAAGCTTCAGCAGGATCTGGCGGCCGAGCGGGATGTGCAGCTCGCTGGTCTTGATATCATAGTCGGGATAATAGAATTCCCAAGAGAACTGACGCCCCGTCACCTCGATCGGCAGTTGATCGGGCTGCGGCCGGTCAATCGCGGCCAAGATCTGATAGCTGTAGACCGAGATGGCAACCACGATGATCGCGGGGATGGCGGTCCACAGCACTTCGAGCCGGGCGTTCCCGCGCAGCGGGATGCCATCCGCTTCATCCTCTGGATCACGGGAGAAGCGCACGATGGAGAAGAGCAGAAACCCCTGGACGATCACGAAAATGGCCGTGGCGATGCCAAGCAGGACGCTGAACAGCGTGTCAATCAGTGCGCCCTGGCTGGAGGTCGCGCCCCGCAAGAAGGGGTTTACGCTGCCCATGATGCTCCCCGCAATGATGGCGGTGGCGCCGATAAAGATCGCGGCTATCTTGCTGGTGTTGTCGAAGACGCTCCCCACTATATTGTGGCTGGTGTGATGGGACATGCGCTTGCAGGCTCCTGCTAAGGATAGATCGAAGAACGCCCTCAAACCACGGCGCTCTACCGTCAGCCGTCCTTGTGAAAAGCACTATAAAAGGATGCCGGTCTTCGTGCTGTAATTCACTGTCCAATCTTTGGCATTCCAGCAGCCGCTACTTTACCCGTGTTGGCGCGGCTTGTCAAGTCTCCACGGCTGACTCATGTGTTTATACAATCTCATCACAAAGATGCCTCAGATGAGACGACGGAAGGCCGGTCGCGTCGAGTATGGAAGAGGTCGGCGTCCTCCCGATGTCGCGGATGAGAGGATCGCGGTGGATCTGTGGGGCAACTTGTTCGATGGCCTATCACATGGTATACTATGAATCACTACGCAAAATGGAGTAACGCGTCATGCACAGTGGCATCCTCTATCAGATCAACAGCCCGAGCGTGATCGGCGAAGTGCTGGATGGCGAAGCGATTATCGTCAATCTGTACCGTCCACTAACAGGTTGAACAGCCGAGCTGGCGGGCGTACTCGTTCGGTGAGAGGCCGGCCAGTTCGGCGCCCTGATGGGGGCGGTCGTTGTAGTAGACGATGAACTCGG